>Ga0315298_1009690_pt1 | contig 11823 bp, 7 predicted proteins | sample WHS_1_MG_FD_203077 | JGI IMG/M metagenome (GOLD analysis project Ga0315298, IMG submission 203077) | Extremophilic microbial mat communities from Washburn Hot Springs, YNP, Wyoming, USA - WHS_1_MG | ecosystem: Environmental > Aquatic > Thermal springs > Hot (42-90C) | place: USA: Wyoming... | reverse complement strand
GCGGACCGTTCTACCGCCTCCTTGTAGCGAGTGGGCACATCCTTGATTCTCTCACCATCCTGATAGACCACTCGGCCATCTCTCAGGCTCTCCACGTACTGCTCTGGTGTCTTGATCATCGTTACTCCTCCATCTAACAAACTGGGCCGAAGCCGTTTTGAGCTGCTATGTCCTAGGCGCTGATGTTCGTAGGTTCTTCCTGCTCTTCTTGGAACTGATTGCTTCCCAGGAGTCGCCCGTTCTCTCACGCGACTACATCGGACCCAAGTTTAATGGGCTCGTGTGCGACCCGTCATCACCCCTGGCGGGTGATCGTGGGGGTGATCTTGGAGCCTGTCCGAACATTGCGGACCTGCGCGACCAGCTCACCGCGGCTGTTCTGCGCCGGCCTGCTTAGTGTCCTTCGCGGCGTAGCCGGGGGTCGAGGTGGTCCCGCAGGGCGTCGCCGAAGAGGCTAACCCCTAATACGGTCAAGCTGAGAGCTGTACCGGGAGCCAAGGCTAACCATGGGCAGTTCCGGAAGTACATTCTCGCTTGCCCGCCCATGTCGGCTCCCCATGATGGCTCTGGTGGCGGGATTCCCAAGCCGAGGAAGCTCAGCGATGCCTCCGCCAGGATCACCCCGCCGATTCTGATCGTGATTCCAACGATGACGAGGTCCATTACGTTAGGTAAGAGATGGCGCATCATAACCCGCCAGTGTCCCGCGCCGATGGACCGTGCCGCCTCTACGTACTGGCCTTGTTTCGCGCTGAGGATCACCCCCCGGATCACTCGCGAGGCGCCGAAAGCGTTTGGGAGCACCATCGCCACGACCAGAGTATTGAAGCCGGGTCCAAAGGCGAAGACGAACATAAAGAGGATCAGCAAGTTTGGCATCATACCCAAGAGCTCGGCGCCGCGCTGGATGATGTAGTCCGGCCAGCGCTGGAAGTACCCGGCGATCATCCCAAGCATCGTGGCGCAGATAGCGCCAACTACGGAGACGACGGCGCCAATCGTCAGCGAGGTTCTCCCCCCGTACATTACCCGGCTCAGCACGTCGCGCCCTCCTCGGTCTGTACCGAGGGGGTGGGCGGCCGACGGCGGCTGCAGCACGCTGAAGTTGTTGTCGATGGGACTGTAAGGCGTAAGCAAGGGAGCAAAGACAGCGACAAAAGTCACGAACAAGAGGCAGGCCAACCCAAAGGTCCCCAGGGGGTACTTCCGTGCCAGAAGCAAGCCGGTCTGCAACCAGCTTCGCTCTTTCTTGGTATACACTGCGGCTTGAAGAGGCGCTTCGACTACGCTCATCTCTTTCCCTCCTTCAGCGATATCGGATTCTGGGATCGAAATAGGCGTAGCTTATGTCCACCAAGAGGTTGGCGAAGATCACGAGGGCACCGATATAGAGGGTGATCGACTGGACAACTGGATAGTCCTTCGCCAGCACCCCTTGGTAGATGTATTGCCCCATTCCCGCGAGGGACATCACTTGCTCCAGGATCACCGACCCGGCGATGATCCCCGGGATCCAGGCGCCAATCACCGTCACCACTGGGATCATCGCATTCCTGAACATATGCCGCATGATCACCCAAAACTCCCGCAGCCCCTTCGCACGAGCTGTCCGGATGTAGTCCTGACTCAGGACCTCCAAGCAGACGGAGCGCGTCAACCGCATAAAGCCGGCCGAGCCTTCCAGCGAGAGGATGAATACGGGCGGGAAGAAGATCCTCATGTTCGTCCAGAAGTCCTTGAAGGGCGAGACGTATTGCAACGGTGGCACGTAGTTCCAGAGGATCGAGGGAATGATAATCAGAAGGGTGAGCGAAAAGAAGGCCGGGACGGATAAGAAGACGACAGCCATGAAACGCACGATGTAGTCTAACCAGGTGTCCCGAAACACCGCCGAGAGAATGCCGAAGGAAATGCCGAAGAGGGTGCCCATGATAACGCTCATGATCCAGATCTGGAGCGTTACCTTGAGCCGCGTGATGATCTGCTCGCCGATCGGCTGGTCAGAGACGATCGAGTCGCCCAGCCTGAAGGTAATCATCCCGCCCATCCATCGGAGGTACTGAACGGGCAGGGGGTCGTTGAGTCCGAGAGCGTCCCGCAGCTTCTGTTTCTCGGCAGGCGTCGAATTGATTCCCAGGACCCGATCCGTGGGATCGCCAGGCGCGATCCGGAGGACGGTGAAGACGAGAATTGAGCCGAGAAACAACAGGATTGGCAGAAAGAGCGCTCTTCTCAGGATATATGCGCCCATGGCAAGTGCCCCTCCTTTTCCCTGCAAAAAGAGCCGTTTGCAGGAGACCTCGCCCTTCACCTGAGGGACCAAGCGACATACCTCTGGCAGGTACCCGCTACCCGTGAGCCTAGCTCATACAGGCCCGAATTTCTTGAGTCGCTCCTCCTTAGGATAGTGAGGATTGTCCACATCGATCCAGTCGTAGTGCGAGTAGTAGCCCCAGTAGCCCATCGTCGCCAGAACGGGATGATAGTAGGGCCACCAACGGGCGTTGATCTTCTGCGTCCACAGGTTGACGTTTGGCACGAACTTCTTGATCATCAGCCGCTGCGCTTCCATGATCAGCACTTTGCGCTTCTCGGTGTCGAATTCCACCTGCTGCTTCTTGGCGATGTCGTCCATCTCGGGATCCGACCAGCGGCAGAAGTTCCCTGTCCCCAACCCGTTGCTCGAGCGCATGCGGATCCATGAGTCGGGGGTAATGTAGTTGGCGATGTAGGGTCCACCGCACATCTGAAAGTCCTTCTTCCCCATAGTCTCGGGCACCCAGACCGTGTAAAGGTCTTGGGGAATCAGCTTGATCTTGATCCCTACCGCCGCCAGTTGCTTCTGTAGCTGGGTGGCAAAGACCTCGTAGAGAGGGCCGTTGACGTACTTGAAGGGGACTTCGAGGTTGCTGTCCCAGCCCGCGGCGCTGAGCAACTCTTTGGCTTTCGCCGGGTTGTACGGGAAGATCGCCTTCACCTCGTCGGCGGGCAGCCGGTATGGTTCAAGGTTGACCGGGATCGGGCCCGTCCGCTCTCCATTTCCGAGGTCCACCTTCTCGATCAGCTCGTCGATGTTGAGGGCGTTATAGACGGCCTCGCGCACCCGCACATCCCAGAACATCCCCTCCGGCTTGTCGGCGCGCATATACAGCATCCAGGGATAGCTGTTGTACCAGAGTCCCCCCGTGATCGCGGGGTCGTAGCCGCTGATCTCCTCGGCGGCCAGCTTGTCGCGGGGGTAGATGAAATCGATTTGCTTGGCTTTGAAGGCGGCCATCGCCGCGGCGGTGTCCGTAATGACGTACCAAACGGTCCGGTCGATGTAGGGCAGCTCCGGAGTGAACCAACCATCGGGCCGCCGCTTGAACGAGGCGATGGACGTGGGGTCGAACTGCTCCAGGACGTAGCCGCCGCAGCCGATCGCCGTCTTCTCCAGCAGGTTTTGGTCGAACAGTTCGGTTGGCACGACGGTGCAGGTCGTCGCGTTGGCGAATCCTTCCGCGTCGAGGGCATAAGCCGTCGGAATCTTCATTTTGATCACTAGGGTAGACTGATCAGGTGTCTCGTAGTGATCGACGAAGTCGGTGAGGATCGACTTGTTGAAGGTGCGCGGGTTGTCGCGGTAGTTGGTCCAGGAGACCGCGACGTCCGTGCTCGTCACCGCGCGGCCGTTGACCGGGGCGATCTGCTGGAACTTCGCCGTGGGCTTGATCTTGATGATGTAGGTCAGGGGGTCGGGGTTCTCCACCGACTCGGCCAGTTCCATATGGACCTCGCCTTTGACATAGTCAAAGACGAGTAGCCGTCCGTGCACATACCGGATGTTCTCGGAAAACCCGGTCTGCGGATGGAGGTTGGGCATCTGGCTACCGTAGTTGTAGCACCAGGTTCCTCCCGGTTTGCGCTTCTCGCTGCTGACCGTCGAGGTGGTCATCGCCTGCGGCTGTGCAGTTGGCGATGCACCTCCCCCGCACCCGGTCAGACCCCCACCAACCACTGCTGCCCCTAAGGCCAACCCTGTGCCGCGAAGCATAGTCCGTCTGGTGATCTTTCTCTGCCACGGTTTGGACAGGTGCGATTCCCAAGACATGGCGCTCTCCTTTCAAAATAGGGGTACCCGATTCTTCGCTCTAGAACAAAGGTCGCAAGCAGGCGCAGCCGCAATCTGGTCACGGTCTTGGCGGTCAACTCGCCCGCAGCGACGATCGATGCACGGATGGTCGCTGGCGGGCAGACGTCATTCACTAATCGTCGAGACTGAAGAACAACGGAGGAAGGCAACAGGGTCCTCGGCGACGAAACGCGCTGCTGGGAGCCCTGCCGCGAGCCATAATGGTCGCTTGGTGGCCCCTCGGTTCGCTGAAGTGGCCGCAAATCCGGTCCATGGCCTGCTCCACCGTTGGTTGACGAGACGGAACGTATTGAGCGGATTCCGCGTCTCCGGCAGCGAGCTAGTCTCTTCCCCGATCGGGGCTACTAATGCTCTTGAGCGGTCGGCTATGAACGCGTGCAGCGACGATGCTGAGGATAGCCATACAGCGTTGTGGAGATTTCGTCGTTCGCGACGTTGCGACGATCGAAACGCAGTTGAAAAAGGAGGCAGCCTCCGATCGAGTGCGTGTTGACAGGCAAGGCCTCCCCGCGTGGCCAACGACTGCGGTCGGCGGCACCATGCTTAGTTTAGTGGGCTCACGGGTGAGGCGTCATCACCCGCTGAGGGCGATTGTGGGGTGATTGTGGGGTCTCACGGATAGGGCTGGGACCCTTAGGGAACGTACGCCCGTAGTCCTGCTCCTGCCTCGTCCCGCCATCCCGATTCACTTAGAGGAGGTGTAGTTCTCTGGCCTTCGCTGCGGCCTCTTTCCCGCTGTGGGCGTCCAGCTTGCCGTAGATATTCTTGAGGTGGGTCTTCACTGTATTCATGGTGATCACTAGTTCCCGCGCGATTTCCCAAGCCGAGCATCCCGCAGCGATTAGCCGCAGCACCTCTTGCTCTCGACTACTGAGCGGGCGGCTCATGCAGCTTTGGGCCGACGTGAACTGGCCTGAGCTTGAGGCGCCTCGGCCCTCAGATGCGAAGGCAGATAGGAGCCGGTGAACATATTCTGACGACGGCCGGCGTCTCTCCGCGAGCTGGCTGTAACATTCCGGGTTAGCAATCTCTGACAGCAGTGCCACCATGGGAGTACCATGATCGAGGAAAGTCCGGACGTATCCTTCCGATTCAGCTAAGACTAGGGCTCGCCCCAACACAGATAGGGCCCGGTCTGTGATGTCGGCCGCCGAGAACGCCAGGGCTTGAAGGGCTAGGATTTTGATCAGACTCCCTGTCCTTCCGGCCAGCTCTGCCGCCTCGCTCAACCGTGCCAGCAGCTGCAGCGCTGTCCCGGTCTCACCTTGTGCCAGCAACACCTGCGCGAGCGCCTTGTGCACGCTCTCGCGTCGGTACTCCGGGGGATCATCAGGACTAAGGCCGGATTCCCGGGCCCACCGAGCGGCCCTTTCCAGGTCACCTCGTTTGATCCACAATAGTGCCTCAGTAGCCTTTAGAGTAGGAATCGCCCGGCGAAGATCACTCTGGCGAGCTAGCTGCGTGGTCTTTTGGACGAGGGCGAGAGCGCCATCAACATCGCCCTCGATTTGCTTCAGGGAAGCGAGGAGGCTGTATCCGTAGTAGAGAACGCCGGGAACGCCCCCCTGGCGAGCCAGCTCAATGCCTTCCTCAGCATGGTACCGCGCGGCCCTCAGGTCATTCCATTCATAAAGGACGTGTCCTAGCGCCGTATGCGGCCAACCGGCATACCAGGTGGCCTTATTGGTGGGTGTTCCGGCCAGCTGCATCGCCCGTCGGTAGGTGGCGGCTGCGTCATGGAGACGGCCTTGGCGCTCTTGCACATAACCTAGCTCCACTAGGGCCATGGTAGCGTTTGGGATATGGCCCACGGTTTCGCCGGCTGAAGCCGCTTCGGCGACAGTCTCCTCCGCTTTTGCCGAATCGCCCACCTGCCAATACGCATTCCCAAGGAAATGAAGGATGCTGGATCGCAGCGCGGCATTGATCTGAGAGGACCGCTCGAGTGCTTGCCGGCTAAGCTGGATGGCGAGAGGCCAGTCGCCGCGTAGGGCGGCAAACTCCGCACGCAAGGCGATCACCTCATCCCAGAGGCTAGCCCTCCTGGCCGATTCTTTGTCATCCAGATGATCTCGGGCATCGCAAGGGTCACTCCCCCTCTCGCGTAGACCCCGTTCGGCCTCCGCCACCCAGCTTTCGGCGCCATCAACATTGGCGGTAGACGTCAGTGCCCAGGCATAGGAGATGCAAAGACGAGGGCTAGCGCGGATCAGCCCGTCGGGTAGAGCCCGCAACCACGAAAGTAGGGTTATCATCTCGCCACGCAGGACCAATCGGCCCGCACCTCGCTCCACCATTGCCGCCGTCAGCTTTGCATCCTTCGCGGCGAAGGCATGATCCACCGCTTCACGCGTCAAGCCGTGCGCCGCATACCAGATGCTAGCTCGCCGGTGCAACTCGGTCACTTGCTCTGGGCTGGTCTCCTCAAGACGGCGTCTAAGAAAATCGGCGAACAAGTGATGGTAGCGGTACCAGCGCCGGGCGTCGTCGAGCGGCAGGGTGAAAAGGTTAGCACGCTCCAGATCCTCCAGCATCGCCTGGCCATTCCTCTGTCCGGTGACGGCCTCGCACAGCTCGGCACTCAAGCGTTCGAGGATGGAGGTCTGGAGCAGGAAATCTTGGACAGGCTGGGAGAGGCCGGCCAAAACCTCTTCCGCCAAGTAGTCGGTGATGTGGCGATGGTCGCCGCTAAGGGCATCGATGAAGGCTCGTCGGTCCTTCCGTCCCCTGAGGGAGAGTGCGGCAACCTGCAACCCCACGGCCCATCCCTCGGTGCGCTCTTCAAGGGCCGTCACATCATCCGCGGAGAGTCCTAAGCACATCACCTGATTGAGGAAGGTTGTCGTCTCCTCCAGGCTGAAGTTGAGGTCTGCCGAGCGCAGTTCGGTCATCTGTCCTTTGCCTCTCATTCGCCCTAGAGATAATGGCGGGTCGGCGCGCGTGGCGATGACCAAGTGCACTTGCGGAGGCAAGCGGTCGAGAAGATAGTCTAGCGCCTTGTGGATTGCCGGCGAGTTGATCGTGTGGTAGTCGTCAAGCACGAGCGCGAAGTCCCCTGGCACGGCGATCAGGGCGTTGATCAGCAGTTCGGGCGCCGAGTCGGCCAAGAAGCCATTGGGCGAGCGTAGCAAGGCGAGTACCGGCTCGGCGATATTCGGATATAGACCTTGGATCGCAGCGACGACATAGGTCCAGAACCGCGCCGGGTCGTCGTCTGCGGCGTCGAGAGCAACGAAGGCGACAGGGAGAGCACTGTGCTGCCTCCATTGACCAAGAAGCGTGGTTTTTCCCGAACCGGCAGGTGCCGAGACCAAGACTAGTCTCCGCCGCAAAGCCTCATCTAGCGCCTCGATCAGGCGAGGGCGAGATACGAAGTCAGGACGGACGGGAGGGAGAAGGAGCTTGGTAGCGACTAACGGGCCACTCTGCGCCTCAAACGAACGGCGACTTGGTGGCGACTGCATACCGACAGAAAACGTTTCTCGACCGTCATCTTCCTTCGGCCTGTAAGGTGCCTCACCGCTTCTAAGAACGGCTGAGTCATCCCCACCGCTCCTAGCCAGCAAGACCGCGGCAACCGCTTTCAGGCGCTCAAGGGACAAAGCCTCCGACTTTCCGAGATAGGCATGACGAAGCGCCCCCCGCCGCCGACGGTAGGCCCGCCAATACCAGCCGCCCCGCCGGTAGTGTTCCTTGCGGGCGGAAAACGTACCATGAGGGCTGGTGTAAGAGAATGCGGTCGCTTGATCAAGCCAGGCGAACCATTCCGCGGATCCGACACCGATTGGCCGCTCTTCGCCCCCGTCGTGTAAGAGGAGAGAATCACCGCGCACTGTTGGTCTTGTCAGTGCCATCGCCGTCCCTTAACCCGAGCGGTACCTTCTCTTTACCCTGCTGAAAGAAGTACGATCGTCAGGGAACTGCTTCACTCGCGTGAAGTATAGCATAGGTTGGGGAAGCCGGCAATCGGTGGACCGATTCCCTGATCAGAATTCGTCGCCATGTGGGATCAGTGGCTTCCTTGGAAGCCGATGTTGGGGAACTGCTAATGGCTGCTAGGTAACTATTCCGTGAGGGTCTGGCGCGTCGCCTTCAGCTGTCGAGTTGGCAACGGATGGTCCGAGATTCTACGTTCCGCCCCCGGATCCCTTTTCGTTCCAACGCGGCCACCTTCGTCCGCCGCTTCTTCACCAGAGCTAACCGTGTCTCTCAAACGGGCCACCAGCGAACAAATGAAGAGGTGTTTTTCACAGCGGCAGAAAGCGCTCTTGACCAGGGTACTAGAATAATCGATGGGACTGCAAAGGGCAGACCGATAGGGGATGGCACCGCAGTGGCGCGATAGTTCTGAGGCATTCAAGAACCCTGGCGAAGCAGTAATGGCCGGCTACGCCCTGTCTCCCAGAAGAGGGACGTAGTACGGTGTGGAAAAGGAGGATAAACATGGTTTGGCAGCCCGAAATCGAGGAACTGAAGCGCAGGAGACAATTGGCCGAGCAAATGGGTGGTCCCGAAGGCATTGAGCGCCAACGGCGTCGTGGCAAGCTCACCGTTCGCGAGCGAATCGCAGCACTAGCGGACCCCGGGTCTTTTCAAGAAATCGGCGCGCTGGCCGGAAACGCCGTCTACGAGGACGACAAGCTGGTCGGCTTCACGCCATCAAACTCGGTGATTGGCATCTGCACCATTGACGGACGCAAAGTGGCGCTCAGCGGTGGTGACTTCACCGTCCGGGGCGGTGCCGCGGATGCCTCGGTCGGTAACAAGGGGAGCCTGATCAACCATCTGCCGCTGAAGTGGCACATTCCCTACGTCCGCTTGCTCGACGCCACCGGCGGCAGCGTCCGAACCTTCGAGAATATTGGCCGCACCTATATTCCCGTCCATCCCGCGAGCTATACGGTCGAGGAGATGCTCTGCACGGTTCCGGTGGTCGCCTTAGTCCTGGGCTCCGTCGCGGGCATCGTCGCCGTGGAGGCCTGCTTCTCACATTTCAGTGTCATGGTTAAGGGCATCAGCCAGATCTTCCCCGGCGGGCCTCCAGTGGTCAAAGCCTCGCTCGGCTATGATATCAGCAAAGAAGAGCTTGGCGACGAGCGGACCCAAGTCTTCGACGGCGGGGTGATCGACAATCTCGCCGAGACCGAGGCAGAAGCCTTCGCCATGACCCGGCGCTTCCTCAGTTACCTACCTCAGAGTGTCTGGGAGCTCCCACCGAGAGTCGAGCCAACCGACGACCCCAACCGCCGTGATGAGGAACTGCTCTCGGCCATCCCGCGGGAACGTAGGCGGGTCTATGACCCGCGTGAGATCCTCGGCCGGGTCCTCGATCGCGATTCCATCTTCGAGATCACACCTCACTACGGCCAGTCCCGGATCACCGCCCTGGCCCGGGTGAACGGCTACCCGGTGGGCGTCATGATCGATAATCCGATGTTCCTCGGCGGCTCTATGGACGTCGCCGCCGGCACGAAAGCGATCCGCTTTATCCAGCTTTGCGACACTTTCCACCTCCCGATGGTCTACTTCGCCGACCAGCCGGGGTTTATGGTCGGTCTCGAAGCCCAGAAGGCGGGCATTTTGCGTGCCGGGGCGAAGATCGTCTGCGCCACGCAGCAAAGCCGCATGCCATGGATCTCCATCATCATTCGCCAGCTATACGGCGTCGCTGGCCAATTGCATGACCGTTCGATGCGCGGCATGTACAAGCGCGTGGCCTGGCCCTCGGCAAACTGGGGCTCGATGCATATCGAGGGCGGAACGACCGCGGCCTACCGCCGCGAGATCGACTCTGCCCCTGACCCAGAGGCAAAACGCCAGGAGATCGAGGCCCGCCTCAAGGCGATCTCCTCTCCTTTCCGCACTGCAGAAGCCTTCAACATCGAGGATATCATCGACCCAAGAGACACGCGCCCGATCTTAGTCGATTTCATCGAAATGGCACAGCCGATTTTGAAGACCCAACTGGGCCAAACCCCCGGTCCCAGCTATCAACCCTAAACTTGGAGGCAGACTTGGTCATTCCTCCGCATATCGAGCCTCGGCTTCATTCAGCACGCGCTGACGAGAATACCGGCTCGGTCCACAGGAACAGGGGAGCGCAGGTCAACTTTGTGACCGGAAACTTGCGTTGACGGGCGCTGAGGCGGAGCATATAATCCGTGATGGTAGATGCCAGCCAATCTGACTGTCCGAGTCAAGCTTCGGCAGCCACTGTTTGCGCAACACCTGCTCCGTGCTTCGTTGGGGTGGCAGCCGGAGGGCTTCGCGTGCCAAGGCCAAGCCCCTCGATGAAGAATGCGCCGGGGCTTGGTCTGCACAAATGCACAACATCTTGAAGCTGGAACGACAGGCGTCCAGCCACGCGTCAATGGCTTCGATCTGGCTGGGAATAGGACCGACTTCACGTGGTACGAAGAGATCTGACTGGCGCAGTAGTTGGCAGAAATGAACCAGTCTATGAATGAGATCTCTGCTGGCTTTCTCAAGGGTGCTCTCGACATCCACGTCCACACCGGGCCGGATCTGGTCCCACGCCAACTGACAGACTCTGAGGCGGCCAGCGCAGCACGCGAGGCCGGCATGCGCGGCCTGTTGATCAAGAGTCACGTCTCTGAGACAGCCTCGCGCAGCAGCTCGGCCGCCAAGGCCGGTGGATGCGAGGTCTATGGCGCTCTGGTGCTCAACGGCTTTGTCGGCGGGCTCAACCCCTATGCGACGCGGGCCGCTTTGGCCCTGGGCGCTAAGGTGATCTTTATGCCCACTTTCCACGCGGCCAACCACATCCGCCACCACCCCCGGCTGTATCCGGAGCTGGCCATGGAAGGGTCAACCGGCATCTCCGTGCTAGATGCCGAGGGACGCTTGGTGCCAGAGGTAGATGCCGTGCTGACCGCCATCGTCGCCCATGGAGCAACCTTGGCCACTGGGCATCTGGCGCCGGAGGAAACCGCCGTGCTGACCCGCGCCGCCTTGGCTGCAGGAGTCCCACGAGTCATCCTTACACACGCTACGTCGCCCCTCGTGAGCATGACGGTGGAACAAATGGCAGAAATCGCTCGAGCCAAGGGAGTCTTCGTCGAGCACTGCTACGTGGACCTGCAAGGTCTAGGAGGACACCCGGCGGACGCCGCAATCATCGCAGACGCTATCCGGCGTGTTGGCCCCGAGAAGACGATCCTTTCCAGCGATGGCGGACAAGGCCGGAATCCGCTACGACCGGTCGAGATGCTGCAGCGCTTTGCGGCAGTGCTGCTTGGACAGGGGATTACCTCCGAGGAGATCGCCATAATGATGCGGCAGACTCCAGCACGCGCCCTCGGGCTTGCCATCTAGGCCGCATGTCTGCATGGCCGCCAGATCACTTGCTTCCCGGACTTCCGTAGTTTGATGCTCAGTGCTCCCTCTGCCGAGCGTGGCTGGGCTGTTCTTGGTACTACATTCGGTTTTCCCAACTCTGCTCACAGACTATCTTGGTTGCCTACTCTGTACGCGAACAAACTCCGCTGCGAGCCTCTTGCATAATAGAAAAGGAGGGAGAAAGCCCAATTCCTGACTCGGTTCTGAAGTATGTTGGCGAACAGAGGGGAGAGGGGTTCTTGGGGAAATGGAAAGGCTCTGTGTTGTGCATCTGGCACGAGTGGCACAAGCTCGGCGGGGAGATCGGAGCGCGGGTGAACAAAGCGGTGGCG
>Ga0315298_1009688_pt1 | contig 11826 bp, 10 predicted proteins | sample WHS_1_MG_FD_203077 | JGI IMG/M metagenome (GOLD analysis project Ga0315298, IMG submission 203077) | Extremophilic microbial mat communities from Washburn Hot Springs, YNP, Wyoming, USA - WHS_1_MG | ecosystem: Environmental > Aquatic > Thermal springs > Hot (42-90C) | place: USA: Wyoming... | reverse complement strand
TGATCAGTACGGATATTCCCAGCTTCTCAAGAGCCGGCACAACTTCTTTCTTGTGAATATCGGAGGCAAGGACGAGATCGGGCTGGAGGGCGGCGATTTTCTCCATATCCACATCGCTAAAACCGCCGACCTTTTCCTTAGTTTTCGCTTCTTCAGGGTAGTTGCAGTAGGTAGTTACACCAACGATGCGGTCGCCCAGCCCTAGAGCAAAAGCGATTTCAGTATTGCTGGGTGCCAGTGAGATGATGCGCTGTGGATAGTGCTTGATTTCAACCGTTCTCCCAAGGTCATCGGTGAAGGTACCAATTGTTGAAGCGGTCGGCGTGGGAGCAGGGCTGGAGTTAACTGGGTTTGAACCTGCCGGAGTGGTTGTATTTGAGCCGCAGGCGGTTAAAACCAGGATGCTGATCAGGGATATGACCAGAAAAAACCAGATTTTATGTAATCTCATGCTGAAATCCTCTCGTAAAAATTTAATTTTCGGCTAAAATAAAATCCCCCTCTGCTCATCAGCGAGGGGGATTAAAGGCTTCTGGCCATGGTCCCACCTCCTTTCCCGCGGAGGAATTCAACTGGCTCAGCGTTCTGGCTTCCCGCTTGGAGCGGGTCACAGCAGGCGGTACTGCGCCGGATTCACACCGGACTTGCTCTCTGAGCCTCCTGCGTATTCAATTTTTCCCGGCATCCGCCGGTGCTTGTCTTAAAGGATACTATATTTTTACCAAAAGTGCAACAGGTTTTTTAAAACGTTCCGATTACCTCTATTGTTTGGGTTGGGCAGCCTGCTGGGCGGCAGTTCTTTCTCTCCACGCCTGAATATACCTTCTGGCACGCTTGTCACGAGCAAGGAGCAGGTCAGTCGCCAGAATGTACGGACGTACCTTGGCCACGTCAACTACCGGACAGGTAACCCCGGCAGCAATGGTCATTGCCAGGTAGCAGGCATTGATGTAAATCCTGTCTGGCATGCCGAAGGAGATGTTGCTGGCACCCAGAGTCATGTTGACACCCAGACGGGCTTTAATTTCCCGGATGGTCTGGAGCGCCGTTACGCAGGACATGGGATCGGCACCGATCGCCAGGGCGAGACAGTCTATGACCACATCCTCCTTGGGAATGCCCATCTGGACTGCCCGGTTGACGATTTTCTCGGCAATGGCGATACGGGTGGCGGCATCCTTGGGAATGCCGTTGTCATCCTGGGTTAAACCCACCACGGCAGCGCCGTATTCTTTGACCAGCGGGAGCACCCTTTCCAGGGATCTCTCTTCGCCGCTGACCGAGTTGATCAGGGGTTTGCCCTTGTAAACCTTCAGCGCGGCTCGGAGGGCGTCCGGGTTGGCACTGTCTATACACAGGGGCACGTCGGTGACCTCCATAACTGCCTTCACCGCGGCGGGCAGGATAGGAGTCTCATCCATGCCGAAAACGGTCACATTGACATCCAGCACATCGGCTCCTGCCTGCACCTGTTCAATTGCCTCCTTGCGGACTATATCCATGTTTCCGGCTTTCAGGGACTCGGCCAGCTTCTTTTTACCAGCGGGATTGATGCGCTCTCCAATCAGTACGGTCGGGCGCTCATCGCTGATAATAACTTCTTTGGTGGCACTGGTGATTCTGGTTTCCATCAATCTATTACCTCTCTTCTTCCATTTTTTATCCGGTACAATCCAAGGTGACTGGATTGTGCAAAAGTCTGCATAAATCCGGGAGCAGTAGCCAGCTCAACATAGCGCAGGCGCTTTCCAAGTTCATCGGCTTCTTTCCGCTTCGGTCGTGAAATGAGGGCGATCTTGGCTCCAAGTCCCGCGGCATTGCCCACCTGCCGGAACCTGTTCAGCGGGAGCGAGGGCAGCATCCCCATGGTAATGGCACTGCTGACATCAATATAGGTGCCGAATGCGCCGGCGATGATTACCTGCTCAATGTCTTCTTCCCGGCAACCGGAGGTTTCCAGCAGTATCTGAATTCCGGCCCGGATGGCGGCTTTGGCAAGCTGGAGTTCCCGGATATCGTGCTGGGTCAAGGTGACCGCGTTGTTGCTGCCGGTCTTTTCAGCCAGCACGATCTCACGCTGTCCGTTGACCTCGCGGACGTATTTACTGCCGGGCTGGATTCTCCCGTTTTCATCGATGATGCCCGCCAGATAGAACTGGGCGATTGCATCAATTACTCCCGAGCCGCAAATACCCACCGGAGGGGCGTTATTAATCGTCTGATAGGTGAGTTCACCATTAAACATGCGCACACGTTCAATGGCACCGCTGGCTGCCCGCATGCCGTGCTTGATGTGCCCGCCTTCGAATGCCGGCCCGGAAGCACAGGAAGCCCCGGCGATCAGTCCTTTGTGTATCAATGAAACTTCGGTGTTGGTGCCAATGTCTATCGCGATAGTGGTCTGCTCGATTTTCCCGGCTTCGATTGCCAGCAACATGGAGATATGATCGGCACCGACAAATCCCGCCACGTTGGGCAGAATATAGACGTAAGCCCCGGGAGCTAGGTGCAGTCCCATGTCCCGGGCTTTGATATCCAGTGATTCCTGAACGGCGGCTACAAAAGGTGAATAAGCGAGCTGCCTGACCGGTAGCCCGAGCAGAAGATGATGCATGGCAGTGTTGCCCACAATACAGGCATCCACGATATCTTCCGGGCTGGCTCCGATCTGGAGAGCGAGATCCCTGGCGACCTCATCAATCGCGGTGATTACCAGGCTTTGCAGTCTGTCGGCATTTTCCGCCGATTTCAGGGCGTTGAGAATCCGGCTGGTGATGTCCTCTCCGTAACTGATCTGCGGGTTCATGATGCCCCGGGAAGCCAGGGTCTGACCAGTGGTCAGATCCACGAGATAGCTGGCGATTTTGGTTGTGCCCAGGTCAACCGCCAGACCTAGCAGTCGGGTAGAGGGTGGGGAGAGGGCGATTATCTCGTTATCTCTATACGCTGCCTGGACATGCCAGCGGTTGTCCCTGAGCGGCGTATAAAGATTACGCAGCAGGTTGATATCGGTTGACTTGCAGGGAATACCCTGTCCATATAAAGCCTGGTAAACCCTCGTAATGTCCGAACGCATGTCATGCAGTGTGGGTTCCTGCATTTGCAGGTTGATTGCCCTGACCGCCGGTTCGGGATTAACGGTTACTTCGACGCATTCCACCTGGGTGCGCTGCAGAGTGGTCATGGATTCTGCCGGTACGTGGATCAGGCAATCCCCCTGGGGATAGGTCAGGCAGGCCAGGCGCCAGCCATCCTTCAATTCCTCCGGGGAAAAAGCCTTCTCATCGGTGGAGGTGGGAGGGCTGATGTTGCCCTTCACCACCTTGATTTTGCAAGCAAGGCATTTGCCCTGTCCACCGCAGATGCTGACCAGTCCCACGCCGAGCTGACGGGCACATTCCAGCAGTGAGACTCCTTCAGGGCAGGGACCCCGCCTGCCCACCGGTTCAAATTCAATTTGATATGTCATCCAGCAGCCTCTTAATTTTTATTTTGTAATAATTCGCTCTATTTCATTCTATCAGGCACGGCGCCGGTGGGTGCAGGTGTCACGCAGCTTGCACTTTTCGCAGACTTCCACCGGGTGCCACCTGAGCATGTCCTTTCCGATACCGATAAACATGGAAACGGATTTCCGCGGGATAATCATGCTGGTCGAGGTGATCCGGGCACCGATTTGTTCCGCCGGGACGAGATGGAAGAGCCGCCTCTGCTCTTCGATGGGAATCCTGCCCATGCCCGGACTAATAGGGCTCGAGGAGGTAAGACCGCGCGCAGCTGCTTCATTGCCAATGCGCTGGCAGGCGGAATTTGAAACACAATCTATCGCCGCACTACCGATGCCGTCGAGCAGTATGCCCCTTAGCGATTCACCACTCGCGAAAAACTCCTGCACAGTATTTTCCAGCCGGTGACCGATCGTGCATAGCACGGCAGTCATCTCCTGTGCTCGGGTAAGGACATCCACCATGTCCGGGCTGGTAAAGACATCGCCGGTTTCCAGCACAATGTGTCCATCCGCCGCTTCTTTGATGGAATAATATTCGTAAATATAGGCGGGCTCAACCAGCTCCGGCACAATACCCAGCAGTTCCTGGATCAGCGCCATCATGCGGGGTTGCATTCTCTCTGGTTTAAGCACCTCCTGGCGGCGCAGTACCTCGTCCAGATTAAGCTCAATTTTGATATCTCTGACCAGCGGCATATATAATCCGGGTAAAAATAATCGTCATAAAAAGAATAACAGTATTCGAAAGCTGTTGTCCAATCTGTGTCTTATACGTCGATAGGGGATGGGAAACTGCTTGCTTTTATCCTGAGGATGCCTTAAAATTTACATAGTGCGGGCGGGAGTAACTCAGTGGTAGAGTGCCTGCCTTCCAAGCAGGTGGTCGCGGGTCCGAATCCCGTCTCCCGCTCCATTTTATTAAAGATCTCTGGATTTCAGTATCCAGGTATTTCAATTGACTGGTTTTACCCTTTATGGTATATAAAGTAGAGGATGGCAACGTAGCTCAGCGGTAGAGCAGGGGACTCATAAGCCCTTGGTCACTGGTTCAAATCCAGTCGTTGCCAGTTTTTATTTTCCCTTTCTGTTTGTCAGGATGGAACCCAGATTTTCTTAGCCGTGATGATCTCCACACTCCCTGGTAGCATCAACTCGGTTTTAGAAGTCGTGAAGAAGATCAATCCCCTGTAAGCTGTCAGGTACTGGTAGTTTTGTTTGATCAGCCCGCCTCTGGCAATTACCACGAGCGGTTTTTCTGCATTTGCCAGAATCTTGCTGAATTCATCCGGTTCTAAGCTGACGATGGCACCGGAGGCTTTGATCGCCTGCGCGATCGCCGCTGCGGCGGCAGTACCTGCATTTCCGGAAGCATAAACCATCTTCCATTACCTCCTGAAGCCAGAACACCCCGGCGTACCAGCAATCGATCACCAGGTGTGCGGGGTATGCGGTCGTTGAAGGCTTTTTTATCAAAAGAGTAAATCAGGACTGCGCCTGATCCTGAACCTCTCTGCGAACGTACTTGTCCGTCAGCATGACCTCCAGAAAAACCAGGGGTTTGCCTACTCTCTTAAAAATCAGCGGACAGTGCGCCAGACCGGGCGGTACTGAGACCATTGCGGCAGTGGTGATCACCTGTTTTTCTCCTCCTAGATAAAACTCGATCTCGGAATCAAAATCAAAGATGTTATCCGGATTGGCGCCGATGAAGCTCATAACGATCGGGAAATCGTGGATGTGGGGTGTGGCTTCGTTGACATGCGCCTTCCTGACGATTGAATACAGGATCTGGCATTTAGTATTCAACTGCTGGGGTGTTCCCATCATGCCTTCAAAAATAATTTGACCGTCTCTTTCCAGCTTTCCCTTCGGCTCTCTCAGGACATATTTCGCATACTTTGATTCGGACATTTTTCCTCCTTTCAGACGGGGCTCTGGCGCTATTTTCCTGAATTCTAGTGGAAATATCAAACAATAGCAAGGCAGTCTGGTGTATCGGCTGTAAATGCTGTATATTAAAATTGAATCACTGCCATGATAGAAATAAGCGATACTCTAAAAAACAGAATGAAAGAACTCCTAGAGAAAAACCCCGGGAAAAGCCTGCGTCTCGCCATCGAGGGAGACGGCTGCGCCGGTCCCTATTTCAGATTGACCCTGGACGAGCGGGGAGAAAATGAGCTGACAATCCGGGTTGATGATCTGGAAATCCTGGTTTCAGACGACGTCAAAAAGCTCAGTGAAATAACCACCATCAGAGTATCCTCAATGCCAGTCGCCTGACCGCGACTGTGCGAGCCTGTTATAATTCAGGCGTCTCAGGATATTTTTCAAATCGCAAAGCCGATTCCCAGCAGTATGATTATACCATCCGTCAGCTTTTTCGCCCGAAGAGCCGCTTCCACCAGGGCAGACGGGGTGGAGGTGCGGTTTCGCAGGGAGCCTGCAGGAGTCTAATCTGCTCTTCAAGCTGGCGGATTCTTTCGGTAGCCGCCCCAAGCTGAGCCGCCAGGCGGATATTCTCCTGATAAAGCTGCTGGATGTCTAGTTTAGGCTCATCATCTTCTTCTCTAACCACGTCCACCTTTGCCATGGCTTTCGCCTGCGCTTCGGCTTCCTGCTTGAGCGCTTCAGGTATTTCGGTAATCCGGTATTCTTCCCCGAATTTGGTCTGGACCTTGATAGAGGGTAATTTGCCGGATTTGATGTAGCGGCGAATGGTCTTGGCGCTTAGGTTTAAGAGTTCGGCAGCCTCTGAGATTGAATAGGTTGTTGTTTCCATACACCTCTCCTGCAGTGATTTATCAGGGATAGTCAGGGTATACCCTTAGTTGAATTATCATAGCATGTTTTCTGCCGTCGGGGAAAGTGCTGAAATGGGCTGGTTGGTGGGAACGGGCAGGAACGTCATTGCGAGGAGTGACCGGAGGGAACGACGTGGCAATCTCAAGGTAAAGCAACCTTCAGGCCGAAAAATGAATCCAGGAAGTTAATTTATCCAGGAGATTCCCACGTCGTCCTTCCAGCGATGCTGGAAGGACTCCTCGGAACGACGTTTATGGATAATGACGTGACAATCTGGGTAATAAGGCGTAACCTGGAAAGGTGTCTATCCAATGACGTCATTGTGAGGCATTCAACGCGTCAGCGGTGAATGCCGTGACAATCTCAGGGGAGGGGCATAATGTAAAGCATGGGAAGGAGCGTTGCGGTGAGATTCCCACGGTTTCCTGACGGTGAAGCCCGTCAGGAAGCCTCGGAATGACGAAAAAGGTAAAATACTGTAAGGATTCCTCGGAATGACGTTTATGGATAATGACGTGACGATCTGGGTAATAAGGCGTAACCTGGAAAGGTGTCTATCCAATGACGTCATTGTGAGGCATTCAGCGCGCCAGCGTTGAATGCCGTGACAATCTAAGGGGCAAGATGCACAAAGCAATGCTGAAATGGCGATACCCCGTCTAATCCAGGGCATAGACAGCTAACAAAGCTGAACAAACCTAAAGGTAGATCACATCTCCAGTGGTGTCCAGGGCTACAAAGGTCAGCAGGTAGTCCTTCAACTCGCGGGTAATCAGAAAGTTCTGCTTTACATAAAGATGACCATTTTCACCCAACCAGCGGGCATAATCTCGGTTAGTCAGCAATTGCCTGAGAGCGTAAACTGCACCATCAATACTGTGCACCAGCAAACCGGTAAAGCGGTGCTTGACCTGCAGTGGAATTCCGCCCACCGCTGAGGCAATTACCGGTTTTTTCTTCCAGAGGGCTTCACTGACGGTCAGTGCAAAGCCCTCTTTCAGCGATTTCTGCATCACCACCGCCGCCGCCCTCTGCAAGGCGTTGATCTCGATGTCCGAATTCGGCGGAATGGCGAGAATGTGAATATCCGGATTATTGCCAGCCCGTTCGCGGACATGCTTGAGCACCTTTTCAGATTCAGGGTCATCGCTGGCGGTGCCTCCAACCAGGATAAGCTGGCAGTTGATATTGCGCTGCACCCTTTCAAAAGCGGTAATCACCCCGATCGGGTCTTTAAGATAATCAAAGCGGGAAACCTGTAGCACGATCGGTTTGTCCTGCGGAATGCCGTATTTCTTGAGAACCGCCTCGATCGTTTCTGGTGGGAGGTCACGGTTTTTATCGCTTAAAGGGTCAATAGAAGGTGAAATCAGATACTGCGGAATGGGCAGCACTTGAGAAAAGTTAGGCGCGGAGAAAATCGCCGAGTCGTATTTGACCACGTATTCCCGTAAAAAACCCCAGACATTCTGATCCGGGTTGGACAGGTCAATATGACAGCGCCAGACCCATTTGCGCCCGATCTCCTCCTTTTTCTGAATAAGGGCGGCGGGCTGGGGGTCATGGATGAAGAAAATATCACCAAATAGCTTCATCTCTTCCAGGTTTTTGCGGGTAATTTCCTGATACAGTTTGAAGTCCTCCGGGGTGAAAGTTTCTTTAGCGCCGTGCAGGGCGTTGTGGAATTTCTTGGTCACCTCAAAAAATTCATTTGTGCCTTTAATAATATCCCAGTGGATATCCACTCCAAGCTGGTTGCAGAGAGGAACCAGATGTGAGAGTATCTCCGCTACCCCTCCGCCAACAAACGTAGAATTGATGGTCTGGATCCTCTTACCAGACAGACGGTTAGCCAGCAGGCGGAGTTCTTCAAGATAGCCCCTGCCTACAATTGGCTCATAATCTTCGATGCGAGCAAGAGATTGACCGTGATGTTCTTCTTTCACTACAGCGACCAAATTTCACCTCTATTTAACATAAGCCTCAGCCAGCTCGATGATCCGGTTGCGCAGATTTTCCAGGGTATAGACATACGGATCAATTTCAGCAATCTTATCCGCCAGTTCTTTTTCGCCCAGACTATCGGTAATCCAGATGGAGAAGTCGTTAGAGCCCCGCTGAAGCCTGAGCCGTGCTTCAAAAATATGGAAATAAATTGAATCAATGGTAACCTTGCGCAGAATCTCCACGAATTCCCTCAAATCGTGTGCCACGAATGGAGTGGGCAGTATAAAGCTGATCGAACGGATGAAATAGAATTCCTCGCCTTCCGGACAGCGGCGATCGTCCGGATGATCTTTAAGGTAGTTTTCCAAAACTTCGACCAGCCGCTGTTTGAGCACTGTGAGGTTGGGGAACCGGAAAGTGTCAATGCTGGCGAGCTGTTCAGCCAGTACATCGTTTCCCAGAGCCGTGTTGACCCAGATCGCAAAATCATTGGTAGGTTCCGGGGAAAGCGCCAGATGCTCTTCCAGAAAATGATGTGAGTGGTAATAAATCACCGAATCCCCGACGTTTTTTAAGATATTCAGCAGTTCGGTCAGGTTGCTGGCTTTCTGACCAGTCAGCTCCCTGAGGTGGAGGCGGGTATAGAAATGGAAAGGATCGAGGGCTTTTTTCAACGGTCTGCCGTAGTTAACAACCGTGGTCCTCGCCAGCTTGCTGTTGGGGATGATAATGTGGTCACCGTCGAGCGATTGGATATGAGTTTGCTGCCAGGTAATCGCGGTAACCTGACCGGCTTCTCCGGTTTCAAGTCGGATAAAATCGCCAACTTTGATCTGCCTGCCGGAGTGGATTTGAAATCCGGTGATGTAACTGGGAATGGCATCACGCAGGGCGATCACCGCCACAAAGATGATCACTGCGATGGCCAGGAGAATAGGGTTCACCGGTGCGCCCCAGAGATCGAGTATCACCAGCAGACCGATAATAATAATGGTAATGCGGATAACATTCACGCTAATGCTGATGGGGCGGGGTGGCAGGTTACTGCTTTCGGAATAAAGACGAATCAGTTTTTCGCTCAATTGCATGGCGGTCCATGCCAGTGAAATCACAAAAAGGCTGGCGAGTATTTGCCCGGCAAGGTGTTTGAGGTCGCCGGAGAGAACCGAAATGCGCACGGCAATTGTGGCGCCAAGGATCAGGAACCAGTCAAGGATAGGACGACGCAGGGTTTCCAGTGTGATCTTACTGCCCCGCCAGCGGTTCCAGGTGGTCTGGCGGGAGAAAAAGCGGTAGAGGTAAATGCGGATCCAGATACCGGCAACATAGGTTGCCAGAAAGGCTATCAGAGGGTAGAATACCTCTGTCCAGTGGATGGAGAACCATTCTGACCAGGCTATCATAATGATTTTATCTTATCCTCATCTGTATTATTTTACAATATTTATTGCGCAGTGCGGCGACGTACCCTTGAAGAATCAAATTTGCTCAAGGGAGGGCATTCCCCGAGCGTCATTGCGAGGAGTGACCGCAGGGAACGTTGTGGCAATTACAGTGAAAAGCAAACAACATGGCGTCATTGCGAGGAGCGACCGGAGGGAGCGACGTGGCAATCCCAAGGAAAAGCAACCTTCCGAATTAGAAAGGATGCTTTCTGGAAGTTTAATTATCCAGGAGATTCCCACGTCACTTCGGCTTACGCCTCGTTCCTCGGAATGACGGCACATGGTATAAGCTGGAAGGATTCCTCGGAATGACGGCACTGAGCAATGCTCCCCGATACGTCATTGTGAGTCCTTCCAATGAAATTGGAAGGACGTGACAATCTGGGGGGAGGGGCATGTAAATGCATTTGTGCGTTTCGTTGAGATTCCCACGGCTATTTGCCAGAAAAGGCTGGCAAATAGCCTAGGAATGACGTAATAGGAAAATGCTGGAAGGATTCCTCGGAATGACGGCACTGGATGTAAGCTGGAGGGACTACCTAGAATGATGGATACTGTGCGTCATTAGAAGGCGCCCGGCTACCCCTTCTTTTCACTGGTTACCCTGCGGTAAATCCCATCATAAACCTTGGCGGATGCCCGCCAGGAAAAATCCAGCCCCATAATCCGCCGCACTGCCTGGAGCCAGCGTTCTTTATCTTTAAAAGCCTCCACTGCCATTTTCAACGCTCCCAGCATAGCTTCAGGGGTAAATTCGTGGAAAACGAAGCCATTGCCCCGCGTAAGATCGGAGTTGAAGGGCGGCACGGTATCCACCAGTCCGCCGGTATGCCGCACCACCGGCAGGGCACCGTAGCGCATGGCGATGAGCTGACCCAGCCCGCACGGCTCAAAGCGGGAAGGCATCAGGAAGATATCACTCCCGCCGTAAATCAGGTGGGAAAGCGGCTCGGCGAAGCCGATAAATGCGGCAAAGCGGCCGGGGTAGCGGGTATTCAGATCGCGCAGGAGCGACTCGTAGTTTTCCCAGCCCTTTCCCAGCACTGCTACCTGCACAGGTGTTTCGGCGAAGAGGCGGTCTATGCCGCTCGCGAGAAGGTCGAGTCCCTTCTGCTCATCCAGCCGCTGGACCATGCCGATCAACGGTATCTTTTCATCCACCGGAAAACCGGCGGTGCGCTGGAGCGCGTATTTATTGAAAACCCTTTTTGGTAAGCTCTCGGCGGAAAAATTCACTGGCAGGCAGGGATCGGTCTGCGGGTTCCACTCGTCGTAATCCAGCCCGTTTACGATGCCCACCAGGTCAGTCTGCCGGTAGCGCAGAAGGGCATCCAGTCCCATGCCGTATTCCGGCAGTGTAATCTCCCACGCATAGGTTTCACTGACGGTGGTCACCAGGTCTGCCTTGAGGATGCCCTGAGCCATGAAGCAGAGGGGTGGACGGGGAGCGCCGGCGGGAAGATCCTCCCAGTATTTTTGCAGGTCGAATCGCCGCAGGAAGTAATCATCAAACACTCCCTGGTAAGCCAGGTTGTGGATGGTAAAGACGGTGGTGCAGGGATAGCCCGCCGCCCGGCACCACATTATCAGTAATGCGGTATGCCAGTCATGGCAATGGACAATTTCCGGTTGCCAGCCATCCAGTTCTGGAAGTAGCTCAAATACAGCCCGGCTGAAGAAGTAAAAGCGCTCAAGGTCTGAAGATGTATAGACATCCGGACTGCCGAAGTAGCGGGCATTCTCCAGGGTATAGACAGTCGTTCCATTTAGACTGGTGCGGAGAAGTCGAAAATTTTCCTTCCCGTGCGACAGGAGTACAGTACGCTCTTTGATGACAGGGGTCAAAGGGAAGCGGGAGGTATCCAGCGATCCATAGCGAGGAATCAGGATGCGCACATCGTGTCCCATTTTGTTCAGGGCGGCTGGTAGTGAACCCACAACATCGCCCAGTCCACCCACCTTCACCAGCGGATTGGCTTCTGCCGCCACAAATAGAATTTTCATAGAAACTGCGTCCTTCCTGAAAATTTGATTTTGTGTTTCCTGGATGCCTATTAATATATATTATGAAAGCATCGCGGGATTCCTCTGGAATTTTCGCATAAAAAGCGGCAGATTGTC
>Ga0315298_1009686_pt1 | contig 11827 bp, 11 predicted proteins | sample WHS_1_MG_FD_203077 | JGI IMG/M metagenome (GOLD analysis project Ga0315298, IMG submission 203077) | Extremophilic microbial mat communities from Washburn Hot Springs, YNP, Wyoming, USA - WHS_1_MG | ecosystem: Environmental > Aquatic > Thermal springs > Hot (42-90C) | place: USA: Wyoming... | reverse complement strand
CCTCCGCACCCATGGCGGCCAGGTCGCTGAGATTCACCGCAAGGGCTTTCCAGGCGAGGTCTTCCGGGCTGACATCGGGGAAAAAGTGGCGACCGGCAACCAGGGTATCCATCGTCGCCACCAGTTGTCGACCCGCGGGGGCCAGCCAGGCGGCGTCATCACCGATACCGAGCCGCACGCCCCTGCCTTCCGTGCCCAGACGGCTCCGTAACCGTTCGATGAGCGCAAACTCTCCGCCCGCCATGTTCACTCCGTTTTTGCCGATACTCGCGCTACTATAGCAAGGACATCACCTGAAGGAAGCCATGCCCTGCACCCCCACCGTCACCGGACGCTTTGCGCCCTCCCCCAGCGGCCCGCTCCATGCGGGATCACTCATCGCCGCCATTGGCAGCTATCTCAGCGCCCGCAGTCAGGGCGGGCGCTGGCTGCTGCGCCTGGAGGATGTGGATGAGGGCCGTGTGCGTCCCGGTGCCGCCGACATCATTCTCCGGCAACTGGAGGCCCTGGCGCTGGACTGGGACGGACCGGTGCAAACCCAGGCCGCCCGCAAGGATGTCTACCAGGAAGCGCTGGCGGCTTTGCAGGCACAGAGCATGGTCTACCCCTGTGCCTGCACCCGTCAGGAAATCCGGGGCTTCGGCGAACGTTATCCGGGCATTTGCCGGCCGGGTCTGCCACCCGGACGGCAGACCCGTTCCTGGCGCCTGCGGGTGCCCGACCTCTTGCCCCCCTGGGAGGATCGTTTCCATGGCCCGCAACAACTGCCCGCACCACAGGGTGACCCCATCCTGCTGCGTGCCGACGGCTACTTCGCCTATATCCTGGCCTGTGTCGCCGACGACGGGGAGCAAGGCGTCAGCGAAGTGATTCGCGGTGGCGATCTGCTTACGCTCACTGGTACCCAGCGTTATCTGCAAAGCGCCCTGGGTCTGCCCCATCCGCAATATGGGCACTTGCCCCTGCTCTGCAATGCCGACGGCAGCAAGCTCTCCAAAAGCACCGATAGCCCCGCTTGGGCTGGCGACCCCAGTCAGGCCTGGGAGGAGACGTTGCGGTTGTTGGGCTGGGTGACTCCTCCTGACCTTCATGCTGCCGACGCACCGGTATGGCGTGACTGGGCGTTGACACAGATGACCGAAGAGAAGCTTCTTTATCGCATGACCACCACTGGCCTGTAACACAGCGTAGCGCTAAGCTACCCACGATGGATCTACCCCCACTAATCTCCGCCACGCTGCTGCGCCGCTACAAACGCTTCTTGGCCGATTGCCAGTTGGCCAGCGGCGAAATACTCACCGTGCATTGCCCCAACTCCGGGAGCATGCGCAGTTGTGCCGAACCCGGTCAGCCCATTCTGATTTCTCTTAGCGACAACCCCAAACGCAAATTGGCCTGGACCTGGGAGCTCTACTGGAGCGGCGCCAGTTGGGTCTGCATCAACACCCAGCGCCCCAACGCGGTGGTCGCCGAAGCCCTAGCGGCGGGTAAAATACCCACCCTGCAACATTACACGCAATTACGTCGGGAGATACCTTATGGCAACCATGAGCGCGTTGACATCCTGCTCAGCGCCGAAGGCCAGCCACCCTGCTACGTAGAGGTAAAATCCTGCACGCTGCTGGAGGACGACCGCGTCATTCGCTTTCCAGATGCGGTCAGCAGCCGTGCCCTGCGCCATCTGAATGCCTTGACCGAGGTGGTCCATAGCGGCGGGCGAGCGGTGATGTTTTTTCTGATTGGGCGGGAAGATGGCCAGGGTTTTGCCCCCGCAGACGCCATCCATCCAGCCTATGGAAAGGCCTTGCGCCAGGCGCGCGCCGATGGTGTGGAAATTCTGGCCTACCGGACCCACGTTAGTCCTGATAAAATGACCGTAAGCGCGGCGGAAACGCTTCTCTTTTAGCCGCTTCAGGAGGACAGCATGTTGCAACGTAGCAAAAAATCACCCCAAGGCAGCATCAAAACTCTGGAAGAAATCGAAAAAATGCGGGTTGCCGGCCAACTCACGGCCATGGTGCTGAAAATGATCGGCCCCCATGTCAAAGCCGGCATCACCACCGGTGAACTGGACCGCATCTGCCACGATTATATCGTCAATGATCTGCAAGGCATTCCAGCGCCGCTCAACTATCAGCCCAGCCCGGAATATCCACCCTTCCCCAAGTCCGTCTGCATCTCCCTCAACCATGTGATCTGTCACGGTATCCCTGGTGACCGCGTCATCCGGGATGGCGACATGCTGAACATTGACGTCACCGTCATCAAAGATGGTTATCACGGTGACAGCAGCAAGATGTTCACTGTCGGCGAGGTGCCCTTGCGGTCGCGGCGGGTGATGGAAGTCGCCCACGAAGCCATGGTGCGCGGCATTCAGCAGGTGCGGCCCGGCGCGACCCTGGGCGATGTCGGCCACGCCATTCAGGTTTACGCTGAGGCACAGCATTGCTCCATTGTGCGGGAGTTCTGTGGGCACGGGATTGGCCGCGTTTTCCACGACGAACCGCAGGTATTGCACTATGGTAATCCCGGCGAAGGCATTGAATTGATAGCTGGCATGACTTTCACCATCGAGCCCATGGTCAATGCCGGCAAACGCCATATCAAGGCCCTGCCCGACGGTTGGACCATCGTCACCAAGGATCACAGTGCCTCCGCCCAATGGGAGCACACTATTCTGGTCACCGACGATGGCTACGAAATACTGACTCAACTACCCGGCGACCCCATCTAAGAATGGCGAATCGCGCTGCGCAAGCCTCCCGAACGCCCATACCCCATACAGCCTTGCGCGAGGGTCAGGGCTCGCTGCAAGCCGCCTTTTCTCCACGGCAGAGCAGCAGCACCTTGCTCCGCCAGCACTGTCGCCTGGTGGACAGCACCTTGTGCACGCTCTGGCAGGCACCATCGGGCACAGACATGCCAACCGCTGAACAACTCACCCTGGTGGCCGTAGGCGGGTACGGGCGTGGTGCGCTTTTCCCCGGTTCTGATATCGACCTTTTGATCCTGACCCCCAGCGTCCTGACCGCGATACAAAAGAACTTCATCGAAGGCTTCCTGACCAGCCTCTGGGATCTGCAAATGCAGGTGGGACACAGTGTCCGCAGCGTGGACGAATGCTTACAGGAGGCACGTCAGGATCTGGGTGTCGCTACCACCTTACTGGAATCCCGCTATCTCGTGGGATCACGTCCCTTGCTGCAAGACCTGATTCGCGCCTTGCAGGATACCCCCCCATGGCCCCCACCGTTGTTTTTCTCCGCCAAACTGGCGGAACAGGAAAATCGCCACGCCCGGTGCAGTGATACCGCCTTTCATCTCGAACCCAACATCAAGGAAGGTCCCGGCGCACTGCGCGATATCCATCACCTGCAATGGCTCGCAGCCAGTGCTTTTGGGGAGGGCAGCCTACGTCGTCTGCGCGATGAGGGCATCATTACCGGTGAGGAATACCGCCAACTCCTACGCGCCCAGGCCCTGCTCTCCCGCCTGCGGATCGCCCTGCACTATGCCACTGGACGCCACGAAGACCGTCTGCGCCTCGACCTGCAGGTGCCGCTGGCGCGGCAATTGGGCTACACTGACCGCCCCGGGCACAGCGCCGTCGAACAATTAATGCAAAAGCTCTACCGCGCCTTCGCCGACATCCTGAGCGTCTCTGCCATTGCGCAGGAAAATATCGCGCAGCAACTGGCCACCCGCGAGGCGGCACCAGTGGACACCGACCAGCGCATCGCCCTGCCCCTGCCCACGCTGCGCCGCGATGATCCGCAATTGCTCCAACACATTCTGAGCCTGTTCCGTAGCCTGGCGGAGGACTGCCGGCGGCGCACCCTCGATGCCCAGACCCAGCGCCAGCTTTACGGGTTACGGAGCGCTATTCACCCGCGTGACCTGGATCGCGATCCCATTGCGCGGAGGGAATTTCTCGCCATTCTCACCCAACCAGAGGGCGCCTATCGCAGCCTTAAAATGATGCAGCAATGTGGCATTCTGGCGCGAATACTCCCCGCTTTCGGACAGATTACCGGACGCATCCAGCACGACCTCTTCCACGTTTATACCGTTGATCAGCATACCCTCTTTCTGCTCCGCAACCTTGGTCAGATATGGACCGGCGAGACAGCACAGATGCCCCTTGCCAACGCCGCCCGGGAACAGGTCGAAAAACCGGAGTTGCTGGTGCTGGCCGGCCTCTTTCACGATATCGGCAAAGGCCGCGGTGGTGATCACTCCAAAATCGGGGCGCAGGAAGCCCGACGTTTTGCCCGGCGTTTACAGTTGTCGCCCTGCGATACGGAACTGATCGTCTGGCTGGTGGAACAACACCTGCAAATGTCCGGCGTCTCCCAGCGACGTGACCTCGAAGATCCGCAGGTCATCCGCGATTTTGCCCATCTGGTCCAGGATGAACGGCATCTTGCCTATCTTCTGCTCCTCACCGTCGCCGATATGCGAGCCACCAATCCGGATCTCTGGAATGACTGGAAGGGGTTACTGCTCGGCACGCTGTACCGGGCGACGGCCAGCGAACTCCAGCGGGAAGATCGCCAGACACGGGATCTTCCGCAAATCGTCGCCGACAAACAGCGCGCTGTTTTAGAGGGCATCGCCAGTATGGGCCAGTTGCGGACACGCGCCCTCTGGCAACATCTTTCCGGTCCTTATTTCCTGCGTTACAGCGAGGACGAACTGCTCTGGCATTGCCGGGAAATACTGGCGCACAAGGGCCACAAAACCCTCGTCGCCGTACGGCCCCATGCGCCCGACGGCAGTGAAATTCTGATTTACGGTTCGGACCGGCCGGGGCTTTTTCAGCAAATTACCGGCGCGCTGGATCGGCAGTCCCTCAACATTATCGACGCTCGGATCGATACCAGCGAAGACGGGCGTGCTATCGATACCTTTCTGGTCATCGACAACAGCCACGCCTTCGCCCACAGCGATCAGGCCCACGTTGACCTCGCTGCCGAGCTGCGCGCGGTCATCGATGGCGAGACCGCCAGCAAACCCCGCTTTGGATTACGTCATCGCGACCCACGTCATCGTTTTTTTGCCCATATTCCCGCCGAGATCCGGGTAGACAACCGCGTCCTACCTCGCTATACCCTGCTGGAGGTGCGTGCCGCTGATCATCTGGGTCTGCTCTATCAGGTGGGTGAGGCACTACGCACCCTACAACTCAATATCCACGGTGCCAAAGTCTCCACTTTTGGTGAACGGGTAGAAGATACCTTTTTCATCCTCAACGAGTGTGGGCACAAACTGACGGACGCACAGGCCAAAGCACTGACCCAAACCCTGGGCAATATTTTGAACGGCAAGGCCGCGTAGGCGATGCAGGTTGGTCAGGCACGCGCTCATTTCCAGCAACACATCCGCCCTTTCTCCAGACAGGCTCAAAACCATGTGGTCATTCCTTCTTCCTGATGCCCGGCGGCGCCGCGACCGCGCCCTGGCCCTCGCTGGCGTCCTGCGCAGCGCCCTGCTGGTGCAGAACATTGCGCGTAATGGTACTCAGCCTGGAGAACTGCTGCAGATCTGTATTCAGAGCATTCTCGCTCTGGAGTGCCAGGACAGCCTGCGTGCCTTGGGCGATATCGACAGCCTGCGTCAGTCCCTGGCTCTGCTCTGCCCTCTGCTACAACGCGGCCCCGGCAATGCCCAAGAGGCCGAACTGCTACGCTACAGCATGGCGCTAACCACTCTTGGCAAGCGTCTGCTTAAAAATTCGTCCGCTACCCGACGCGTCCAGGAAGGCATCGAACAAGCACAGCGCCAAGTCGTCCATTTTAGCGATCCGACACAGCGCAGCATTATTGCCGGACTCGCTCAGACCTACACCGAGGCCATCGGTACCCTGCGCCCGCGCATCATTGTCAGCGGTGAAAGCCGCTTTCTGAGCGACCCTGACGATGCCGCGCGCATCCGCGCCCTCCTGCTCAGCGGTATTCGTGCGGCGGTCTTGTGGCGCCAGGCGGGTGGTCACCTGCCCGGCGCCATCCTGGAGCGACGCGGACTCTGCCAGGAAGCAGAAGAACTGCTAGCCACCCATCCACAGCACAGCACCTTTTAACCCCCTGGAGTTTAGGGAATGCATCTCAATGCATCGCCTTGTTGCATTTGGTGGACGTTGCGTGGGTCTCAAACATCATTCCGGAGATGCCGCCTACCCGCAACGCATCAAAGAGTTTTTCCAATATTTCCGCGCGCGTTTCACCCAAGGATCGCCATGATATCTGTAATGCACCAAAATGCTGCTGTGCATCGTATAACTCCAGAGTCATATCTTCCATTATGCCGTCTGTGAGTTTGGCGAGGATGTGCTGTGGCTTCTGCGAAAAATTTACCGCATTCTGGATAAATTCCACCAGCATCAGCTCTTGGTACTCCTGTGCGCCTTCACGGACGGCAAAGACAAAGCGGCCCGGGATACCTAGCGCATTGCATCGGGTCTCCAGCCATAACGCTTCCTGATCGACATGTTCGGACCATTTCCCGTACCGCTCCAAATACTCTCCCACATCCAATTGCCAGGCCAGGCAAGGTCCTGGAAGTTGTGCAGGATAGGTGATGGTACCTATAAAACAGATATAGGACGGTACATTTTGTGGCGTCTGCGGGTTGCCCAGCATTTCCGCTACCAGGCGGTGGTCCATGCCCATCTGGCGGTGCAAGCGAAAAATGTCCACCGGATCCATATTCAGTAAACGTCCGCCATCGACGGGAACAGGATAAAAAGTGACGGTCGCGCGCTCGCAGACAAGGCCGTAGCGGACCAGCGTGGTGGCAGTCAGATCAGCAGAAAATCCGGCAATTTTGTCCGGCTCCAGAATGGGAATAGCAAAGAGGGTGGTCACTTCACCGGTCTCCGTCAGGAACATCTCCGCGCGCTCTTTGGCGAATTCCCAGAAATCCGCCGCCGCCTCAAGATCCTGTTCGACCAGTTCATCGGATGCCGCCTGGAGGGTTTCGTCATCCTCATCTACCAGAAGCGCATCTATCGCATCGCCCAGTGCCGATAGCAGGGCGTGATCACCGTCAATAAAGCAACGAGCGGCTAAACGTGTTAGTGCGCTGGCTTTCGGTGAGATGATATTGCTGGTATTAGTACGTGACACTCGATTTTCTCCTGTTGTCGGCATACCGCAATGCATGAGATGAATGCCTGCGCAAATATGCACCCATTCCTCATCATCCTCACACTTCGACGAATTTTTTCTGCCTGCATGGCGGGCTCCACTCTGGTTATAGTTTAACAGCAGAGAACCGCAGAATATGAACATAGTTATATAATAATAGCATTACAATCAGCAACACACATCAAGTGGGGAGCGTCCCCTGCACCGCTTTCAATTCTTGTAGAATTGACTTTCTATAAAACACATTAGTCCTCTCCATCAACAAAAAGCAGCGTTTCCGGGTCATGTAGAATATCCTCTATCCATCGCCAAAAGTGCCAACTTACGAGACACATTGTCGGCAATGATAGCGCCATCATTGCTATCCCGGCAAAACGTTCATCTGATAGCGGGGTTATCCCCCAAAGTATATGTGAGGATCCCATAGGATTGGTGTTTGTGGAACTCCAGAACCACATGCCACCCATCCCCATCATAACCAACTCGGTTACAAATACGTAACCCGCTTTTTGCAGGTGATTTCGAAGATTTGGCAATGACGGAAAAACCTTAAGAGACTGCATCCACAGAATGATCCCCAGAGCAAGGTACGCCCCTGGTAACAACGTGAATATGACACTGTATTTTAACCCAAGATACATCTGGCTGGACATGCTCCACAAAACCAATAGTGACAGTAAGGCTAGGCTACTTACCGCCGGGTTGTGGGCGAATCGAAGAAATCCATATAAATAGCGCTTGTTATTAATGGTCACATTGACGGGTATACCAAGCACCAGAAGAGGTGCTGCCAGCTCGAATTCGCCCATTAATTTTATAGTATAAATTGTCATCGACCGATGAACCAAAAAGTTTATTGGCGAATTCCATAGAACGATTGTCAGAAAAAGCCCGGCGACAAATGACCACATTTTCCACTGAGGCCACGCGATATGCGGTCGTCCGTTGGCAAAATGGCTATCATATTGATAGAGATATTGCCCCATAACTACTATTGCAGCCAATAATATAATAGGATTTATATACAAAAACCATGTGGTAGCATAATCATGTTTTTCTCCGACCATATAAAATCCAACAGCGTACATTGACAACACCGCCAATATTGCCGTCGTAGCGATTGCCTGATGTGCCATAAGGCCCTTGATCCATGCAAGCATATTCACAGACGATCTCTTCATGTTGACACCTCCACTATATAATTAATAATTATGCATCCACCATTCGTATGTCTCGGCTGATACTGTGCATGGTAGGATTAATTTGGTAACGACACTGCCGCATCTCAGGCGAGATTCTCAGGCAATTGAATAGCCAGCGCGTGGAATGAAATGCTAGCCCTATGCACTGTAATTGAGCTACGGCTTCCACGCCCTAGAAAATCAGCACATCCCAATACGCTAATGTGCAACACACAAATTCGCTCCTTGATACTTATAATACTATATTTACAAATGTCAATCTCTCCTCCTTGCGGACCGTGCTCATTTGCCCGAAGCTGCCCTCGCTCACATGCCGCAACCCTACGCCAAAATGGGAAACCCACGCGGTGCCAAGGCAGGAATTGGACTGTGGCCCTCCGTGCCGCCACCAGTACCGTCCATGTGGAACCCCATTCCGGGAACATTCAAACTGAATAGGCTCTATGTGTCTCCATAGCCTCTTCGCGCATACATGAGCAACCCCAAGATTATCTACCGTCGGCACCAAATTGACATGCGCGCCCAGAATTGGCGGGATACAAATCAGATATCTTCATCCACTTTTCTCCATCAGTCATCTGCACCTTGGCGATTGACCCTCTTATATTCACAACCATACCACATTGGGACTGCTCGCCAATTTTTATATGTTCACGGAACCGCACTGTTTCAGCAGACAGGTTTTCATCTAAATTCGGTGCTTCGTTTTTTGGCGTATTAGCTACTCGATATTGCTGATTGGGTATTTTACTAGGATGCTTTACAACTCTCGATAATTGTTTTGGTGGTATGACAGAAATTTTTTGGATATCTTGCTGAGATGCTATTCCTTGGTAAGCGCTTGCTTGTTCTCTACCTCCAGACAGTGCACACCCGGAGAGCATGTGTACAACGACAAATGCCATAGATAGTTTAGCTATTTTTACCATTTTGCTTTCCTTTGTAGTCAATACTGTATCGGAAAAAACCGAATCACATGGAGTGCAACCGTTTAAATTATATTATAACAACAATCACTTGAAACATAGCCCCCCATACGTAATGATTGGTTCGAAAGAGTGGACAGGTACATCAGTGGTCTCCAAAGACAAGATCCCGCGCCAATTCCACAGAGCACCTGTTTTGGCCATGCTCGTACGCAGCTCTATGTTTTTTATTCCCTCAAAGGCAAATTTTGTACCAGAACCGGTAAAAGTTTCCAGAATATCATTTCAAGACGGCATCTTCGCCTTGGTTGAGGATAATGGCTTCCGTCTGCCTTGTCCCGCAAAGGACAAATAGCAGCTCCGGAGCGGCATGAAACATCCTCATCCCGGACTTGACGAGTCATACCAACGGCGCTTTCCAGCAGTATGGCGTAACTACACAAAACAGCCTGCCTCCCCCACATCCCGTCGCTGATGAACACCCCCGCACTGCGACGCCTATCTATCGCCACGCAATCTGGTCACATGGCGTATGTATAAGTGAGATCTTGTTATATTTCAAGTAAACTGCTCAGCTAGAGTGCTGCGATTAATTTTTGGGCCTGGTGCAGTGCGCGGTGCGGGCTACCTGGCTGATTCCGGAAAAGGGCTTTGGCCGCCGCCCCCAAAACTCGGGAGAGCCATCCACTTGCCCGGCGCTACAATCTGAGGCAGTATTCTGTAAAAGGAAGCGTATAATGGCTTCGGCATGGGGCAAAAGGGCTCCGTCGAGCATTATGGACTCGCTTTAGGCTTTAGGCCAGTTGCATCATGCACATTTTTAGAACTGTTAGCTTTTTACCAAATACTTGATGCTGGATTAGCTCGGATACGCCGGCCTCATGGCGTTAGCATGAAAACCACGCATTGAACAAGGAATCATATTTATGCTGTTAGCGTCATTGAAATATTCCACATTTGTACGTATTTCCGTCATGGTCGGCGTCATCTTTTTTTCTTCCGCCTGTGCCAAGAAAGAAACCCATACTGCGGTACGGGCTGCGTCCTCAAGCTTCAGCTGCATAGGCGCGGCTTCTTTTTGCAAGCACAAGACCGCGAAAGTATACCCCGTAACCTGATACAATAGGAAGATAATCCACACCCATAGACCTTCATCGAGCGCTCATGATTAAACTGGGGATACCATATTGATGAAAGGCATACAGGCAGGCAAATGGCAAACATTTCAACAGTTTTAATAGTTCGGTTTTTTTTGGTATTTATTGCCGTTCTACTTATTAGTGCGTGCGCAAAAAAAGCACCTCCCGCATCCACTTCGCCAAACAGCGCGACGGCCGCAGAGGACACCACCACTCCCAATAAAATGACCGCGAGCAAGCTTTGGAACCGGATGGGGAAACGCCTGACATTTATTCAGGAAGGGCACCATGGACCAATAATATACGATTTCACCGATACAAATTGTCCATATTGTCACCTGATATATGTTACTGAAGCAGATCTTATTCGTGAAGGCAAATTAACGGTCCGTTATGTTCCCGTCGCCATAATAAAACCTAGCAGCATGCCGGAAGCTGCTGCCATATTGCAGGAAGGCAACCCCATAGCAGCATTGCAACATGCCGAACAGGAAATTGGCAACAGCATGACTAGCGGCAAACCTGCCAATTTGCCACAAGCGACAGACGCAATCGGGGCGGCGACTCAGAAAACCATCACGGCAATCAAAAAAATAGAAGAAAATAACAAATTCTTACAAGAAATAGACGTCAATGAGCTGCCGGACATCATCTATTTGCCCAAAAAAGGGAAGTTGGGTCTGATAACTGGGTTTGTAAGCCAAAAGCAACTTTTGGCCCTGTTGCCGAAATTGCAACAATAACTTAGCGTTATATTGCCTGTCATAACGAGTAGCCGTTTTATAGATAGACAACGTAGGTATCGGGCGTGGATCGCTCCATAATATACTGGCTGCTTACTATGCCATCGATCTCAGGAATAAGCCCATTATTATTTAAATTGCACCACTCGATAGACCTCTCACAAATATTAATTTTTACACCGGACGATTTTGCAGATCTCATGGATTCATATATTGAGCACATTAATTTTACGTCCAGACCATTTTCCGCCGCCTGTACTGTTGCAATAATACCAGATTCTCCAGTCAATATTATTTCAACATGATAATCATCAGAGGCAGCCCTGGCGCCATCGAAAACATCCGCGATGGCGGCCACATTCTCCATATCTAACGTAGTAACAAATATGACCAGCTGCTTCATTTGAAACCCTTTAATACCGAGAATGATGTTCTGCTAATTCGTGTGGCATTTAAAAAAACGCATGCCACACCTTCACAGAAATACTTCCGGCCTCTGCTGTCTTCGTCGTCCCGCACGAAGTTCAGAGTACCAAAGGTATATTAGTTTAGTTACAGTTTGCCATAGGAATGCAATCCGGAAAGGAAGAGGTTGACGCCAAGAAAGCAGAAGGTGACTACCCATAGACTCATAAATGACCACCACGCCATCTGCTTGCCACGCCATCCCTT
>Ga0315298_1009677_pt1 | contig 11836 bp, 7 predicted proteins | sample WHS_1_MG_FD_203077 | JGI IMG/M metagenome (GOLD analysis project Ga0315298, IMG submission 203077) | Extremophilic microbial mat communities from Washburn Hot Springs, YNP, Wyoming, USA - WHS_1_MG | ecosystem: Environmental > Aquatic > Thermal springs > Hot (42-90C) | place: USA: Wyoming... | reverse complement strand
ACGAGGACCGCGAGCAGGCCATCGAGCAGGGCAGTCCCGAAGCCTTCACCTTCACGGTGGCCAATGGGGTTGACATCCAGCGTTACCAACCCTGCGAAGAGCGCACCCCCGCGCCCGAAATCTTCTATATGGGGTCGTTCCGCCACCGGCCCAACGTCATCGGCTTCGAACGCCTTCTCAAAGAGATCATGCCCCGCGTCTGGAAGCGCTTCCCCAACGCCCGCCTGAGGGTGGTCGCCGGACCCGAGCCCGCCAGGTATTGGAAAGGAAAAACGGACCGGCGCGTGCGCATGCACGGTTTTGTCGAGGACCCCCGGCCCATGTACGCCAAGGCGTCCGTGGTGGTGGTCCCGCTGCTGGTCTCGGCGGGCACCAACATCAAGGTGATGGAGGCCATGGCGTGCCAGAAGGCGGTCGTCTCCACCCCCGTGGGCTGCCAGGGTCTGGGCCTGCGCGACGGCAGGGACGCGCTCATCCGCGCCGAGTCGCGTCCTTTTGCCGACGCCATCTGCGATCTGCTTTACGAAGACAAGTGGCGCGCCCGCATTGCCGCCCAGGCCCGCCGCACCGTCGAAGAGCGCTTCAGTTGGACGAGAATCGCGGAGTCGGCCCGCCGAAGCTACGACGCCTTGCTCTGAATCGCAGCAGGCGTCCCCTCCGGTATGAGTTGCTCGGAAGCATCGATGCGCAGCCACAGCAGCGAACTCAGCGCCAGCAGCGCCGCCAGCGGGATCAGTCCCGCATCATAGCTTCCCGTGGCTTTGGTGATGTAGCCGAACAGCACCGAGGAGACAAACGAGCCAAACTGTCCCGCCATGTTCATGGTGCCCGTTACCGCTCCAGCGTACTTCTTGCCGATGTCCAGGCAGACCGCCCACGCCGTGGGCAGGAAGAAGTCCTGGCCCGCAAAACCGAGGGTGAGGAAAACCAGCGCCAGCATCTTGTTGGTGGTCAGGATAGTCGCCACGGTGAACAACGCCGCAACCCCCAGCCCGGCCATGGCCACCGCTCTGCGGCCCCACCGCAACCCGAACTTCTTCACCATGTGGTCGCTGACGAACCCGCCCGCGCCGTTGGCGATGGCCCCCAGCACGAACGGAAGAGCCGACAGCAGCAGCCCGGTTTCGCTGAATCCCCGGCCTTTCACCAGGTACGTGGGCAGCCACGAGAAATACCAGTAGGCGCCGTAACAATAGGCGAAGTACATCACCATGATCACCCAGAGATTGCCGCTGCCGAGCGCCCGGCCCCAGGGCAGGGTGTGCCGGTCGCCGCGCTTGGGCGAGCCGATCTCCTCCACCTCCTCTTTGGTGATCCCGCGCTTTTCGGCAGGATAGTCGCGATACCAGATATACCAGGCGATGCCCCAGATCACCCCCAAAATGCCGAACACGTAGAAGGAGGCCCGCCAGCCCCAGTACCGCTGGATCGGCACCACCAGCAGCGGCGAGAACGCCCCGCCGATGCGCGCGGCCATCCAGATCACGCCCTGCGCCCGCGCCCGCTCCGTCACCGGAAACCAGCGCGACGTGCTCGCCGCGCTTACCGGATAGGCGCCGGCCTCACCCGCGCCAAACAGGAAGCGGGTGATGAGCAGCCAGGTGTAACTCGACACCATGCCGGTCAGCGTGGTGAACGCCGACCACCACATCACCACGCCGGTCAGCACCTTGCGCGGGCCGTAGCGGTCCCCCAAAACGCCGCTCGGGATTTCGAAGATCGCGTAGGAGATGGCAAAAACCCCGACGACCCAGCCCCACATCTCCGGCGAAAGCCCCAGGTCGGCCTGCATCCGCGGACCTGCATAGGCGATGCAGACCCTGTCGATGTAAGTCACCATCGAAAGCAGGAAAAGAAAGATCAGGACGGTGTGTCGTACCTTCATAGACAGTCAAGTATGACACAGCCGGTCAGGCCCTCTTGATCAGTCCCAACCCCGGGCGGTCCGGCAGAATCAGCTTGCCGTTGCGTACCCGCACTCCCTCATACGGGTCGTTAGCGATCAGCAGGTTGCCGTCCAGATCGGCGTAGTCCGCCAGCGGGCTCAGGTGCGCCGCGGCGGTGATGCTGACCGAACTGGAAATCATGCAGCCCAACTGCACCTTCATCTTCAGGCTCCGGGCGATCTGGATCATGCGCATGCCCTCCAGAATGCCGCCCGCCTTATCCAGCTTGATGTTCACCCCGTCGTAGGCGTTCGCCAGTTTCGGAATATCGGCCGGGTGCAGGCAGGCCTCGTCAGCCAGAATCGGAATGTGCACCCGGCTGCGCACCCAGCGGGTTTCCTCCAGCATCGCCGCCGGCATCGGTTGCTCGACGAACTCCACGCCCTGGCTCTCCAGCCAGTTGATCTTGCGCACCGCCTCTTCTTTTGTCTTCCAGCCCTCGTTGGCGTCCACGCGGAGAGGCTTGCGGGTCACGCTGCGCACCGCGGCGATGGTGTCTTCGTCGCTGTCCAGCCCCACCTTGATCTTCAACACCGGAAACTCGGCCGCTTCGCGGGTCTTCTGCCTGGTGATCTCCGGCGTGTCAATACCCACCGAAAACGTGGTGACCGGCGCATCCCCAGGGTCGAGACCGAAGTACCGGTAGAGCGGCGTCCCAAGCTGCTTGCCCACCCAGTCCATCAGCGCGATGTCGATGGCGGCCTTCGCCGCGTACTGGCCCTCGACGCGCTGAAATATCTGCGCCATCACTTTCTCAAAGCGCCATGGATCGGCCGCGTTCAGATACGCCCGCACCGATTCCACCGCTTCCCGCGCCGACTTCGCATCTTCGTGGTAACGGACGATCGGCGCGCCCTCGCCCAAGCCCGTGACTCCGCCCGAGGAGAAGCTCACGAACAGGTTGTCGCGGAACTGGCTCGACGACATCACCGTGGTCCACGTGTGGCGCAGTTTCAGACGCACAATTTCGGTATCCACCATCTGCCCGCCTCCCGCGGTCCGGGACCGCGCGGCCGGCGCCTGCGCTGCCAGCAGCATCCATTCGCGGCGGTTCATTTCAGCCTCCGGCACGCCACCAGAGTTTCCGTCCAGGGTGGCTCGTCCAGGCGGTCGACCTGCACCATCGGGCGCTCGTGGGTCGTGGCATTGATGAATTCGCCGTTGCCGAGATACATTCCGGTGTGCCTGATCTTGTCCGGCCCGGGGCCGAAATACAACAGGTCGCCCGGCTTGAGCTGCAAGCGCTCCACCGGTTCGAGACCGCGAAACTGGGCTTGCGGCTGGGCGTCTCGCGGCAGCAGCACCCCCAGACGCCGGTAAAGCATCTGCACGAACCCCGAGCAATCGTAACCGTACGTGGACGTGCCGCCCCACAAGTACGGAATTCCCAAAAAGCGCCGGCTGAAGGCGATCATCTGTTCCAGGCCCATCGGCCTGGAGTCGAACTCGACGTCGCCGCGCTGCACCCAGGCGCGGCGGCCGTCCGCCAGCTTCACCTCGATCCAGCGCCCGTTCCCGTCCGGCTCCGCCGCCACCTCCAGCCGGGCCTCAAAGGGCACGGTGATCACCGGTTCGTGTTTCGTCACGTCCGCCTCACGGTAGAGATTGGCGAACAGGCTTGCCACTTGCGCCACCCTGCCGGAAGCGGCGTAGGGCGCTCCGCGCCGCAACCACGCGGCGGGTGTCCACCCGGTGTAATCGTCCGGCGTGCGAATCTTGACCCACCCGGCCTTCTCCTCCACTACGCCCACGTTGGCGCCGTAAATCGCCTGGGAGACCACGTCTGTGTCCCGGGAGGGCCCCGAGTACATATTCGCCACCGGCCGCACCACCACGGTAACCAGCGCCAATGCCATGAACAAACCCATCACCTCTCATCATACGTGAGGCCCCATGTGCGACACTCATCTTTATGACGGCACCGGCTCATTTCTTCGCGCGGGAACTTCGCCCCGAGACACCGGTCTCGCTCGAAACCGCCCGGCGGCTTTGCTCCTCTGCGAAGCGCTTTTTTTCCAGGCAGCCCTGGCAATTGCTCGAGGAAACCCAACTCGTGCTGGTCGCTGGGGATTCCAAGGAGGCATGCGCGTGTTCCGTAATGGGAATCCTCGGGCAGGTCTTTGCGCTGGTCGCTTACCGCGGCGCCCGGGGCTACGACTTCTTTCGGAAACTTGCGTCGGCCGCGTCCATCAGCGCCGGGGAGTTCCTCGCCGAGCAAAGCAGCGTTTCGGTGCAATTCGTTCCCCGGCGCGAGCTCACCGCCTCGGACCGGACTCTGCTGAAGGCCGCCGGCCCGGACTGGGCCCGGTCCCCCCTGGTTCCCCAGTTCCGCACCGCGCGGCCCGGCTACCACCCCTGGTATCCCAACCAGGAGGAAGCGGAAATCCTCGCCGAGTGTCTCCGGGCCATGAACTGGCTGCTGGAAAACCCGCCTTTCAATGTCGCCGACCTGTGGAGCGAGGATGGCCTGTATCCGCAACTTTCCCGCGCCGCCGGACCTGACGTCGAAGGCTACCGGATACGCCTGGCGGAACCCCCTCGGGCGCCGGTCACCATGCCTGCGCTTCCGGCGCTGGACACGGCGCGGATCGCCGGCCTGGTCGCCCGCCGCCAGAAACCCAAAGGCGCTCTCGAGATCGATCAGTTCCTGTGCGCGGCCAGGATCGGCGCAAGACACGAGAGAAAATCCTGCATCCGTGTGGCGCTCGTAATCGACAGCGAAACAGCGCATGCCTATGCACCCGAGGCCGTAAGCCCCGAGACCGCTCCCGGTGAGTTGCTGGCCTCCGTACTCCTCAGTGCCCTCGAACAAGGAGCGCCTCTTCCCGCCGCGCTCCATGTCCGTGACGCGGAAACCAGGCGCCTGCTCGACCCCCTTGCCCGGGCGCTCGGGACCAAGGTGCAGGTGAAGCGATCGCTCCCCGTGCTCGACTTCGCAAAAAGAAACCTGCTCGACATGATGGGTGATCCGGGCACGCTTTCCCTAAATCCGGAGAACGAGTTCTTCTGACCGGGTTGCTGCACGCTTCATGGCTTTCCGGCGTCAACCATTTGTGAACCACTTGCTCGTATGGGTGTGCCTGGCCGCACTCCCGGCCGTGGCCGAGCCGCCGGCGCTTTCCAGGGTTCTGGCCGGAGTCGAGAGCCGCTACAACCGTGCTCGCACGCTTCAGGTCCGCTTTCAGGAGACCTACCTTCAGGGACGGAACCGCCGCACCGAATCCGGCGCCCTGTCGCTGCGTAAGCCGGGCCGCATGCGCTGGGAGTACTCCTCCCCGCCCGGCAAGTTGTTTGTCTCCGACGGGAAGTTTCTGTACCTCTACCTTCCCTCCTCCAACCGTGTCGAGAAGATGAAAGCCAAGGAAAGCGAAGACCTGCGGGCGCCCCTTGCCTTCCTGCTCGGCAGGCTCGACTTCCGCCGGGATTTCGCCCGTTTCGAATCCCATGCCGAGGACTCCGGCCTGTGGGTCCGCGCCGAGCCGAAATCCGCCAGTCTGCCGTATCTCGCGGTCGAGTTCGTGGTTGCCCCGGACTACCGGATCCGGCGCGTCCGGGTGACCGGACAGGACCGCTCGGTTTTCGACTTTCAGTTCGAGGAGGAGAAGGTCAATCCGCCCATCGACGAAAAAATATTCCGCTTCAGCCCGCCTCCGGGCGCTGAAGTGGTCGAGAGCGGCGGATAACGCGTATGGCTGAATTTGTTCTCAAGTACGCCGACTCCCGCGGGGAGATCCGCCAGGTGACGGCCGAAGCCGGCAGCGAGCAGGAACTGCGCGACCGCTACACCCAGCAGGGCTTCCTCATCTATTCCGTCCGCCCGCGCCGCGCCCTGCCCGGACTCTCCACGGAAATCTCCACCGGCCTGTTCGCCCGCCGCAAGAAGCTCAACCTCGAGAAGTTCCTCATCTTCAACCAGCAGTTTGTCACCCTGGTGCGCGCCGGGCTGCCCATCCTCAAGTCGCTCGACCTGCTGGCCGACCGGCTCACCGACCCCGCGCTCGGCCGCCACATCAAGGCCGTGCGCGATGAGGTCCGCAACGGCACCGTCCTTTCCGAGGCCTTTCGCCTCCAGGGCATCTTCCCGAAAATCTACGTCACCTCCGTGCTCGCCGGCGAGAAAAGCGGCTCTCTGGCCGAGGTGATCGACCGCTACATCGCCTACCAGAAGCTCTCCCTCGCGGTAAAGAAAAAGGTCCTGGTCTCTCTCATCTACCCGTGCATTCTGCTGGTCCTGGTCTTTGCCCTCATCATTTTCCTGGTTACCTACGTGGTGCCCAACTTCGCCGAGCTGTACAAGAGCATGTCGGCGAGGCTTCCGGCCATGACCCAGATCCTCATCGCGGTCGGCACTACGGCGCGCGCCTACGTGCTCGCCGCCGCCGCCGTCATGGTGGCAGCCGTTTTCGTGTTCCGGTTTTGGGCCCGCACCGAGCGCGCCCGGGAGACGCTGGACCGCATCAAGCTGCGCATTCCGCTGCTGGGCGATATCTGGATCAAGTACCAGGTGGCGCAGTTCTCGCGGGTTCTGGCCACCCTGCTGAGCGGAGGCATTCCCCTGGTTCAGGGCCTGGAAACCTCGGCCGACTCCCTCGGTTCAGCCCTGCTGCGCAAGTCGCTCGACCAGGCCGGGAAACAGGTGCGCGAAGGCCAGCCCCTTTCCGGATCTCTCTCCGCCACCGGCGTCTTCCCCGCCCTGGCCATCGATATGATCGAAGTCGGCGAATCCACCGGGGCCCTGCCCCAGATGCTCACCAGCGTGGCCGAGTTCTATGAGGACGACGTCAACACCCGCATGACCGCCGCCCTCTCCCTGATCGAACCGGCCATCATGATCTTCATGGGCATTTTCGTGGCTTTCGTCCTGGTTTCTCTCTACCTGCCCATCTTCTCGCTGGCCGAGAATATCCGGTAGGAACTTGTCGGGGTCGAAAATGACGGAGAACGGCGGCGCTATCGGCCAGCGCTCCGGCAGAAGCCCCCGAGACCCCAGATTCCAGTGGTTGCGCCGCACGAATGCCGGGCGGCCGCCGTCACTCGAATTCGAACACGTGCTCCCGCGCCAAAGCGGCCCGCACCCCCGCCGCCCCGGCGATGTCCGGAAACGGCCCGGCCAGCGCCACGTCGCGTCCTTCTGCGTCCCTCACGCGCGCCGGCTTGCCCGCCATCAGCACCTCGAGTTGAAGCCGGGGCAGCGGGCCTTCGACTCGGGTGGCCACGCGCGCCCGGCCCTCCGCCCTCCGGGTTACTTCCACCCGCAGGCGGCACGCCGGCTGGGTGGGTATCACCAGACCCTCCAGCACAATGGGCTTGCCGAGCAGTTCCCTCGGAATCCGCGGGAACACCCGCAAACGCCGCCCCACCGCGTCGTAATCCACGCCGAACAGATGCTCGATCACAGCCTGCGCATACTGGGATGCGGACCACGCGTAGCGCGCCACACCGTGTCCTTCGCCGCTGCTGGGCGCCAGGTATTCGGCATAGTTCCCATGAAAGGATTTGATGGTCGACCAGGCCAGCTCCGCCGCCAGGTCGTGCCGCCCCGTGTCTTCCAGACCAACAATCACCGGCAGATTCCGCATCGTCCAGATATCGCCGAACCACGCCGTTCCGTCGTATTTCCCTTTCGCCTCCACGTAGGCGGCCTCCGTCATTGCGAGGCTGGTCAGCGGCCGCTTTCCCCAGTTGAACAGGGCCGGGTTGGTCAGCTTTTCCACCAGGCGTGCCGCGCGGTCCGGTGGCGCAATGCCGGCTTCGAGCGGGTCGAAGGTCGAAACAATCAGCCGGTCCCTGAGCCGGCCCGTCTTCACTTCGTAGTTGAAATAGGCGCCACGGCGCTCGTCCCAGAGATACGCATTCACCGCGCTTCGCAGATCGGCGAAAGCCCGCTCATAGCGCGCCGCCTCCCCGGCTTTGCCCAGCGCCTTCGCCAGGGCGGCGGTATTGCGGCAGCCGATGGCGACCGCCACGTTCAGATCCACCGGAGCCAGGCTCTGGGGAGTCAGCAGGTGGATCTCCGCCTCGCCCAGCGTCTCCTCGAAAATCGCCGTGATCAGCCCGGTGCGGCCGTCGCGCTTCACCGGTGAAAGCCACCAGTCCAGGTAGGCGCTCATCGTACGGTAGATCTCGAGCCTCTCCGGGACGCCGGCGCTGCGGCGGGCAACGTCGAAGGCCGCCTCGAAGAACCGCGGGATGCTGCTGGCATCGCCCGCCTGGCCTCGCACCGCCGAGCCTCCGTAGAGATCAATCCGGCCGTCGGGGTTCAGGGCTTGCACACCTGCGAATCCGCGCATCACGTTCACAGCGAATTCCTGGTTGGCCCATTTCGCCCCCGCCAGCGCCAGGCTGGTGTCCAATTGCCACCAGTTCTCGCCGTAATACCCGCCCGGCTTGAACACCGGATAGCGGAAGCCGAACACCGGCACGTCCGTCACCACGCACTCCTCGAGCACCCGGAACGCGTCCGCAAAACCGCTTTGGGAGAGCCCGGGAATCGTAATGCGGGGCGCCACCAGGGCGCTCGACAGATCCACGGTCTGAAGAGCCGGGCGGGGCGGGCCGGCCGCGATCTCAATCCAGTCGAACCAGATGTCGCCGCGAATCGCATTCGGCGCAATCCGGATCGCAATCCGGTCAATGGAGCCCTCCCAGCGCCCCTCCAGGTGGCAGATTGCCTCCTGCCACCGGTTCGCGTCCGCCTCCAAGGTGAAGCGTGCGGACCCCGCAGGCTTCTCCGGCTGCCCCGGCTTCCACCACAACACGAAAGCGTCGGTCGCCGCCGAGCGGTTCAGCAGGCGCATCCGCACCTTATTGAAGCGGGCCGCCGAAATGCCCAGCCCGGCCGGCGAAACCAGGTCGTAGCGGGACGCCCCCGCGTCGCCGTAAATCTGAAAGTGGGTGGTGGCCAGCCTGGCCGGGTCCGAGATGGCCGGCGCAAGGGTGACCCACATCGCTCCGCCCATCACCGCACCCGTCATCCGCGGAGCAGTGGTCCAGCCCTCCGGGTCGTTCCACCGGTCGAAATCCCAGCGCGGGTTCTTCGCCCAACCCGCCGCCGGCGCGACCAGCAAAGCCAGAAGCGATAACAGCAATCCTGTTCTCATGCTAGAAGTCGAGCTTCATTCCCAACTGGATGTTGCGCGGATAGTTTGCCTGACCAGTCAGCTTGGTGTAGTTGGCGCTGTTGATGCCGGTGTCCAGGCCTCCAAACCACACCCGGTTGAATGCGTTGATCATCTCAAACCGGAACTGGAGCTTCACACGCTCCTTGTAAACCATGGTGTTCTTGAGGAATGCCATGTCCCAGTTGTTCATGGCCGGCACCCGCAGATCTCCCCAGTAGAAGGGCAGGGTCCGCTTGGTGAAGGACGGCATCACTGCCAAGGCGGCGCCGTTGAACCAGTGGTCGATGGTTGGGTTGTCGATCTTCGGGCTGATACCAGTGGCCACTGCGGCTGGCAACGCGACCGCTTGTCCGGTCTGATAAATGTAGAGGGCGCTCCACTGCCACCCGCCGATGATCTTGTCGACCACGCTGATATTGGATCTCATCGGCTTACCCGCTCCGAACGGCAGTTCGTAAATGACCGCCATCGCCACACGGTGGGGATTGTCAAACTGGCCCGTCATTTGCGTCGTGTCCGGATCGCTGACCTCCACGTAGCGAAGTTTCTCCAGTTGCTTGGAGAACGTGTAAGCAAACTGGCCGCTCAGACCGTGGCTCAAACGCTTGTTGGCGCTGATCTGGAGCGAGTGGTAATTGCTGGTCCCGCCCATCGTCCGGATCAGGTTGATGCTGGTGAACTGCGGGTAAGGCATGAGCAATTGAGAGACTGTGATCGTATCGCCCGCCAGCGCACTGGGCGCAGGAATGAGCCCCTTGAACGGATTCGGGATTTTCTGATTCAACCGCGCACCCAGTGAATAGTACTTCTGGTCGAAGGTGCCTCCCGTGCCGTTCCACCCCGCATTGATGATCCGGCCGCTATCGCTGGCGGACGTGCTGAGCACCAGCCGGCTGGCGCTCTGTCCCACGTAATTCACCTCGACCTGCATGCCCCTGATGAGCTCATGCTGGAAACCGAAGCTCCAGCGGTTGTTGCGGATGTTCTTGCGGTAGTAGTCGTAAAGCGACAAACTCTGCCCGAGCAACGTCTTGAGCCCCTGGCTGGAACCCGTCGGCGGGGTCTTGCCATTCGGGAAGGGGTTGGACAGGGTGTCCGCCGGGGTCAGTCCTCCATCCAGCGTGGTGATCATATCGGTCTGGTTCGTATAGCCCGTGGAATTGACAAACGGCTGCCACCAGACCGAGTAGAAGATCCCAAACCCGGTCCGAAGCACGGTGCGAGGCAGGATGCGGTAGGCCAAACCGATACGCGGTTGGATGTTCGTCTTATCGGCCACCACATTGCGGCGGTTGTCCGCGGTGGCATACATCAACCCGCCCTTCACGTTAAAGTTCGCCGGAGACAACTCGGGGATCGGGTTGGCGGCGTAGGCCGCCTTGGCGGCGGCTTCGATCGGGCTCGTGACGGTGAAATTCAGTCCGAAGCAGTTCTGGTTGTAACGCTCCGTAGTGCCCAGCATCAAGTCGTAACGAAGACCGAGGTTTAGCGTCAGCTTCGGCGTAACTCTGAAGTCGTCCTGGAAGTACAGCCCATACCAGGGAGATTGCGGCGCAGTCGCGGCGTTGGTGCTGATATATCCAGAGGCGGGAGTTCCGAGCAGGAAACTCGCGATTCCGTTACCCAGATTGTTTCCGGTCACAAAAGCGTTCGGCTGCGTAAACGCCCGGTTGAACGTGTATTGGCCGGTCGGACGATTGGCGGGTATCGAGTTGTTCTGCTTGATCTGACCCTGGAAGCCGAACTTCATGTTGTGGTCGCCGGACATCCGGGTGACCCCAACGTTGTATGAGTAGGTGTTGGTGTGCTCGAACCACTGGCCTTCCGAGGCCCCGATATAGTACATGTCCGAGTTGTCGAATCGAGGGAAACTCCGCTGTTGCATCACGCTCACCAGTGCTGCCGGGAAGCCAAGCGTCGCCGGATCGAACTCAGGGTGAATGCCTTCCTGCGTCCAGCGCGTGAAGCCGGCTTGACCGGTGACAACCGTGGATGGGCTAAGGACCCAGGCGTCGCTGATGCCAATCGACGTTTGCGCGCGGTTGTTACCTTCCAATGCGCCCACCCCCTTCCCGCCTATGTCCCACGGGGTGGGGGTGCCCGGAAACCCCTGATTGTGCGACCACCTGACAAACAGACGGTGCTGCCTAAAGTTGGGATCGATGCGCGCCGAGTAATTCTCCCCATCGTACGGCGCCGGCACCTCAGTGAAATAGTTGTTGGCGTTGGTGAAGGGATCGCCGGGAGAAGTTGGTTTGGGATACCTGGCAATGACATTCTTCGCGATGGTGTTCAACCGGGTGGCAGGGATCTTGTTCTCCGGGAACAGGCTGCGGGTGCCGTCCGCTGTAGTAGTGAGAGGATCGGCGATCCGGAAGAGAGTGCCCGCCGCATTGTAGGTCTGTGAGAAATCACCCTGCCGCTGCAATTCCGTGGGCACCGTAAACCGGTACTGTGTGGGCGTTCTTTGGCGAAGGCCTTCAAAGTTGAAGAACCAGAAAACCTTGTTCTTCACGACGGGTCCCCCCGCAGTCAAGCCAAACTGGTTGAAGCGGAAAACGGGGCGCTTGGCATTGCTCTTGTTGGAGAAAAACGAGTTTGCGTTAAGCTTGTCGTTGCGGAAGAACTCGTACAGGTTGCCATGGAATTCGTTCGTGCCGCCCTTGGTGGTGACGTTGACGTACATGCCGCCGCCATGGCCGTATTCGGCGTCCAGGGCATTGGTTTGAACGGTGAACTCCTCTACCGCGTCGACGCCCGGGATGTATG
>Ga0315298_1009676_pt1 | contig 11836 bp, 9 predicted proteins | sample WHS_1_MG_FD_203077 | JGI IMG/M metagenome (GOLD analysis project Ga0315298, IMG submission 203077) | Extremophilic microbial mat communities from Washburn Hot Springs, YNP, Wyoming, USA - WHS_1_MG | ecosystem: Environmental > Aquatic > Thermal springs > Hot (42-90C) | place: USA: Wyoming... | reverse complement strand
CAAAGGCTGCATTGGGGACCTGTCGGATCAGTGCCCGATACTTCGCGATGGCAGCGGGAATGTCGTGCTGCCAATAGGCGGCACGTGCCGCCATGAGCTCCTGACGCTGCTCGGCACTGAGCCTAGGTGCCGCCTGCGAGCCTGCCGCCATGCCAGGTGCAGCAATGGGAGCAACGGTAAGGGTCTTTTCGGCGACTTTCGGGGCACTGCTTTTCTGGTGGGCGCTAATCCCCCAGATGAACAGCGCAATGATTAGGATGATCAGGAGGGCAACCAGGGCGGGCCATGAGAGCAGCCGGCTGACCGCGCTTTTTTTGGGTTGCCGAGGCGGCAGCGGCGGATAGCTCGTGGTGCCTCCGGGCGGAGTCGTACCACCCCCCGCAGAGCCAAGGGAGGGTGCCGTCGTGCCCGAACTCTGGGACGCAAAACTGGGTGCCGTGGTTCCCGTCGTGGGAGTCACCTGCGGCGCTTGCGTCCCGGATGGCACGGCCTCGCCCTCCGATTCCTTCCCCGCAGCCAGACGGGTGGCCTCGGACGCCGCCGTCTCGGACACGGCATCGCCGTGCTCGTGCACGCTGCGCTCGGCGTCGGGTCCTTCGCCAACGGACGGCGTCTCGTCCTCGCTGGCGTGCAGGTCCTTCTCATTGCTTGTCATGCTTCACTCCTATCGTGACGATCGAATGGGGGCCCGAGCCGACGGACGGGGTCCCCTGGCGGGTAACATCCTGGTCTGCCCACTCTGTCTCTGCGGCTCAGCGATACCCGTAACCATAGGGGTTGTAGCTGGGCGCGTAACCGGGATAGGGCTGGCCGTAACCATAGGGACCAGCGGGCGGCGCATAGTTTGGCGCCGGTGGGTAGGCCGGGGCGTAACCGGGTGCTGGCTGAGGATAAGCCCCATAAGCCCCTTGAGGTCCGTAACCCGGATAGGCGGGATAAGGAGCACTCGGGCCATAGGCTTGACCATAGCCATCGCCATAGGCACCGCCGTAGTAGCCATTGAATCCTTGCCCGTAGCTGCCATAACGACCGCTGTTGAAATTCATCGGGCCACCATGGGGCCCGTTGAAGCTCATGCTGCCCATGTCCCAGGGTCCGCTGCTGCCAGTAAAGGGGCCGCCGTAGCCGCTGAAAGGGCCGCTACTGCCGGTAAAGGGATTGCTCACCCCGCCCCAGGGCATGCCGCCTCCCCAGGGCATACCACCCCACGGACCCCAGGCAAAGGCCGGCGCCGCGGCCAATAGGGCAGACACCCCCAGAACCGCGGCCGAACCAAACATCCACCTTTTCTTCATCTTCATGATTGGTGTACTCCTGCGCATAGTCGCCATCTTCTGTCGTTGTCCGGAGCGCCTTTTGCGCCCCTTTCGACACCCAGCAATCCCATTCCAGAATTACTGAGATGACGGCAAGCACAGTCCGTGCCAAATTATAACCCAATGTTTTTTCATTATATATTAGAGGTCGGACTTCTTTCTTTTTGCAACGGTATTACATATCGCATTGTTTTTATTATGCACTTGCGATATTACGCCTGTTGCAGCCGTTGCATGTGCAGCAGACGATTTCCGCGAGCGCGTAAAACCGTCTGAATCCACGATGATAATTGGACTCACACGCTATCGATGACCAAGAGTGCTGCAACGCAACGCTCCCCCTGCAACAGATCATCTCTTTGTTTTTCATTATAAACACCCTTCCGTCGTGCAACAGATCACCGATCGATATTTTATTATTGCATAGAAAACAATACGTTACTATTAGGCACGAACTATGCTAACCCAATGGCGAACATTCTTCAGGAACGTAGCCAAAATGACCTCTCGAAGCTTTACCGTAATTCGCTGGTTGCCCATGCTGGCGCTCGGCCTTGTGCCGACCCTTGCCTTTGCCGCACCGACCTTGATCGAGGTACACCAAGCGCCGGCTTTGGGTCCGGTCCTGGGTGCCCGTGCCATTCCTGGGCAGGTTGTGGTGTTGCGGGCGCAGACGGGCGGTCGCGTACAGTACGTTGCCGGTCCTGCGGGCACGCCGGTTCGCGGCGACGAGGTGGTCGTTGCGCTGGATACCGCCGGTCTGCTGGCACAACGGGCACAGGCGGAGGCTGCCTATGCGGCCGCACAGGTGGCAGTGGACAATGGTTACTCCCAGTATCAGGTGCAGCTCTACAACTACGGCGGCGCCAATCCCTGGAATCCCTTCGCCTGGTTTGGTCAGGCCTTCGCTGCCATGATGGGCAACCAGCAAAATCCCTGGGCCAATTATCTTGCAGCCCTGGACAATCGCCGCGCCGCCGCCTTGCAGGCGCAGGCCCAGCTGCAATCGGCGGCCTATCGCATTCGCGAAATCGACGCCGAGATCCGCAACGCGTACGGCGTCTCTCCTTTCTACGGGGTCATTTTGCAGAAGGATGTGAACCCGGGCGATGTGGTACAGCCCGGCCAGTCGCTTCTGGTCTTGGGCGGGGCTGGACCAGCGCAGGTCCTGGTTCAGGTTCCCACCAGCATGAGCGCGGGCCTGCGGCTTGGGGAGGCATTGGAAGTCGCCAGCAATGGGCGTTCCGTGGACGCGCGGGTGATACAGATCGCGCCCCAGGCCGATGCGCAGACCCATACCATAGCCGTCAAGCTCGCTCTACCGCCGGACACCGGTATTCGTGCCGGTGATTATGTGACGGTGCATCTGCCCGCTGCACGGTCGACCTCCCTTGGTGTGGCCATCCCGAAGTCGGCCTTGCTGCCCGGCCGTAGTCTGCCCTCGGTACTGGTGGACGTGCGCGGCGTCACGCAACTGCGCGTCTTGCGCTTGGGCGAACCCCTGGGTAACGGCATGGTGCAAGTGCTGTCGGGATTACGACCTGGAGAGATCGTGGTCAACGATCCGCCCGCCGGGATTGGCTCCGGCTATCGGCTGCGCACTGCTTCGGGAGCGGATGCATGAGCACCTGCAACGGCAGTCCCACTCCGCAAGCGCCGGAGAAGAAAAGCCTTGGTCTCGCAGGCAGCATTGCCCGTATTTTCATCAACTCGCCTTTGGCGCCGCTCTCGCTCGTGGTGCTGCTCGCCGCCGGTATTCTGGGCTTGGTTTCCACACCGCGGGCATCCAATCCGCAGATATCCGTGCCCATGGTGGACATCTTCGTGCCCTACCCTGGGCATTCGCCCGGAGAAGTCGCACGCATGGTCGCAGACCCCCTGCAGCAGCTGATGAGCGAACTGCCGGGCGTGCGCCACGTGTATTCGGTTTCCAATCAGGGCGAGGCCATGGTCACGGTGCGCTTTGAGGTGGGCGAACACATGGCCCCGGCTCTGGTGGCGGTGTACAACAAACTCGCCGCAAACATGGATCGTATCCCCGTCGGGGCGGGCAAGCCCCTGGTGCGCGCCAAGGGTATCAACAGCGTCCCCTTCATGACCTTTACGCTCTGGTCCGAGAGTGTGGGCCCGGGAACCCTCGATGAAATCGCCCAGAGCGTATTGAAGCGCTTGAAGGAGGTTCCCGACACTGGCGAGAGCTTTATCGTTCACGGCGCTACCGACGCGCTGAATATCGATGTGCAGCCAAGCCGTTTGGCGGCCTATGACCTGCCGCCCCAGGCCGTTGCCGAGGTGGTGCGCTCCGCCAATCAGGAGTCGCAAAGTGGCAGCGCCGAGGGTAACAACCAGCATTTGGCGATTCTGAGCGGTGGTTTCCTGCGCAGCCCACGGCAGGTTGAGAATCTCGTCGTCGGCGTCTTCCATGGGGCACCGGTGTACCTCTCCCAGGTGGCGAGCGTGCACTACGGTCCCATCGCTCCCCACAGCCTCGTTACCTACAGCACCGGTGCAGCGCACAGGGGCGAGCCGATTCACAACGCTCCAGCGGTGACCATTGCCCTGGCCAAGACGGCCGGCAGCAATGCCGTGAGCGTTGCCGAGGCGCTGATTGCGCGGATCCATTCCCTGGAGGGGTCTGTCATTCCAGAGAATGTCCACGTCAGCATCACTCGGGATGACGGCAAGACCGCCAACGACAAGGTCAACTCACTCCTCTTCAAGCTGTTGGTGGCCACTGCTGCCGTCAGCGCACTCATTTTTCTCACCCTGGACTGGCGCGCTGCCGCCGTTGTCGTCATCACCATTCCGCTGATCTTGTTGATTACGGTGTTCGCGGCGTGGCTTTTGGGCATCACCATCAATCGCGTCAGCCTTTTTGGACTCATCTTCTCCATCGGTATTCTGGTCGACGACTCCGTCGTCATCGTCGAAAACGTCTATCGTCGTTGGCTACAAGAGAACAACACTTCGACGGAAACCCTCATCGACGCCGTACGCGAAGTGGGGAATCCCACCATCCTGGCTACCTTCACGGTCATTGCAGCCCTGCTGCCCATGGGCTTCGTGGGCGGCATGATGGGTCCGTACATGGCTCCGATTCCGGTGCTGGGATCCGTGGCCATGCTCTCTTCCTTACTCATCGCCTTTGCTCTGGCGCCGTGGTTGATCGTGCGCTTCAAGCCCAATCTGCGGGTGCTCGAAAAGATGCACCATCGCGAGGCACGGCAAGCGGCCTGGTTGCGCAAATTCTTCGCCCAGACCCTGATTCCGCTGGTACGGCGCAAGCTCTACGGCCGATTGTTTCTCGCCGGTATCGTCGTCGCCTTCTTCGGGAGCTTAGCCTTGTTCGTGGTGGAATGGGTGCCTTTCACCATGCTCCCCCACGATAATTCCGATGAATTCGATGTGGTGGTGAACATGCCCGCGGGCACTGCACTGGCCGATACCGCCAACGCGACCTACGCCATTGAGGAAAGGCTACGGGGCATGCGCGATGTCGTTGCCCTGCAAAGCTACGTGGGCACGCCGGAACCCTACGATTTCAATGGGATGGTTCGCCACTACTACCTGCGTAACCAGCCTTGGCAGGCCATGATCCACGTGCAGTTGGTGGACAGCGGCGATCGCTCTGCTTCCAGTTCGACTTTGGCCAAGGAGGCGCGACGGCGTATCGAAGCCGTGGCGCAGAGCTGGGGAGCACGGCTTCAGGTGGTGCAGACGCCGCCGGGTCCTCCGGTGTTGGCGCCCGTGGTGGCCGAGGTCTACGGTCCATCAGCAGCGGTTCGGGATGCGGTGGCCAAACATCTGACCACGGTCTTTGAACACAGCAGGAACCTGACGGACGTCAATAACACCCTGATGGCGCCCCACGACCTGCTTGCCTTCCGTGTGGATGCCACCCGCGCCGGCATGGCAGGAATCAGCAACGCCACGGTCAACGATACCCTGGCCCTGGTCATGGGCGGCTACGAGCTGGGGGATTTCCATCCCTACGGACAGACTCTGGCGGTACCGATTTTCCTGCAGGCACCTCTGTATCTACGCAGCAATGTACAGAATCTGGCCAACCTGCCGATTCCTTCGCCGCACTACGGGGTGGTGCCACTGTACAGTCTGGGCAATTTCCAGCGCGTCCCCGCAGAGGCGCCCATATACCAGCAGGATCTTCGCCCGGTGCAATACGTCATGGCGGATACCCAGGGACGTCTCGATGCCCCTCTGTACGGCATGCTCGAAGTCCAGTCCGCCCTACGTCACTACCTAGCGCCCACGGGCAAGGCTCTGGGAATCGACTGGATCAGTCAGCCGAGTGGGGACCGTGCCGCCATCAAATGGGGGGGGGCATGGACGGTGACGTATACCACCTTCCGCGATATGGGCGCGGCTTTCCTGGTCGCCCTGGTGCTGATCTACATGCTGGTGGTCTGGGAGTTCGGCAATTTCATCATTCCTGCCATCATCATGGTCCCCATTCCATTGACCTTGATCGGGATTTTGCCGGGACACTGGCTCTTTGGCGCCAGTTTTACCGCTACTTCGATGATCGGCTTCATCGCGTTGGCCGGTATCATCGTGCGCAATTCGATCCTCTTGGTGGATTACTCCCAGCAGCGGGTCGCCGAGGGCTATCCCGTGCTCGATGCGCTGATCGAAGCCTGTGCCACCCGTACCCGTCCCATCGTCATTACCGCTCTGGCACTGATGCTGGGCTCGGCGGAGATCATCACCTCACCCATTTTCCGCGGCATGGGTATCTCCCTGCTCTTTGGGGTGATGGTGTCGACCATTCTCACCCTGCTGGTCATTCCCATGGGTTGCGTCAGTGGTCGCCGCGCTTTTTGTCCGGCCAGTATCGACCTGGATAACGGCACGATGAGGGGGAAGCCACCATTTCCCATGAGTCGCCGCAACTGGATCGTCGTCCATCCTGGGGAGATGCCCCTTACCCGTAGCGAAAAGGTGGACAGCGGCACCCGTCCGCAGCGGACGAAGCATCGCGGCGGCAATGGTTTTGCCCTGCTGTCATTGATCTGGCATAGCCTTTGGGAGGATCTCCGGGCTTTTGTCACCGCGTGGCGCCGTTTTCTTACGCGCCTGTTCACGAAGTAACTGCCTCGAGGAGAATCCGTATGTACCCTAAACCTTCCCCCAATCGCCTCCGAGCCCTGATGGCGCTCGCCGGTCTCCTCGTCGGCAGTGGCGCTGTCGCCGCGCCCTACGATGGGAATTACACCACCGTGGGCAGCGGCAGTACTTCCGGGATGATTCCCTGGCAAGGCGATACTGGTCCGTCCGCAATGCCCGCTCCCAGCGACGACTCCATACCGTCGCGTGGGGGGGTGCAGAGCGATGGCACCGCACCGGAGTGGAACGGTATCGCTCAAGCGCCCCTGGCCCCACGAGCCGAAGCCGTTGCCTACGTGCCGCCACCTCCCGGGCCCTACCCCGTATCTCCAGAAGAATTGAGTGCCGGCAGCAGCAGTCCGCAATCTGGTGGTAACGGCTCCATGGGCGGTTATCCCGCCGCATCCCAGGGTGCCCCCTACCCCGCCATGGCACAGCCGTACTGGACGGCGCCCGGAGCACAAGGCTATCCGCCGATGCCCCCACGTACCTATCCCCAGCCAGCCTACGGACCAAGGACGCCCGCTTACGGTCCGCCGCCACAGGGGCCATACCCTCCACTGTCCGCTACGCATGCGAGTCCCGCTGGGGGATGGGCCGGGGGATGGCAGGGGCCGATGGCGCCACCGCCTCCACCCATGCCTTATGGGGCTCCGCCCGGCTACGGCCCTGGCCGTCCACCCATGGGTCCCAGTCCCTACCCCGAGCCCTACGCGATGCCACCGGCCTACGGCCCACAGGCAGAGGCCTACGGTCCACCACCCCAGGGGCCCTATCCACCCCTGCCGGAGATGGGCGGGCACCCAGCCGGTGGATGGCAAGGACCGATGGCGCCACCGCCCCCACCCATGCCCTATGGGCCCCCGTCCGGCTACGGCCCTGGCCGTCCACCCGTGGGTCCTGGCCCATATGCGCCGCCGCCTTGGCAGTAGATCCCCGGGGATCGCGGTGATTTTGTGCTGGGACGCTCATCGTCCCGTCGATTCGAGAGGTGCATCGTCATGAAAAAAGTACCATTAGCCGTTGCTACGTTGTTGATCTTGGCCCTACCCGCTTCTGCTCTTGCTTGGGGACCTTGGGATGGTGGAGGAATGCCCTGGGGCGGAGGGATGCCTTGGGGCGGAGGCTGGTACGGCAGCCCTTGGGATGGTTATGCCGGACCTTGGGGTGGCTACGGGGGACCGGGAAACGGCAGTTTCGGCCCGTGGAATATGGGCAGCTTCAGCATGCAGTTTCCCCACGGTGGTCCCATGAGCTTTTCCGGTGGCCCATGGGACGGCTGGGGACAGCCTTGGTCCGGCTGGGGTAGCGGCACGCCCTGGTCCGGTTGGGGCAGCCCCTGGGGTGGCGGAATGCCATGGGGCGGGAGTCCATGGTCGGGTTGGGGCAGTCCGATGTCACCCTGGGGACCGATATCTCCCATGGGTTGGTGGTGAGTGGAGGAGCGAATCGTGTTACGGATGAAATCGCGTCGCGCCGCTGCCCTCACGCTGGCAGCGATGACTGTGCTGACCAGCAGCTCTGCTCTTGCCTGGGGGCCTTGGGGAGGGTGGGGACCCATGGAGAATTTTGCCGGCCCATTCTCGGGCTGGGGTGGACCGTTTTCCGGCAGCATGGGTCCCTGGAGTATGGGCAGCATGCATATTCAGCGGCCAAGGGGTGGTCCCATGACCTTTAGCACCGGCAGCTATGGTGCCTACGATGGTCCATATGCGGCCTACTACGGCGGCGCCTATATGGGTCCCAGTGGATATCCTGCTCCCGCTTATCCAGCACCGGAGCCTGCATACCCGCCTGAGGGTGCCTACTATGGCTATCCCAACGACGCGTCGGCTACCCCACAAATGGCTACAGGTACCCTGCCGCCGCCCGCCGCCAGTTCCTCCATGGATGTGCCCCCGCCTCCGGGACCCTTCGTACCATGACGATGAAATCACCACCTCGGCAGGAGTCCTGATATGCGAGCTTTTCTGGCACGATTGCTCTTTCTTATACTTTTGGTGGCGATCGTGCTCATTGGCATTGCCATCGCCCAACATCCCGGCACCTGGCAACAGGACTGGCAAAGCGTACGCGCCTACCTTGCACGCCATTGGGCAGACTGGCGCGGTAAAACAGTCGAGCCCGCCGCGGTCCACCCGGCCCCTGCGCCAACGCCGGCGGCAACTGCCCCCCTGCCAACGCACGAGGCTGAGATACCAGGCCATGCGCCGACGACCACCACGAGTTCGGAAAATCGTCTCAGCGATCGTCAACTCACCCTGCTCATGGCGGCACGACAGGCGTATTGGCTGCGCGACTATGCGGTGGCCATTGGCGATTACCGTGCGTTGATCGAAGCAGATCCCGATCGCGCTGCACTCTACGGTGAGCTCGGCAATGTGCTCTGGGCTGCTGGGCAAAGAATTGCTGCTGGCAACGCCTACGGCCATGCCGGGCGGTTGTTATTGGCGCAGGGGCGCTACGCGCAGGCTGCAGCACTGATTCCTATCCTCACCCGATTGAATCCCGAGGCGGCCATGCAGCTGCAGGCAGAGCTGGCAAAATGACTGCAAGGAGTTTATCAATGGGAAAAATTGGGCAGATTTCCATAGTCACCATGGTCGTTGTTTTTGTCTTGAGCAATTTCCCTCCCGCAATCGCGGCAGATGCCGTGAAGGTAGAGCCGGCAAAAACCAAGACCGAGCGCTCTGAAAACAAAGCAAAACAAGCCCAGAACATCGCTAAGAAGGCGCCAGGGAAATCGTCTTCCAAGGAACAGAACGCGCAGCTGGACCGTCTTGCCATTCAGGCACGAGCAGACTATTGGCATGGGAATATAAATGGTGCCATAACGGCGTATGAGAAACTTATCAAGGAACATCCTCAGCCACGCTGGTATGGTGAACTCGGCAATATCTATTATCAGACCGGACGTCCGCAGCTCGCGGCAAAAAACTACTATCTGGCAGCAAAATCTCTAATCGCCGAGGGTCGTCCTCTCGAAGCCGGTGCTCTGCTACCGATCTTGCAGCGCCTCGACCCTCCTCTTGCACAGGAACTGCTCGCGCAGCAGACACGAACCAAGGAAAAGCGTAAATGACCCAAGATTCTCAACCGTCTTCTGCGGATCATCACAACCTCGCAGGACTCTCGGATCGCCAGCTTCGTCTGATCGTCTTTGCTGGCCTGACCGCTTTCATGGTGCTGGCAGCCTACGAATTCTATCTGGCCGTAGAAATGAGCCGCGACCTACGCGCCATGACCAAGCAGGTGCAAGCCCTCAGCCCCAATGTCCAACGGAATATGGACAGCATGGCCAGCGACATGCGCAGGATGACGGCATCCACCAACTACATGGCCCAGGCAACGGGGCAAATGCAGGCGGATTTTTGGAGTCTCAACAAGAACGTGTCGCCACCGTTCTCCTTCTTCGCCAGTATGGTTCCTTGGGCAAACGAGAATAGCATATATTCTGGACCTCCACGTCCTTTGCCATTACCGCCCAGCCGAGGCTATGCTGGTGAGATTGGATATCCGCCTCCCTATCCTGGGCCGGATTATGGGCCATATGGCTATCCGGGGGGCTACGGCCCTCCGCCGCAGGAGAACCAATGACTGACCTCGATAGCAAGACTCGGGACGTCCTGTTGGCCGTCATGCCGCAACTGATAGACAATATCCCGTTCGGCATGATGATTGCCGATCAACAGGGAAACATTCTGTATTTCAATTCCGTTGCGGATCAGTTCTTGGGGATCAATCGGGCCACCCATTTACGTGAGATTCCACATTTACAATTGCAGAAGGAGATCGTGCGGGCGTCCATTTCCGCTGGTCATGGGGATGCGGTAAGTCGTCCTGCGGAAAGTTGCGTCAGTTGGGATCGCGTGGTGACCAACGACAACGAAACCCGGATCCTCGCCTTGCGCACCCGCATGGTACGACAACGGGATCGAAAGTATCGGGTCTTTTTCATCGAAGACGTAACGACCCTGCGGCAGGCTGAACGCAGCCTCTCCGGCGAGTCACGCGCGGGCATCCACAGTCGCGACCCGCAGATGTTGCGCGCCATCGAGTTGATCGAACAAGTGGCGCAAAGCGACGCCAGCGTCCTCATCCAAGGCGAGTCAGGGACCGGAAAGGGAATGCTCGCCCGTCTGCTCCACGACAGCAGCCTGCGCGCCCGCAAACCTTTGGTCGAGGTCAACTGCGCCGCCATTCCCGAGAATCTCTGGGAGGCGGAATTTTTCGGTGCTGCCAAAGGTGCGTACACGGGCGCAGTCGGCGATCGCATCGGACGATTTGCCGCGGCCGATGGCGGCACGCTGTTTCTGGATGAGATCAGCGAACTGAGCAAACCGCATCAGGCAAAATTGCTGAAGGTTCTGGAGGAACAGTCCTTTGAGCCCATTGGCTCGATGAAAACTCGCAAGGTGGATGTGCGAGTGGTAGCCGCAACCAACCAGGGGCTGAAGGCGGCGGTAGAGCGCGGTGATTTTCGTGCCGATCTCTTCTATCGACTCAACGTCATACCCGTGCACGTCCCACCGCTGCGGGAGCGGCGTTCGGATATCATCCTGCTTGCCGAGTATTTTCTTGCCAAGTTTGGCGGACGCAACGCGCGTAAACTCGGTTCCCAGGTCAAGCACCTGCTCCTCGACTACCCTTGGCCGGGCAATGTGCGCGAGCTTCGCAATATCATGGAGTACACCAGCATCTGCGCCACGGGCAACGAGGTCGAACTGGCCGATTTACCGCAGGATTTTGTCGAGCGAGTACAGAAAAACCAGATCGGTCAGGGTCAAGCCTCGGCGGGACCCTTGGACGAGGAGCGCGACGCCTTGATCAATCTGCTTCAGAAACATGCCAATAACCGCAGTGCCGTAGCCCGAGAGCTTGGTATCGATCGAGTTACCTTGTGGCGACGCATGACCCGCCTGGGCCTGAGTAACGTGAGCGAGGTTTGAGGACCGATTCAGCGCACACCATGGCGTTTGCTACACAGGCACGGCGACGTACTCGGATGGCAGTTACCTGAATCCTCGCCGCCGTCTTCCCTCGTGCCTATGCCGTTTTCGCTCTCACCGACCAGGTTCGTGATCGCCGTGCACTATAATGACCTGCGTCGGGCGCAGCGCCTACTGCCAGGCGAGCGACTCGCGCTGATCGGCGTGGGCAGAAAAGCCATCGGTGTGTGCAGCCGCTCGTGAATGAGGCTTTGGTCGCCAAAAAGACGGACCACCCTGGCACCGTCGATGAGTAAGCGCGCCAGGGTTCCTCGAAATGCTGGCGGAGAGAGAGGGATTCGAACCCTCGATGGAGTGTTTAGCCCCATACTCCCTTAGCAGGGGAGCGCCTTCAGCCTCTCGGCCATCTCTCCGTGTCGCGGAGTGTAGCGCGCCCGCCCGGGTGAC
>Ga0315298_1009674_pt1 | contig 11837 bp, 9 predicted proteins | sample WHS_1_MG_FD_203077 | JGI IMG/M metagenome (GOLD analysis project Ga0315298, IMG submission 203077) | Extremophilic microbial mat communities from Washburn Hot Springs, YNP, Wyoming, USA - WHS_1_MG | ecosystem: Environmental > Aquatic > Thermal springs > Hot (42-90C) | place: USA: Wyoming... | reverse complement strand
GGGCCGGCGATCCCGCACACGGCCCGCGGCGGCGGTGGCGGACGAGATTCAAAGCCTGCTGGCGCAGGGCATCGACCACTTCCACACCTGCGACGGCGAATTCAACGTCCCCGAGTGGCATGCCAGGAGGGTGTGCGAGGAGATGATGCGCCGCGGCCTGAGCGGCAAGGCCCGCTGGTACGCCTATTGCGCGCCCGCTCCGTTCTCGCCGGCGCTCGCCCGGGCGATGCGCGAGGCCGGCTGCGCGGGAATCAATTTCGGCGCCGACAACGGCGACGCGAGGATGCTGAAACGATTGCGGCGCGGCTTTGCGCCCGAAGATATTGTGAACGCGTGCCGCTGGTCGAAACAGGCGGGCATGGCGGTGATGCTCGACTTGTTGCTGGGTTCGCCGGGTGAGACGCGGGAGAGCCTCGCCGCCACCGTTGAGTTGATGAAGCGGGCCGGGCCCGACTGTGTGGGTGTTTCCGTAGGCGTGCGCGTGTATCCGGGCACCGAGCTTGCAAGACAGGCGGGCCCCGGCGGCGATCCGCAGTTCTTTCTGGAGCCCGGGGTTGCGTCTTTCGCCTTCGAGCTGCTCGACGAACTGATCGCCGGCGATCCCCGTTTCCTGTTCTTCGACCCGTCCAAGCCCGAGCGGAACTACAACTACAATGCGAACCAGCGGCTGCTTGAGGCGATCCGGCGTGGATACCGGGGAGCCTATTGGGATATTCTGCGCAGGTGCGAAAGCGCCTGATCCGGAGATGGAACCGAGGTAAGAAATGAGACTGAACCGGCGTGATTTTCTGGCCGGCGTCACCGCGGCCGCGGCCGCGGCGGATGGCCCGCCCGATTTCGCCCGGGTGCGCGCCGATTTCCCGCGCGCCGCCCGGGCGGCGTACTTCGACAACGCCTCCTGCCACCCCTTGAGCGTTCATTCGGCGGCGATTATCCACCGTTACGTGGATTGGGAAACCAGCGAGGTGGGCGAACCATGGTGGCCCCAGTGGGCTGAGGCCCGCGAAAAGTCCAAGGCCCTGTTCGCAAGGCTGGTCAACGCGGACCCGTCTGAAATCGCGTTTGCGCGCAGCACCGTCGAGGCCGAGAGCAACCTGCTTAACGGCATGAACATCCAGGCATCGGGCGGCAATGTGGTCACCAACGATCTGCACTACAGCGCATCCATCTACAACTACCGGATGCGCCAGCGCGACGGGCTTGATGTGCGGATTGTCAAGCACCGCGACTGGCAGCTCGACCTTCGCGATCTGGAGCGCGTGGTGGATGGCAAGACCCGCCTTGTTGCGCTGGCGCTGGTGTCGAACGTGAACGGCTACCTGGCGGACATCCGGGCCATCAGCAACCTGGCCCATGCGCACGGCGCGTATGTTTATGCGGACATCATCCAGTGCGCCGGCGCCATCCCGATCGACGTGAAAGCGATGGGCATCGACATGGCCGCCTGTTCCACCTACAAGTGGCTGATGGGAGTGAAGGGCTTCGGCTTTCTCTACGTGCGCAAAGATCTGCAAGGCGGGGTAGTGCGCCCGACCCAGCACTCCGGCGGGGTGCGGTTCAACTACGCGCCCTGGACGGATCAACCCGATCCCGCTCTGGACGACATTGCGTTCCGGCCCGTCGAGGGACCGGCGCGCTATGAGGTCAGCTACCCCTCGTACGAGGGAGCCGTGTGTGCGCTCGAGTGCCTGCGCTACATTCACCGGCTGGGGGTAGAGAACATCCGCAATCACGTGCGCACGCTTACCGCGCGCATCGCACGCGAGCTGCCGGCCATGGGCTATCCGTCCATCACTCCGAAGGACAACCAGAGCCCGATCCTCGCCTTCGCCTGCAAGGATCCGGAGGACACGCTGCGCAGGACACGCCGCGCCAACGTTCACGTGGCGATGCGCTTCGGCAACAAGATGCGCATTTCGCCTTCGGTCTACAACAATCAGGATGACGTGAGCCGGCTTTTGGAGGCGCTGTCGTGAGGCTGGCAACCGGGGCGGCGGCGATTGTCCTGGCGCTCGGCCAGGCGATGGCGCCCGCACTCGCCCGAAACAACTATCCTGCCGTCCGGCATGGCGGCGTCTACATGTTCAACTACTATTTCCCTCCGGCGCCATCGAGCACACCGTGGGCGCCCTGCTGGTCGCCGGACGGGAAGTGGATCGCCGTCGGCATGCAAGGGTCGGTCTGGAAAGTGGATCCCTCCACCGGCGCGGCCGTCGAACTGGTTTATGACAGGCGTTACAACTCCTCGCCGGACTGGTCGCCGGATGGGAAATGGATCATCTATACGTCGGATGGCGGCGGCGACGATATCCAGCTCGGCATCCTGAACGTGGCCACCAGCGAAACGCGCCTGCTCACCGGCGACGGGCAGATCTACCTCGACCCGGTGTTCTCTCCGGATGGAGCGCGTGTCGCTTACGTCTCGACGGCCGGCACAGGACACCTGAACATTTACGTGCGCGCCATCCGCGACGGGCGGTGGGCAGGCGACCCGATAGCGCTGACTCGCGACCGGCGCTCGGCCCGGGAGCGCCTGTACGTGGGCGCATGGGACATGCACACGCAGCCTGCCTGGACCCGGGACGGGACCGAGATCCTGTTCGTGTGGAACCGGGACGCGCCCCTCGGATCCGGCGACCTGTGGCGCATGCCTGCCGAACCGGACGGCGAGTCGAAAGCCGTGCCCCTTTTGCGCGAGCAGACCCTTTTCCGGACGCGGCCCCACGTCTCGCCCGACGGCAAGCGCTTCATCTACTCCTCGAGCGGCGGCGCAACCGAGCAATTCAATAATCTGTACGTGTTGCCGGTCGGGGGCGGGGCGCCGTATAAGCTCACCTTCGACGCCTGGGACAATTTCCATCCGCGCTGGTCGCCCGACGGCGAATCAATCGCCTGCATCTCGAACCGTGGCGGACTGCCGCAACTGTGCCTCATCGAAACTTACGGGGGCGCGCGGCGTTATGTCCGCATCTCGTCCCGCCGGTGGAAACGCCCGATGGGCGCTCTGACTGTGCGTGTCGTGGATGCCGCCACCGGACGCATGACGCCGGCGCGCATTCACGTTGCCGCTTCCGACGGCAAGTTCTACGCTCCCGGCGATGCGTATGCGCGGCTGGGCCTGGTCACCGGGCACTATTTTCACACCGGCGGCGAGTTTCACCTCGACCTTCCACCGGGACGCGCGACCCTCCAGGCGGTGAAGGGCTTTGAATACGAGCCCGCCCAGGCCGGGGTGGAGATTGCAGCGGGGCGTGCGGCGCAAATCGAGTTGCCGCTCCGGCGCCTCGAGGATTCCCCCGCCCGGGGATGGCACTCCGGCTCCACGCATGTCCACATGAACTACGGCGGCAACCTGCGAAACACGCCGGAGAACCTGGTCTTTATGGCCGAAGCCGAGGACCTCCACGTGACCATGGACCAGGTGGCGAACAAGGATAATCGCATCTTCGACCAGCAGTACTTCGTGGGACCCGGCGAGCACCCGGCCTCAAAGCCCGCTTTCAAGCTGCACATCGGTGAGGAGTACCGGCCGCCGTTCTACGGCCACGTGTTCTTTCTCGGCCTGAAGGATCACCTGCTTTCTCCCTTCGTCACCGGATATGAAGGCACGGGGGTCGAGAGCCTCTATCCGAGCAATACCGACATGTTCCGGAAAGCGCGCGCCCAGGGAGCGCTCACCTCCTACGTCCATCCGTTCGTTTCCGTGGACACAGACCCGCTCGACACCGGTCTGGGAGTGGCGCGGGCGCTGCCGGTGGATGCGGCATTCGGGTTGCTCGACTGCCTCGAATGGTCCTACTCGGGGAAAGCGCAACTGGGCGTCTGGCGCCGCCTGCTGAACAACGACCTGGTGCTGGCTCCGGTAGGCGGCGAGGACTCGATCAACAACCTGCACCACTACCGGGTCCTGGGAAGCTGGCGCACCTATGCGCACCTCGACGGACCCCTGACCGTCACAAGCTGGCTGGATGCCCTCCGCCGGGGCCGCACCTATGCCACCAGCGGTCCGCTGCTGGAGTTTCGCATCAACGGAAAGGAGCCGGGCGACGTGGTCCGCTTGCCGGCCGCCGGCCCGGTCACGGTGGAAGGTTCGGTTCGCTCGGTTGTGCCGCTTTCGAAGGTGCTCATTTATTCACGCGCCGGGGTGGCGAAAGAGATTCCGCTCGAGGCAGGCGGGAAGACGGCGCATTTCCGCGGCCGGCTCCACGTCGCCGCAAGCGACTGGTTCTCGCTCTACGCCGAAGGCCCGGAATCGCCGCTGCTGGACGCCGAGTACCCCCAGGCGCTCACCAACGTGGTGCGTGTCTACGCCGGCGACGGGAAGATCCGGGACCGGGCCTCAGCGGAGTACTTCATCCGCTGGATTGACAAATTGCGCGCTTCGGCCGAGGCATGGCCCGGGTGGCGCTCCGAGCGCGAAAAAGAGCACGTGTTCCGGCAGTTCGACGAGGCCCGCTCGGTGTATGAGCGCCTTGCCCGCGAGGCGGAGCAGAGGTGAGGGCAAGAACTCCCTGAGCCCTCAATCGACTCCCAGCGTCTCGAGTATGGAGCGGATGTCGGCGGGGCGCACGCGGATCTCCGCGTGCATGTCGGAGGGTTTGGCGCGCTCGTCGAAGGCCTGCAACAGCGCCATCTTGGCAATGGCGTAACGCTCAGCGGAAATCAGCGCGCGGGCTCGCTCAGCTTCCCAGCAGGCGATCGATTCGTTGCCCACAAACACGGCGACGGGGTGGTAGGTCTTACGGTCGGCCGAGACGTCGAACACGAATTCGTTGCCCGGCTTACCCTCCCGGGAAGCGGCTCTCTGGCCCAAATAATAGTATTGGTACACGTATCCGGTGCGGGACGAATAAGTCTTCAGACGGCGCACCGTGGGGGCGCCGGTGAGAGGGGCCGGAGTTTCTCCGAACAGCCGTTTGAGCACTGTGCCTGCACTGGGCGAGGCGCGCCTCGCCCTTCCGGCAACCGGTGTCGCCGCTTCCCGGTTACCGCGCCGGCGCCGGACGAGTCTCCATCGAGTAGCGGCTCATCCAGGCGTACAACCCGAAAAACGCACCCGCGTAGACCAGATCGCCCGCCAGGGTGCGGCCGAAGAACGGCAGCGCCGCGACGTAACAGGCCACCAGGCCCGAGGCAGTCTTCGGATACATCCCGATGAACATCCAGTGCGCGAAGTTGGTGATGAGGAAGAATTGCAGGCTCGCCAGGAACGTCGCGCCACCGATGCGCACCACACTGGTTGTGGCCCGCAGATGACGGCCGATCCACACGCTGAGCAGAAAGCTCATGTAGATGAACGGTGTAATCGGCGTGTAGGCCGGCACACCGAACAGAAGCTGCAACAGCGGGTCCGTGATCGCCATCAGCACAACCGGGACCAGGTAGCATTGCCAGCCACTCAGCCTTGCGCCGGCGAACAGGCTCATGCCGCCGACCGGGGTGAAGTTGGGCGGGTGGGGAATCAGGCGCAGCAGGGCGCCCAGGATCGTCAACGCGAGCGGCAAGCGACGGGTTCCGTTTTCTGGTTGGGTCATTCGATCATCTCTCCTTTTGCAGTTTAGAACATTGTATGCTGTTTGGCACGTCCGGCGCCGGGGGATTTGTGTTCCGGGCCGGGACCGCCAGGTTGGGTTCCCACAGAACCTCGGGAACTCCCGCGGCGCGATTCGCCCAGCGGCTCCACACGAACAGGGCATCGCCCAGCCGGTTCAGGTAACGGACCGCCTCTTCCGGGACACCTTCGGGTTCGGCGCGCGCCAGGGTGACTACCCGGCGCTCGGCGCGGCGGCACAGGGTGCGGCACAGGTGCAGTTCGGCGTTCAGGCGGCATCCGCCGGGCAGCACGAATGAGCGCAGCGCGGGCAGTTCCGCGGTCATGCGGTCCATCTCCCGTTCCAATTGCTCGACTCCGCTGCCGGTCACCCGCGGCTGGCGTGGATGAACATCCTCGGGCAGGGTAGCCAGGATGGAGCCGAGGTTGAACAGTTCGTGCTGCACTCGTTTGAGCATCGCTTCCAATTCGGACCAGGCCGCATTCTCCGCCGCCGTCTGCCGGGCCATTCCGACGGCGGCGTTTAACTCATCCACCGTGCCGTAAGCTTCGATGCGCGGGGAGTCTTTCGGCACCTTCTGGCCGCCGGCCAGCCAGGTTTCGCCGCCGTCGCCCCGGCGCGTGTACACGCGATTGATGCGCACCCGCGGCTGATCGAACGGTTGGTCCGTCATCGTGCCCTGCCCGACGTTCTCCATTTTATGCCCGTCACGAAGTTCAGCCCCAGCGAAGGAAAGCCGTACACCTCTTCGTAGCGCTGGTTCAAGGCGTTGCGCAGATTGCCATAAAGCACCAGCCCGCGGCCGGCGTCGATATTCACGTTGATGCCCAGATTGGCGTAGCCGGGGTTGGGGAACAGGCCCGCTGAAGCTCCGTAATTCGGCTCAGTGTCCAGCGTTTCCCCCCGAAAGTAGCCGATCACGTTGGCCGAAAGCCGCTTGTAGAGGAACGTCGAAGTCACCGCCCCGGAGTTCCGGGGACGCCGCAGCAACGGCTGGCCCACCTTGAAATAGGCCGGGGCTTCGCCAGTGGAACCGCTGAGGGAAAGGATCTCAGACTCGAGCCAGGTGTAGTTGCCGGCCAGCGACACGGCGCTGTGGGGACGCACGCGGACCGAGAACTCCATACCCCGGGCGCGGGCATTCGAGAGGTTGTCGGTACGGTAGGCGCTCAGCCGCGCCAGGGATCCCCCCAGCGACACGATCAGGTCGGAGAAGCGGTTGTGGAAATAGGTCGCATCCACGGACAGCCGCTGTTTCAGCAGGCGCTGCTCGATGCCGGCGTCGAAGCTGGCGGTGCGCTCGGGCTTGAGAGCGGGATTATTGGTAAACGCCAGGTCGAAGCCGCTGGGCGGCCGGATACCGGTTCCGAACGAAGCGTGAAAACGGCTCGGCCCTGCCACGTAGGCCGCCGCCAGCTTCGGGTTTGCGCGGGTCAGATCCTGGGCCGTGAACGCCGGCCGCCCGAAGGCCGCGTTGGGGGGGATGGCCGGCGTCCGGATCAACTCCGTGCGCACGCCCGCCGTCAGGAACAGGCGCGACCGCCAGTGAAACCGGTTCTCGAAATAGATGCCTTCCTGGTCCCGGTGCAGCGGGAACGAAGAGAAACTGTCGTTAAGGATGTAGCTGTTCTTCACCTGCTCGCGGATGAAGGCGAAGCCCGCGGCAATGGTGTAGTTTTCCGACACGCTCACCAGCGTGCGCGCTTCACCCGACCCGCGCACGTCTTTGTTGAAAGTGGGGCCGAACGCCGCGTCGAACTTGTTGTTGTTCTGGAAAAACGATCCGAACAGTTCCTGGCGGACGCGCCCGCCGAGGTCGGCCTCGTAATGCGCCTGATAGGTGGCGAAGTTGTTGGTATTGCGGCTCACCAGGTCGATGCCGGTGAACAGGCCCACGGGGTTCGATCCGTAGGGGCCGGGCACGCCGTTGGCGCTGTGGATGAAGTCGCCGCCCGCCGAAAACGACTGCCTCCGGAAATGCCGCCGCACATTCAGCGAAAGATTCTGATTCTGGTAATCACTGTTGGCCACCGGCCCGTCGGTATCGAGCTGGGTCGCGAACGCGCTGAGCTGGAAGCCCCGGACTGTGCCGCCGCTCGCAATCGAGAAGCGCCTTTCGGCGAACGAGCCGCCCTCGGCGGTAATGTCCAGACGCGGCGTTTCGTCGCCCATGCGGGTGACGAAGTTGATGACGCTCGAGTTGGCGTAGGCTCCGTAGACCGCCGATTGCGCGCCGCGAATCACTTCGACCCGATCCAGCCGTTCGGCCGGGATGTGCGCAAAATCAAAATTACCCACGCCGAAGCTGTTCACCGGCACCCCGTCGACCAGCACCAGGTTGAAGCCGGGATTGCCTCCCCGCACGTTGAGCGAAGTCAGCCCGCCCCGGGCTCCCGTCTGGTTGACGATCACGCCGGGAGTCTCCCGGATCAGGTCGAGCGCCATGGCTTCGTTGCGGCGCTCGATCTCCGCGCGAGGAATCACGCTGATGCTGCTGCCCTGTTCGCTCAAGGGGACCTCAAAAGCCGAGCCGGTCACGGTGAGAGAATCATTCTGCGGCGCCAGAGCCAGGCTTACGCGCAAAGGCTCCGCCGGGGGCTTTTCCAGGGCGAGCTTCCGCGTCTCGAAACCGCCGGCTACCACAATCAACTGGCCGGCGAATCCGTCCGGCACGGTAATGCGGAAGGCCCCCGAGACATCCGTGAGGGCGTCGCGCACCACGCCCAGCCGGCCCGTGGCGGCGACGCGCGCGCCCGGAATCGCGGCCCCGGAAGGATCGACCACGTTGCCTTGAATCACGGCGGCGGGAAGTGAAAATACCAGGAGCACGCCGCCCGAAAGGAGAAGAGATGAGAGAAGTTTCATAAGTCCAGCCCTCCCACGAGGGCATCGCACTCATCTCGCCGGCCGGTCTCCTGACTTGCGCTTCACCGGACCGGCCGAGCCTTCCCATTCCCGGATCGGGAACAGTGGCCTTCCTTCGGCCGGCCCTCCACGCTTACAGTGGCGGGGCCGTGCTGGACTTGCACCAGCTTCCCAATACTGCACGCCGGCGAGTTCGTCGGAGAATTCCGAGCGTACCGCAAATCCTCTCAAAAGGCAAAGGCCGTCAAGTACCGTCAGTAGGGCGACGGCGTGGGGCGCGCCGCGATGGCCGCTGCTTCGGCGTGCGGCGGAACCACCCACAGATAGATCGTGCGCCCGTTCACCTCCGCGGTCTTGACCGGTTTCCAGTCGCCCATGTCGAAGGAGTGGGACACAATGCGGCTGCCCTGGCGAAGCTGGGTCAGCAACCGCGGCCGCAGTTTCAGATTCACCCCCGGCAGCAGGTACAGCGTCACCACGCTGGCCTTACTGACGTCGGCCTGAAACAGGTCGCCCTCCACAAAATTCACCAGTTTGAGCACGCCGGCCTTCTCGGCATTCGCGCGGGCTTCCTGGATCCGTTCGGGATTGATGTCCACTCCCGTGGCGTGGGCGCCATATTTCTTCGCGGCTGTGATCACGATGCGCCCGTCTCCGCAGCCGAGGTCATAGAGTACATCCGAACTCTTAACCCCGGCCAGTTCGAGCATCTTGTCCACTACTTCCTGCGGGCTGGGAACATAGGGCACGTCGGGAGCGCGGCCGGTTTGCGCCGCGGCATAGAGCGCACATCCCGCCAACAGCCAGGCAACCTTTACGAATCGCATATGGTAGTCATCTCCTTGAATCCGGACCCCACCCGGGATGCTAGAGCGACCAGGGCCGGCGGTACTGCCGGCCGGTCAGAGCGTCCGCCTTGGGATCGTTCGTGACTCTCTCCTTTTCAGCGTCCCAGACAATCTTGCTGCCCGAACGCAACGCCACGTTGCCCAACAGCGAAACCGTGGTCACGAAGTGCCCGACTTCGATGTTGGTGACCGGCTGGCGGCGCGTGCGCACACACTCGAGAAAATTGCGCACGTGGGCAAGGCGCCCGTCCGAATTCCGGTCGTTCGGGTCGGTCTTGCGCAAATACGGCCGCAGCCCTTTTTTCTTCGGCTCGGGGATCACTTCCCATCCGTCCTGGTCGACGATGAGGGTGCCGTCCAGACCGCTAAAAGCCAGCCCGTGGGGCCGTCCGCCAATGCCCACTCCGCCCTGAATCTGGTGCTCCCAGAGCAGCGTGTAGGTGGGAAACTCGTAGACCGTGATCTGGGTGTCCGGCGTTTCCGATGCGTCGTCGAGGGCCCATTTTCCGCCCGTCGATGCAACCGTTTTGGGCGGCGCAGGTCCCATGCCCCACAGCGCCAGGTTGATCAGGTGCACACCCCAGTCCGTCATCAGCCCTCCGGCGTAATCCCAGAACCAGCGGAAGTTGAAATGGAACCGGTTGGGATTGAAGGGCCGCTCCGGGGCCGGACCCAGCCACATGTCGTAATCGACGCCCGCGGGCACGTCTCCATCCGGCGGGTTGCCGATGCCGCCCAGCCAGTCCAGGCAGGCCCAGGCGCGCACCTGCCGGATCTTGCCCAACCGCCCGGACTGCACCATCTCGATCGCCTCACCGTAGTGGCGTCCGCTGCGCCACTGGGTGCCCATCTGCACCACCCGGTGATTGCGCCGCGCCGCATCCACCATGGCGCGGCTTTCGGCGATGCTGGTGGCCAGGGGCTTCTCGCAATACACGTCTTTCCCGGCCTGCACGGCGTAGATGGTGGGCAAGGCGTGCCAGTGATCGGGCGTGGTCACCAATACGACGTCGACATCCTTGCGCTCGATCACCCGGCGAAAATCCTTCACCGCATCCGGGCGCTTGTCGCGGAGTTTCTCGACCAGCTTGACGCCGTCAGCCAGGTGCGCGTCGTCGACGTCGCATACTACCACGCACTCCACCTCGGGATTGGCAAGGAACGTGGCAAGGTCCACCTTCCCGATGCCACCCGTGCCGATGATGCCAATGCGGATGCGATTGCCCGGCGGAGTATAGGCGGCGCGCGCCTTCGCCGCCAGATCGGCGAGCGCGGCGGCGCCTCCGAGAAATACCCGCCGCGAGTGAGCGTCCATTTCGCAGCTCCTTTCTCCGGCTCGGAAGAGTTATTATGCCTCAGCTCCGGGCGGCGCGGGCGGAGGGCCGCTCAATAGGCCCAGCGCCACAGACTGGCGCCTACGGTGAACCCGGCGCCCACGGCGGCGAACAACACCAGATCGCCCTGCTTCAGACGCCCCTGCGCGATGGCGTCGCGAGTGGCCAGGGGAATTGTAGCGGCCGTCGTGTTTCCGTACTTATCGATGTTGATCACCACTCGCTCCGGGGGAATTCCGAGACGCTCGGCGGTGGCCGTAATGATCCGCAGGTTGGCCTGGTGAGGCACCAGCAGCTTGACCTCGGCGGAGGTTACCTGGTTGCGCTTCAGCAGGTCCCGGCACACTTCGTACATCTTGCGCACCGCGTACTTGAACACCTGCTGGCCTTCCTGGTGGACGTAGTGAAGGCGCTTCTCCACGGTTTCCACCGAGGCCGGCAGGCGGCTGCCCCCCGCCGGCATCTTCAGGAAATCGCCGCCGGACCCGTCAATCTCACCCAGAAAGTCGATAAAGCCTACATCGGACTCGCCGTCGCTCACCGGTTCCAGGAGCATGGCGCCGGCGCCGTCCCCAAACAGCACGCAGGTGGCCCGGTCCCGGTAATCGATGATCCGGCTCATGGTGTCGGCTCCGATCACCAGCACGTTCCGGTGCGTGCCTGCCATCACCAGGTGCGCTCCGGTGGTCAGCGCATAGACGAAGCTCGAGCAGGCGGCGATCAGATCGAAACCCCAGGCGCCTTTAGCGCCCAGCCGGTGCTGCACCAGGCAGGCTGTGGACGGAAAGAACATGTCCGGCGTTACCGTCGAAACCAGAATCACGTCCAGATCCGTGGCTGGGATACCCCGCTGCCGGATGGCCTCCCGGGCCGCTTCAAAGGCCATATCCGAGGTAGCCACATCCGGAGCGGCGATGTGGCGCTCGGATATGCCCGTCCGCTCCAGGATCCACTCGTTGCTGGTCTCGACCATCTTTTCCAGATCGTAATTCGTCAGGACTTTCGGCGGCACATAGCAGCCGAGAGCGCTGATCTTCGCTTTGGGCACTTTACCTCGCAATCGAAAATAACCGTAATCATCCTTGATAAGAGAATTCCGGCCGAAATGCAACTTCGTGCCGCCGGAGCCGTTACACTGAAGACTGGATACGGATGGACGAGCCGTTGGAGTTGGGCTTTACGAACCCGCAGAGTTCCCTCTTCTTCGAGACCCCGGAGGAGATGTACGCGCGGGTATT
>Ga0315298_1009673_pt1 | contig 11839 bp, 7 predicted proteins | sample WHS_1_MG_FD_203077 | JGI IMG/M metagenome (GOLD analysis project Ga0315298, IMG submission 203077) | Extremophilic microbial mat communities from Washburn Hot Springs, YNP, Wyoming, USA - WHS_1_MG | ecosystem: Environmental > Aquatic > Thermal springs > Hot (42-90C) | place: USA: Wyoming... | reverse complement strand
AATTGACTATGCCCATGGACGGTGGGTGGATATGCCCGCAGAGTCTGAGCCTCCACCGTCCCTGAGAGGAATGGTAAGCGAAGATGCTGAAGCTGGAAGCCCACAGCTAAAGCTGTGGGGGAGCCTCATACTATTCCCCAAGAGAGGCTGAGTAATAATGTTTGAGGGGAACACTACAGATTCAGAATTTTGGGGATATCAACCACATTACTTGAAGGGTTGCTGAAAGCCTTACAAGATTGTTGAGACTAAAAATCTAGGAAGTTGAGTTGTGTAGTCAACTCAAGATCTTGCTATGGACTCCAGCTTCTCCGTCAAGGCTTTGACCTCAATCTTCAGCCTAGTAACATCCTCAATAAGAGTGATCTTGGTCTCTAAAGAATCGAATCTTGCGTTAATCTCGCTCCTGAAAGAAGTCAACTCCCTCTCGAGACATTCTACTTTTCTTTCGAGGTTCCCTACTCTGCTCTCGAGATTGTCTACTTTTCTCTCGAGGCTATCGATCCTTATGCTCACAGTCTTGAGTTCACCCAAAACCTCCCCGCGGAGAGCCTTCAGCTCACCCTCGATCAGGCTTAGTCTCGGCAAGAGCAGCCTCTCAAGCCAGCTAGGAATCTTCTCAGCCAAAACCTGCACTAACCAAGATTATTCAATGCGCTGTTTATAAATCTAAGGGGTTACATGAGAAGCTTCGTCTATGAGTGTCAAACACCTTAAAGGTCATTCGCTTTTGTGATCCTATTATCCCAACCCGAAATTAAATGTGAAATTGTATTATAGATGTCTGAACAATCTACCTTTCCATCTAAATCTTCTCCTACCTGAATCCTACGCATGTCAACGGTGTGATTGAAGCCAGAATTTGATGTCCCTTCACCCTCCATTATATTTACACAATTAGTAGCTTCCTCCCATCCACCATCGGGGCTTTGGCGAATGTGTCGGGGCATTCACATAAAACTACCAATATTGTCTGGTTACCGTACATCTGAAAACTCAAACGCCACTATCCGTAACCTAGCCTCACCGTGAATCGTGGATGGGCCAGCGTTATCAGACTGAGGTTGATTGAAAGGGAGAAGGATGGAAACATTAAGTTGGAGTTAATGGTGCAAGCTTATTCGACGGTCTGGCAATAAGTCAGATTAAGACTTCCTAGACTGAGTGTATCGATAACATCATATGTTCAATGGAGAAATGGGCATGAGCATATGAAAAGATCGTTGCAAGAAAGAGGAGATAATGTAGGTTCGTGACTCTGATGCAGCGAATAACTACGTAAAGAGAGGAATTCCAGCGATTACAAACAATAAAATATTGGATATGAATATCTATTGGGAAAGTTAAGGGAGACGTCTCAGGGTTGTATGTTGAGATTGAACGTAAGTTTGTTGCCACGGTCTCGGTCTTTGCGGCGTTGCATGTTATCCTGGATGTCGGCATGTATCCGTTCAGGAGGTGGGCCATATACATTGAGCCTCTTGAAGGGATCGTGCTGGGCCCTAAGATGGGGCTTCTAACAGCGTTGATCGGAGCATCCATCTCTAGGGCTATAGTTGGAGCAAGCTTCCTATCATTCATATATGGTATGACCGCTGAGTCGGTTGGGGTTGTGATAGCTGGTTTACTGGCGAAGGGGAGGTGGAGAGTGCCTTTAGGATTATTTGCTTTTATGCTCGCCGCCTACTTTACTCATCCTTACGGCCAGAGGATACCCATCTGGACTATGCTCGACTGTCTAGCAGGCTTACTCCTGGTGTATCCATGTTCGAAGCTGAGCGGTTATGTACTCGGTGACAAGGCTGGTGCTGGAAAGTTTACGTTGGGTGTGCTTCTCATATCTTTCGTAGCTACGGTCGGAGACTCACTTACAAGAGTCTTCCTACTAGTTCCGGTAGGCCTCTACAGATTAGAATTTGAAACTTTTGAGGCTCTCTACAACATCTTCATAATAGGCGCCGCAGGCTCATATATTGAGAATGGAATTGTATCGATTGTATCGGTTACGGTCACTGTGCCTGTACTCACATTCCTACAGAGATCGAAAATAGTCAAGTATCCTCTCACATAACGAATAGCATCAAATTCCTATAAAATAGGAACATCGGGACAGTTGATTACAAGACGAAATCTTGAGTTGAAAATTAAACCTCCCCAACCCCTCTTTATGCGATCCCCTTTATAGTTAGATAAGAAATAAGGTTGGCCACCCTACAGGTTCACCGGGTAGATTCCAATAAGCGAACTTTCCCCCTCATAGTCAATATGCTCAGAATACCTCCAGCAGCAGCTATCGATGATGATAGTAAGAAGGTTGAAGTGAAGGTTCCAGTCACATCTGCTATATGGCCTGCAACGGTTGGACCAATACTCTGCCCTATACCGAAGAATAATGTTAGGAAACCTAGGGCTGAGGAGGCCAGTCTAGACCCGAAATGGTCCCCTGAATAGGCCGCAACCACTGTAGGTATACTCCAAGCAGTCACCCCAAAAAGAATCACTGATACGCCAATAGACATCATCACACTACCTTGAGCGAAGAGGAGGAGTGAGATGGATTGCGTGAAGTATATGAGTGTGAGTGTGTACCCCCTACCAATCTTGTCTGATATGTGACCCCATAATGGTCCACTGAAGAGGCTCAGTAGGCCTACGAGAGCCCAGAGTTCACCGGCATACTGCTCAGTCAAACCTATCTCCTTTCCTAGGTACGCACCGAAGAAGGTTATGTATATCACATAGGATAGGCCGAACATGAAATAGATGATGCCGACCCTCCACAACATTATGTCTGCACCGACCTCTCTCCAACCTGAGGTCCCATCACGCCTCGAAACTCTAAGCCCACCCCTCATAATGATGCTACATATTATGGTGAAGATGAGGGTCAATACTCCCAACAACAGCCATGAATATCTCCAACCCAAGCCTCCAAAATTTTCATTCAATATGGGTACAAGGAATCCGGTGCTTACCAGCCCCACTCCACTACCTGATGCGATTAGGCCTGACGCTGACCCCCTCCTCCTAGTCGAGACCCATGATGCGGGCAAGGCCATGGCTGAAATGTTGGCTCCACCAGACCCAACTCCAGCCAAACATCTCAAGATCAAGGCTTGAGTAAAATTCTCAACAAATCCTGTCAAGAGCATCGATACTCCAACAAGTGCTAGGGACGTAGTCATCACAACTCTGGCTCCATACTTTGAGGCCAGTAAACCGCCCAAAACAGCGAACACCATATAGCCGGAGAAGTTTCCTGAGGCCATGATGCCCATCTGAGTATAGGTCAGGCCCAGACTCTCCTTCATCGAAGGTAGAATCATCGAGTATCCGAAACGAGCAAATCCTAAACTGCCGAGAACAGCCAAATGGCCAGAAAAAATTATTAAATAACTTTGAAGTACCCTCTCGAATTTGCACATCATCGTTCTCCATTATGAATCTATAGATTCGGAGCATGTTAAAGACATTTGTTAGACTTAAGAGTTTGAATTGGCTTCACCAACATAGCCACATACCGTATCTCCATAACGCTCCCAAGACACATCTTAAGAAATGGTGACGGAATATTAAGGGTGTGTGTTGCCGTATTGATCAAAGCTTGGGAGATGGCCAAAAGCATACCTAGCCCCTCACTCTAAGCCAGAGGATTGAGGCGGAGATAAGGTACGCGGGGGCTGATTTCAAGGTCTTAATAGGTAGACTTGATAACATTGAGAGACTCCCGCATGCAATCAACCAGAGAATAGACGATCTTGACGATGAACTCAATACCTGAATTCAAGACCTCGATGAAAAGTTGATCAGCAGAATAAAGGATTTGGAAGCGAAGCTGACAACTAGGATAGATGATCTCATGCAGAGTTTTCATCTTACGCTATTTACAAATTGTTGGCCGATGCGATTTCAAGATTTCTTCAATCTAGCGTTGAAGATGGTATGGAACATCTATGATTACTCGCTGGAAGCCGTAACGTCGTCTACGGTAAAGAAGCGCTTCTTTTAGTAGGCGAGCCGTTTGGTTATGAAGTAGGCTATGCCACCAGCGGGCAGGAACCCACTCTGGCAGGACCACTGCGGCAAGTTGGCCATCATTACGTTGTCTGTCTAACTCATCAAGATATTCTAGAAACGGTCCAACGATGGACCGATAAGGAGATGGCAAGATCACTAAAGGCACATCTGGCAAATAATGTTTCCACTCATCTTGAATTCGCTGGCCTTCCCCAGGCGATAATTCCACATATACTGCTGTCACATCATTCGAGATCGACTTTGCGTAAGAAATGGCATCGATCGTTGCACGATTAACGCCTGCAATTGGGACAACAACTCGAAGAGGTGGGAACCGCTTCAATAATGGATGTGGAATATCTCTTAGAGATAATTGTTGCGCAACATCTCTGTAGTGGGCATGAATTTTAAGAAAGCATACTAGCAGCGAAAGTATCAAAAGGACGGTGACCCATGCGCCTTCTAAAAATTTACTGAAGCTTACAATTAGAAGAGTCATCGCCGTAGCTGAAGCTCCAACGCCATTTAATATTGACTTCAACATCCACCCCCTTTTTCTCTCACGCCGCCAGTGAAACACCATACCGAGCTGGGACAATGTATAAGCTAAAAATACTCCTACAGCAAATAGAGGGATCAATGCATGGGTGTCACCAGCAAAACCGACAATTAGCATGCCAGTCCCAAGAGCCAGCAGTATTATTCCGTTAGCGAAAACCAATCGGTCACCGAGATTGGCCAGCTGACGTGGCAAGAAATCATCAGCTGCTAAAATAGCTGCTAGACGAGGAAACCCTGCAAAACTGGTATTTGCAGCCACAGCTAGAATCAACATTGTGGAAGATTGAATTACTAAGTAGCTTAGGCCGCTCCCTAGCAACCTCCTAGCCAAAGCTGATAGAATCGTCTCCTGAGTGCTGGGTACCACCGCTAAAGCTTGTGTAAGCCAAATACTTCCTAAAAACAATATTCCCATTAACATTGCCATGACGATCAATGTCCGCTCGGCGTTTTTCGATTCAGGAGGCTGAAAGGCGGGGACCCCATTACTGATAGCTTCAATTCCAGTCAGCGCAGTACATCCGGTTGAGAATGCGTGTAAAATTAAAAGGAGTGTCAATGGTTGGGTGGCTTGTGGAGAAAAATCGGTAGTCGGTAATGGTCCTCTAATTATAACCTGCAAAGCTCCATATGCTAGCATAGGTAGATACGTGAAGAGAAATAAATAAACAGGTATAGCCATATAGGTGCCTGTCTCACGTAGACCTCGCAAATTGAGAATGGTAATTACAAATAGAACTAGGAGTGATAATTCAACTCGATAAGACCATAATTGTGGAAAAGCTGAGGCGATAGCCGCCGTACCTGCTGTCAAGCTCACCGCTGCTGTTAAGAGATAGTCGATGATAAGGGCAGTTGCTGTGACCAACCCAGGAATTGTACCTAAGTTTTCACGAGCAACCGTATATGAGCCGCCGCCTGAAGGATAGGCATAGATGGTCTGAGAATATGAAACCGCAACTATAGCCAGTAGCACTGTAATAGCTAAAGCAATTGGCAACGAATAGGATAATCCAGTACTTCCTGCGACAACCAGTCCCAGATAGATCTCTTGATTGGCATAGGCTATGGAAGAGAGTGCGTCAGGAGAGAATGCCGCCAAAGCCCGTATTTTATTCAGCCGCTTATACGCAGACTGTTGTGTGGGCAGAGGGGGGCCTATCATAAAATGTTTGACTTTTTCCCACATTTACTCAGTATCTATCTCCTAAATTTTCAACTCTGTGAATATGTACTTAAGCGTTATCGTCAAAAGTGGGAAGTAATTTCTATTATAGAATTTAATGAGCTTTCTGATGAATGATGGAATTTTTACTGATTAATTGTTACTTTAGAGGCTGAAGTCTGATCAGATGTATATGCAAACACCATTGATACATAGCATTTCATAGAGTATATATTCAGTCTCCAGCAATCATTAGTGGTAGAGGTTTCCGTGTATGAAGGATACTTATAGGATAGCTGTGATTGAGGGTGATGGGATAGGGCCTGACATAGTGAGGGAAGCAAAAAGGGTTCTGGAGTCTGTTCAGATTAAGTTCGGTTTCAGGCTCGAATATGTCGAGGCGCCTATGGGTGACAGGGTTAAAGAGGTTTTTGGTGAGGCTGTGCCGAAAAAGTCTCTAGACATATTTCTACAGTCGGATGCCGGCTTGAAGGGGCCTGTAGGTGAGACTACTAGAGACCTCGTCCAAGCCTTAAGGTTCAACCTAGACCTCTACGCTAACATAAGGCCGGCCAAGTCGTACCCTACAATAACACCGCCGGCTTTGAGGCCTGACATAGATATGGTTGTTATTAGAGAGAATACTGAGGGTCTCTACAGGGCTATGGAGGATGAGGTGGTTCCTGGGGTCTGGACAACGACTGGTGTCTACACTGAGAAGGCATGTGAGAGGATCCTCAGGCTATCATTCGACCTTGCAAAGAATAGGCTTGTTAAAGGTGGAAAGGGTGAGGTTGTTCTCGCCCATAAGGCAAACATATTCCGTAAGACCCACGGCATGTTCAGGGAGATCTTCAGAAGGGTCAGTGATGATTATCCTGAAGTCAAGGCGAGAGACCTATACGCAGACGCCGTATGTGCCTTACTAGTGAAGGAGCCTCATAAATTCGACGTAATCGTGGCTGAGAATTTGATCGCTGATCTTCTGAGTGATCTGGCAGGTCAGGTTGCTGGAGGGCTAGGAATGACTGCAGCTACAAACTTCAACATTGAGAAGGGAATGGGATACTTCGAGCCGACCCACGGCTGTGCCTACGACATAGCTGGGACGAATAGGGCAAACCCAATAGGCCAAATATCCTCAGCAGGATTGATGCTTGAGTTCCTGGGAAATTATCATCAGGATAGACGGCTACTCGATGCTTCACGTTCAGTTGAGCTCGCTGTTGAGAATTATCTCACAGGCTCAAACAAGGACGATTTACCCATAGAGCTCGGAGGCAAAGCGGACACTGTGAAGGTTGGTGAGAGGATCTCAAGACTTATCGCTTGAATAAACCTGAATGCATCGTCACCTGTTCGAGTCGATGAGAAGGGTTTCAAGACCATAATCTTAATTATGTTTTGATCGGGACTTATCTTATGGGGATGAAGTTGCAACTTAAAATGAACTTCTCAATACAACTTCCTAAAAAGATAATATTCGGGGATGGCGCCCTCCAAGAGGTTCCAGAGCTTGTGAAGGCCTTCAACCCTGGATCAGTTCTACTCGTGACAGATTCGGTTATCAGGAAGATAGGGGTCACCGAAAAGATTTCTGGGCCCCTGCAAAGTGCGGGTGTCAAGATTGAAGTCTACGATCAGGTTGAGCCTGAGCCCAGTGTAGAGGCAGCTGAAGCTGTTGTGAACTCAGCCAGGAGATCACGCTACGATCTAGTCATAGGTTTGGGCGGGGGAAGCTCGATGGATATGGCGAAGCTGGCTTCAATAAGTATAACAAACCCAAACCCGATAGTTGATTTCGTAGGGGTTGGTAAAGTCCCCAAGCCTGGTGTACCAAAGATCCTGATCCCAACGACTGCTGGGACAGGCGCCGAGATAACTATGAACGCCATCATATCCAACAGGGTGGAACATTTGAAGATGGGTATCGTAAGCCCACATATCATAGCTGATGCTGCTGTCATCGATCCCCTACTCACGTTGACCATGCCTCCGAGCGTCACAGCGTCTACTGGACTCGACGCTCTAACCCACGCGGTTGAGTCGTTGATGTCTATTGAACTCAATCCATTCTGTGAGCCCCTAGCCTTGGAAGCTGTCAAACTCATCTTCAGGAGCCTACCGAAAGCATACAGGGATGGTGGCAACCTGGAAGCTAGGAGGGAGATGTCCCTAGCCGCCATGTTCGCAGGGATCTCTCTTGCCATCTCAGGCGTATGCGCAGGCCACGCAGCCGCATACTCCTTCACAGTCACCGTTCCCCACGGCGTAGGATGCGCACTAGCCCTACCGTATGTCATGGAGATGAATGCGCCAGCATGTGCGTCCAGACTCGTCTCGGTCGCTGAGGCGGCTGGCGTGAAGGTGGAGGGCGCTAGCCAGATGGAGAACATTTACAACGCGGTCTCTGCTGTCAGGAGGCTTATGGAGAATGTTAAAAGTCCATTGTCGTTGAAGGATATTGGGATAAAAGAGGCTGACCTCGACCATATGGCTGAGAAGATGCTCACTGTCAAACGGCTGCTTGTACGTAATCCGAAGACTCTGACAGAGGAAGATGCGAAGATACTTATGCGCAGAATGTATGTTGGGGAGCAGCTGCCACTCTCGGAATATAAGATTTAACCATCCACACTCACCTCATAGTATGACATGTAGAGAGCCATCGAGCAACGAACCTTGGGTCGATGTTCGAAGATGAGTTTCAGTGAACGTAAGGATCCCCTTGATAACTTCTTCACTCCCAGAAGCATAGCTATTGTAGGTGCCTCATCGAAACCTGGAAAGATAGGCCACGAGATCGTTAGGAACATTTCACAGTATGATTATAAGGGTCGAGTATATCCTGTGAATCCAACCGCTGAATCTATACTCGGCCTCAAATGCTACATGAGTATAAGTGATGTTGAAGATGCGGTGGACCTAGCGGTCTTCGTAGCGGCCTCAAATATCTTACCTGAACTTGTTGAGGAGGCCTGCAGGAAAGGTGTAAGAAACGCCATAATAGTCTCAGGTGGCTTCAAGGAGATGGGTGGGGAAGGTGTCAAGTATGAGGAGCAGATCGTCTCAACCGCCCGGAAATATGGTATGAGGATAATTGGTCCAAACTGTATAGGTGTATTCGATAGTTCAACAAGACTAGACACTTTCTTTTATCCTCGTGATCGAATGGTCAGGCCTCCACCTGGAGGAGTATCATTCGTCACTCAGAGTGGAACCTTCGGCCTAACCTTCCTTGAATGGGCGACCAACTCTAGGATGGGTGTGAGGAGGCTGGTCAGCCTAGGTAATAGGTGTGACGTGAATGAATTGGACATGGTCAAGTATCTCGGTCGGGACCCCTCAACGAAGGTCATCGCTCTACACTTGGAGAGTCTGACCGACGGGAGGCAACTTGTGAAGGAGGCTAGGGAGGTCTCCTCTAGAAAGCATATAGTAATGTTGAAGACAGGTAGGGTGGAGAAGTCTAAGGCAGCCCTCAGCCATACAGGGGCGATTACTGGGTCTTACCAGGTTTGCAGGTCTGTATTGAAAGATTCGGGGATGATCCTCGTAGACTCTTTCGAGGAGCTCTTCGACGTGTCGAAAGCATTGGAGAAGCAACCTGCGGCCAAGGGCAGCAATGTTACGATAGTTACAAATGCGGCAGGCCCATCGGTAGCGGCAGCAGACCTATGCCACGAGTATGGTTTCAGAATTGTTGAATATTCTGATGGTACCCTGAAGAAGCTTCGCTCAACCCTCCCACCATACGCTGTTTTAGGGGAGTATGTCGACCTCACAGGCAGCGCCACAAGTGAAGATTATCAGAAGACTCTTGAGATAATTCTCGAGGAACCCAACATAGACGCCATAATCTGCTTCGTAGTATTTTTGAATCCACCTATAACACCAGAAGTTGTGAAGGTGATCTTGAACGTTCAAAGTCTCGGGAAGCCGATACTCTGCTGGGCTACTGGAGGTGAATATTCCCAAAAGCTCATAGATAAGCTTGAGGAAGGTGGTGTTCCAGTATATCCGACAACTGAGAGGGTCATAAGGTCTCTGAGAGGCCTCATAGAAGCTGGTTCCCCGAGATCTTGGTCTGAACCTGAACCTGTCCAAGCCGACAGGGAGAGTGTGGCCAAGATCATTGAGAAAGCTTCGTCTGAAGGACGCGACATGTTGACTGAGCTGGAGAGTAAGGATATTCTGAGAGCCTACGGTGTCAGGACGACCGTTGAGTATGTGGCAAAGTCTGCGGTTGAGGCCGGGGCCCTAGCCTCAAAGATAGGTTTCCCCATTGTGATGAAGGTTCTCTCCCCAGATATAACGCATAAGTCTGATGTCGGCGGTGTGGTGACCGATATTAGAAGTCCACAGGAGGCGTCTGAGGCTTTCGATGAGATAGTTGGGAATGTGAGGAGGAGTAGGCCTGAAGCTAGGTTGGATGGGGTTATAGTTGAGAATCAGCTGCCCAGAGGCGTAGAGGTTCTTGTAGGCGCAACAGTAGACAGGGACTTCGGCCCCGTCGTAGCCTTCGGCCTCGGAGGCATATTCGTCGAGGCCTTCAGGGATGTCTCATACGGTTTGGCGCCCCTCTCGGAGAGTGACGCCCTAAAAGTTATCTGCAGAACCAACGTGGCCAGAATGCTCTCTGGATTCAGAGGTTTCGGACCTGCCGATTTGAAGGGTCTCTCAAACATTCTGATGAGGGTTTCCCACCTTGCTTATGAGCAGCCGATAGTTGAGATGGATCTCAACCCTGTAATCGTCACGTCGAAGGATTGTACTGTTGCAGATGCGAGGATAAGGATAAAGGTTTGAGGTGTTTGAACCTACTTCTTATGTATGATGTCTGCAACCCAGCCTAGACCGAGCTCCCTGAGTTTACCTTCGTTAGGCTTCCCATCCTCGTCGAGTCCACGTTCCCTATAATACTCCTCGAGCATCACATCCAATTCAACGATCTGCCCTTTCGCAGGCCCCTCATTCACAGATTCTTTGAGGAACCTCTCAGGGAGGGTGTCGTCTTTTCTTGTGATTCCCATCCTATTGTTGAAGGCACGTTGAATATTCCATATTCTCTCACCTATTCTCATGAATTCTTCGAATGTTAAGGCTCGGCCTGTTACGGCTCCATAGTATTCGGTGAGTATCTTGAGTGGGAGCTTACCCCAGAAGACCATGAACTTACACATTCCAAGAGAGTCTACGGCGCAGCAGAGGTCTTGGTAAACCTTGGCCATGCGTCCTTTATCCTTCGTCAAGAAGCCGTCGACAGGCTCCTTCCATGGAAGTTCTGGGCTGAGTAGATTTCTCTCAACGAGCATCGGTGAACCTCTGTTATGGTTTGCTCCAACATTCGACGTTGCATATGCGACTGCCATAGACTTGAACTTTCTTGGGTTATGCTCAGGAAACTCTAGGCCCTTAACATGTATGGCGTACTTCTCTGAGCCTTTACCTATCAATTGAGATGCTCGGCGAACACCCTCACCGAGTATGGCTCCCAGACCTTGCTTCATCCCTATGAGTTCACACATCTTTACTATGGCGTCTGGATTCCCCCATGTGAGGTCGACGCCTCCGGTGTCTTGCAGGATACCTTTCTCATAACATTCCATGGCGAAGGCTATGGTCTGGCCTGTCGAGATGGTGTCTATTCCAAGCCTGTTGCAGATGTCGTTTGCTTTAGCTATGGATTCTAGGTTGCTGTTGTAGCATAGTGAGCCTAGGGCAGCCATGGTCTCATATTCGGGGCCACTCCCCTCCATCGCATATGGGCCGCTGGGTACCCTCACCCTCCTTCCACATGCTATCGGGCATGTCTTGCATGGGTTTGGGCCGACGAGAATCTTCTGGGTCATCGTTGAACCTGTTATGTTTTCAGCTTCAGGGAAGGATCCTCTTGTCCAGTTTCTTATGGGAAGGTTTCCATTCTGCTCGAAGACTATCAGGCCTGCTGCTGTTCCATGTTCTCTGAGGGTCTTCGTGTTTGGAAGAGCTATGTTCAAAGCTTCTCTCCTCAACTCGTCCAGCCTCTCAGGATTTGAAACCGCGATCTTGCCTGTTCCTTTACATGCTATGGCCTTAAGGTTCTTTGAACCCATC
>Ga0315298_1009672_pt1 | contig 11840 bp, 8 predicted proteins | sample WHS_1_MG_FD_203077 | JGI IMG/M metagenome (GOLD analysis project Ga0315298, IMG submission 203077) | Extremophilic microbial mat communities from Washburn Hot Springs, YNP, Wyoming, USA - WHS_1_MG | ecosystem: Environmental > Aquatic > Thermal springs > Hot (42-90C) | place: USA: Wyoming... | reverse complement strand
GCCACGGTGGGGCTGGACTGTTGGCTAAAAATCAGAGCTATGCTTAACAATTAAAGAGATTCGATTCTCCGGTATCAGGATACCTAGCTTCATCACAGGAAATGTAGCAAAGTTGCACATATTCCTATTTCGCGACGCTCGATAACCGCTTTAGTGTAAATCCGTTCCTTGCGGACCACTTCTGCACCATGCCAAGGGTTATCAGGAACCACAGGATTTTTCAGATATCATCTTATACAATCTACATATCATCCGCTCGGCTTCTGCCCGGTTTGATGTCTCAGCATAAACGATTTCAAGTGTCTTATTGAACAAATTGATGATATCGTCGTTAGAACGATGTCGACTATCTAGAACAGATAGAATATGTTGAGATTTCATTACATTACAAATGAGTTCAGCAGCTATTTTCTTATCCTCAGGTGAACCGTTTCCATTAACCGCATCCAGACTCTTCACCATATGTTCTCTCTGCAGGCTTGATATGTAACCATACTTTATGATTCTATTAGCGTTTTCAAATAATGTGGCCAAGTTAGAGGAGTTCTTTACCTTCGACCGTTCGCTTGAAAGACACCTAATCTTCCTTGATAAAGGGATACCTATTTCTCTAATGAATGCGCTGTATAATTCATCTTTCACGTTGCCATCTTCAAAGTCGTCTCTTCTTGAATTAGGAATCAGTCCGTTTGTACAGACATGTACTTCTCCAATAAGGTAATTATTGAATCTCTTTTCTCTGAAAAATCCGGACAAAGTTTCTTTGTTTCCTATCAATATATTGCCATAGCGCAGCCTTAAACCGTCCATATCCGTTAAAGCGCTTATAGTTCCCTGAAGGCTAAGCTCCCCCAGCCAACCAAACCCGAGTATTCCTGATTCCCCTTGGAGTTCTACGAAATTTATCTTCTTCACAGCCTCACCATTACCTCTACTAAGACAGACAATGTTTCTATACGGTTTGAATATTTGTTCACCATTAACAAAGAGCCGATACGTTCGATACGACTTCACATGAGTTGATAGTTCCTTATCAATTAGTTGTCCAAAACTGAAATCAGGATGAAAGGGAACAGGAGCCACCTGGGATAAATATGACTTGATGGCCGGTACATTTAAGAGCTCGCTTTTTCCACTATGTATCCCATCCATCTCGACTTTGAAGAAATGCTCTTCACGAGAACCAGAGTATTTCTCTTGTTTAAATATGGAAATGTCTTTAATCAAGGATTCAACATCTACAGAACGTGACGGGTCAGCGATCATCTGTCTCAGCTTCTTACAATCCCAGATACAAGTGGATACTATATTCTCTCCCTGGCTCTTGGCAACAAATCTCAATTCATCACAGTACCCAAGTCCTCCCAGTCTGCCGATTCCCCGAAAACCTCTATTCAGAACGGGGTCTTTCTCACTACATCCTACGTTTAGCATGGTCCTTTTTGCCCTGTAATAAGGAATCCCCACTCCGTTGTCACGTATGGTTAATGACCTGTTGCGACCATCGACGGATACGTCTATTAGTGCATTATCTGTTAATCCAGGAAGACAATCTATTGCATCAGCACTGTTTTGTATGTACTCTCTCAGGGACATCAGGGGATGAGAATACATCCCTGCCGACAAGCTATCAAGAACGTATTTCCCCAGAGTCAGCTTATCTTGTAACGTACTGTTTTTTCGCCGCGGCGACAATGTTATTTTCCTCCAAATGAAACTCCAGCAATTTCTTGACCCGGCCTGTCGATTTGGCATGGTGTTCTTTCAATGTTGAGCTATCCGTTGACGCAATCGCCCGCGTCAATATCTCTTTTTCGGTAGATGATAGACGTGCGAACTCGGTCATCCAGTCCCGGACGTAAGGCATCCACCTCGCTTCAACAGTGTCCAAGTCCTTCCAGTTAGCAACTAGTCTATTCCTGATGAATTCTTCTGGCATTGACATGATTGCCTTGAATTCATCGGCATCTCTGCCGAATGCTTGCAAGAAGAACTGCTTCCCCGGCATAACCGGACCCTTCATGACGTTCAAAATTACTTGTACAGCTCTCAGGTATTTCTTATTCCAATGTCCGTTGCCAGTGTCAACGTCTCTATCTTTGGCGTCAAGCGGAATGTATCGCATAGGGAACGAATAAATTGATGTCTTGGTACCATCATTCTTGAATTCATCGTTTAGATCGATGTTTGTCTTTAATCTTTCGTAGAAGTCTTCCGGCGTGTCATCATAATTGTATAAGATGTAATTCGACATCTCTTTCTGACCATACTTGTGCGCCAGCTGAACTGCCTTCAGATAAACATTCTTAAGTTTGATAGAGTCAAATGCTAGTCTCATCGGCTCAAGAGGGATTTCTGCTAACCTCTTCATCTTTGCTTCATCCAGATATCGCGCATCAAGGCCTTGATTGTAATCCACTATTCGCTTTCTTTTTGTCTTTCCAAAGACTGCACCCTTCACGAAACCCAGTTCTTCAATATCATCGATAATACGATCGAATTCAGGGGAAGCTAGAACATTGTTGTCCATCAAAATCAGATTCTGTTTCTCTCCGGAGTTTGCAGCGATACCCTTGACCGTCTTTTTTATATCAACATATGGTATATATGTAGGTTCAAAAGTATGGACAGCACAAAAGCCACATCTTCGTGTACACCCCCTCGTAGTATAGCCAAGATATGCATCAGTATTTGAATATTTGAAATTAGCATTTTCAACTTGCTTCAGAATTTCATAGTCAGGTGGTAAGTCGTCAATAATTACATCGTCATCTTGGTCTATTTTTCTAGGGTCGTTCAACAGACCCTCAACAGGCTGGATGCCCGTCGCATTAAATAGGTCATCGGGGAGTAAGCTTGCCAATATTCCACCGATAAAGCATTTCCCCGTATAATTGAAAAGTGTCGCACTATAAAACTTAATGGTTTCAATGGTCTCTCTCCACGTCCATGTAAAAAGAGTTCCGATATAGACTCTGTCCCAATATTGGTATTGGACGGCAGTATCACGTCCTTTGACAAAAATTACGTCATCCCCTTTCATCTTGTGGTACGTAGAAATCTTCATTAGCCCAAGAGGAGGATATTTCGTTTTATATGCTGGTTCAACCAGAAGTATTTTCTTTTTCATGCTCCAAATACACGCTCAATTTGTGTTTTATATAATTGCCGGCAGACCGATATTCTTTTCTTGCTGCCTCTTGTAGCTCTTGGTAGCTTTTTATTCCTATGATTCGCCTTATCTCAGCAGAACCTAATGTTTTTATCCTTTTATAAAGTTCGTCGTCAGGACTGAATGCTAATGTGACATCGCCTTTTTTTTTACCGTGATATTTAGCGTCTTCGAAATATACACTGATATATGCTCTAGATTTTGTCATCGATTATACCACACATTGTGGGGTCAATCAACTTCCCCAGCCTCTATCTATCAATCAAACGTATTTAGAACCCAAGACCGTTGGCTATCTGCACTCATTGACTGAGGTTGAGCATCTCTACCAAATCTTTCTCGAACATCTTATCGAATTTTCCGAATTGGACTTTATCTATAGAGTCTGCCAAGATTCTTATACCCGCACTTGCATATTGCTCGGCTATGTCGAAGACCTTCTTTTCATCGGCTAAGATATCTGCTGAGCCATGTTCCCGGATAGCAAGAGCATTGATCAAAGTCCTACCCTCCGACCCTAAATTGTCCGAAAAAAAGAAGCCTTCTCTAGTCTTCAATTCGCGTCTCTGACTATTTTCGAAGCCTATTGCCATGGCTAAAAGGAATTGTTCCTTTTGATTCTTGTTTTTGAAATTGAGGATGTTTTCTTCCTCTGCTTTCTGATAATAAGGCCTGTCTTCTTTGTCTATATACAATCTATCCGGCATCAGCGTATCACCTCCATTTGAATCTCACGCTCGTCCTTAGTTAATCGCAGTTTGCGCATAGAGCTAGCACAAGTATCCAAATTCCGACTGATCTCAACTGAGTATTCAGTAGGCAGAAAAAGAAGAATTAGCTGCTTATTCCTGCTGATTTGGTAAAATATTTTACCAAGATTTTCCCTCTGTTCGTTAGATACCCTTGCTACGGGAGTATCTACCAAAATAGGCGAATCAAACCCTGAGACTTTGTGTAATGCTATGACAAACGATAGGGCTAGAAGCTGACGTTCTGAGGCCGATACGGACCCTAAACATTCGTAACCTAGCCCATGAATTAAATGAAGAGCGTAGTTTTCATCAATATACACGTCCTTGAAGGTTTCTTTTTTCCAAACCAAGTTAAAAAAACTGTCTCTGGTCTCATTCTCAATGGCCTTTCTCACCCTGTCCATCATAGTTTTCACGACGTTGTTAACCACGCCGGAGGCTCTGTTACCAAAAGCGATCTGGTGCCTCACTTCTTGGAATACGGCTTCCTTCAAAAGGGCTTTGTTTAGATCCTGGTTCAGGTCGGCTATTTCTTTGTCCAGTCTTTCCTTTGCAAGTTTCAAGTTAGTAATTCTTTCAATATTGAAATCGTATATACGCTGATAATCTTTCAGTTCTGAATACCATTGCTTGACCTGTTCGACATTGTAACCACCAATTTGTGAGTCTATCGATTGTATTTTTACATTTAAATCATTTAGTTCCTCGTCATATAATTGAATTTCCTTCGTAATTCTTTCCAGCTCTGATTTGAATGTTGAAATCTTCTTTTTGATCTGTTCAATAGGGCTTATCATTTGGAGTAACTCCCGGGCTATTACCGAGGAAGTAGCAATGTCGGCACGTAGCTGTTTTATATGCTTTTCCTCACTACTACCTTCTTCGACCCTGCGTGTGCATATGCATTGCCGTGTTATTAAGATGTTGTCGAGTAACCGCGTATCATATGTTTGCGGTATTTCTTTATTCTTCACTTTCTCGCTAATCACCTGTGATGATACTTGCAAGGTGGGATACAGCCTAAGCAATATTCCCAATTCAAAAAGCAGGTTTTGCTTATCTATTACCTTCTCGTTGCGTACTTGATCCTTTTTCTTGTAAGTCTCACGCAGTTTAGCTTGCTCTGCTTGTAGGGCTTCTATATTTGGAATGCTTCTAAGCTTTTCATTCAATTCGTCAATCTTTCGTCTTGCATCTTCTTTTTGCACTCCCAGTTCGGCAATCTGCTCCATAACCTCTTTGCGCTTCTTCTCTTTGTCTTCAATAGCCTCTCTAATTTCTTCAATCTGGGGGCTACGTTTTCCCGCCTCACGTTTCAGGTCGTTGACTACACTTTCCAGTCTGTCAGAGATCCTGTTTAAAGTATCAACCTGCGATATCCTGAAAATAGCATTGCTGATTTGTTGTCCAGTAGCGCTCTTGAAATAAGTATCCAGTCTCTCACCATCAAAGAAGAAAAACTCTCTAATATCCCGAGGAACAAACCTTTCCACATACGCCGTTGCTTCTTCGTCAATTACCCATTTGGCATTCTTCTTATCATCCAAATAGGTTACAGTAAAATTGATATCATGAAGCACTGGCTGTTTTCTATCTTTGTGAACTAAGTATTCTTCTGACCTTTTGAAGGTAATTCGATTGCCTTCTGTTTCAGTCACCAACTCAACTGAAACTATCTCCTTTGTTCCTTCCGTCGCCTGAACTAAAGTGTTTAGGTTTAGACGTGGCAATTGTTGAGAATCCTTTGAGAGATGCGGTTCGTTTCCATATAGACACCAATTGATGGCATTCAATAAATTTGTTTTACCAGTGCCGTTATCAGCAACTAGGATGTGCAAATCTTCTTTCGGACTTCTGCCAAAATCGATACAGACGCTTCTGAACTGTCGGTAATTTTTTAGGTCAATCCGTTCTATTCTCATTTTGCATCCTCCCACTTCGAGGAATATTGCTTGATCATTTGTCTGTAATTTTCTTTGAATTGAAAAGCACCTTTGGTAGTCAGTTCCCACTTAAGAATCGCCAAAATAAATTCCTGAAGGGATTCGTCATTTGATGCTTGTTCTTTGATGACTTCAGAGATCTGTTTTGCTATATTCATACTCGGCATTATCTGTCCTCCATTATCTGCGCGGAAGCAGCGTGTAACATTTTCATGGCTTCAGTGTTATTGATGGCAATTTGTGCTATTTCCATTGAACGTTTAAGTTCTTTTTCCAGAATCTTTTTTTCTATTTCAACTAGTTCTCTCGGCAAGTTCGCGAAATCAGGTTGAACAATGAAGTCATAAATAGCTGCCTCTTCTTTCCCCGGATAGCGTCTGATTACTCTTCCAATACGCTGAATATACTCTCTTGGATTACCGCTGCTTGCTAGAAGGATGGCTGTCCTAGCCGGTGGAATATCAACCCCCTCATCGAGACATTTCATTGCTACAAGTATACGATATTCGCCATCCGCGAACTTTTTCAGGATGTACTCTCTTTCAGATATACCTCCGTATCTGGTTTCGGCGCTAGTGCCTTCATCCATCGTAAATCGGTGTTTGTGTATTACCCCCATATGGTCAATCAAATTCATAACACCGTCAATTTGCTGAGGAGTGCAGTATACTATAGTCCAGCGTATATCAGGCATAGTTTTCAATAACATTTCGAGTGCCGTGAACTTAGCTTTGATATTCTTAACTATGTTAGCCCTCTTGAATATCAGATTCTCCAAGATGTCTTTCTTTTTTTCCTCTTTGCGCTGGCTATGGTACATCTTTATGATGGAATTCGTTGCTTCATAGTAATCATGCATTTCGTCTTCGGTGGGTGACACAAATATTGGGATATATCGATAGGGTGCCAAATACGTCATACCGGTTGATGGATTGATCGTGCTGACAGCTTCCTTTAGGCCGAATTCAAATACAACGTCACCAAAATACTGGTAAATTACCTGCGTGCCAATAGAATCAAACCAACGTTTTGGTGTGGCACTGAGGCCAAGTCTTAAATCGAACCTCTGCAGTAACCCTTTTTGAGACTTCTCGGCTCCGATACCGTGTACTTCATCTGTAAGCAGCATCATGGTTGCATCTGGTTTGACATCGGAAATAATATCTAGGAACGTATCTGATGACAGAGTTCTATGCGTCGTTAGGATGATAAGCCTGCTTTGATGACCTATCGAGATATCTAGTAACCAATCCGTCAGCTTGCTTTTCCAATGTGGGTTAGTACTATCCGCGATTATATTTTTGATCTTTAAGCCATAGTTACCAATTTCTCTTTCCCACTGTTTAACCAGATGTTGCAACGGACACGCAATAGTGACAACCAGCTTTTCATATCGGTCCAGTGCCTTATGAACGCAAGCTATTGCAGCAAAGGTCTTACCGGTTCCGGTCGCCATTTCGAATATGCCCCTCATTCCGTGTTCCACCCATGATTCCATTGCCCGTTGTTGATGCTGATATAAAGCTACTTTTGTAGTATGTCTTTTTGATTTTCGTTGGTACCATTTCCACAGGTCTGTCTGAGAAATATCCTGAGGCGCCAATTCAACTAGTCTGTTTCTGACAGCATCGGGAATAGTGAAAACCCGTACCTTAGGAGATATATTGTCCCAGAACTTATTGAATTTTATTACGTCAGCGTTGATATAGTCGCATTCGGGGCTTTCCCAATTGCGGAATACTTTGAATTCTTCAATGTTGTCAAGCCAGCCGGAAGCTGTTTCGTTTATCGACCCACTGAAAGTAATGACGTTGTGTTCGGCATCCTTCAAAATACCTACTTTCTGATGGAACAATCCCATATGCTGTTCATCTTGGTTGGAGACCGACTTGGAGTCGCCGTAGTTCCCGACCGCCACGCGGATTTGAAGTCTATTGTTAGCTACCATCCACCCCAAAGCTCGAACATGGTCGCTTACTAAACAGTCTTCCAGTCTATCAATCTCCTCAAGCATCCTTTGCTCGAGGAATTCTTCAGGTTCCACATTGCTTTTTGTAAGGACTTCCAAATCTTCTCGGGTCAACTTTGGGGATACAATCAATTGCATTGTGCCACCGTTAGAAATAAGGCCAACGATACCCTTTGCTGCTATAGCTAAGCTGGTTGATGAGAAGAATCCAGCGATTCTACGATACTCTATCGCGGCAGCTAGTACAGGGATATAGAAGTCTTGAAGTATATCGTCAGTATCCGAGGAATATGCCCTTTTTATTGGGATTTCTCTAAAGTTCATCTGCCCAACCTTGAACTTGCACCCGATTGATATATCGTTTTAATCCTGGTTTCATCTATCTTCTTTTGCTCATTATCGGTTGCTTTCTAATAATCCGTATATTCCACGGTCTATTATTCGAAATTGGCCACAATTGAGGGTGTTACGCAATGTTCCAATGTCGACGTTGTGGTTGGGGAATATTTCACAAATCTTTTTATAAATTACAGAACAACGAGCTGGAACCAGCAATTCCCTCAAAGCAACAATTGCCATTTGACTCGTCGTAAGAGGCCTTTCCTCGTTTCCAAGATGACTATACCCCAGTCCGGTTTCTTTTAAGGCTCGGCAGGTCCTCAGGCTGGCTCGAACGATCTCCTTATCTATATTAGTCATATTGGATATCAGATCTACCAACTCATCGTTATGATATCTTAACGGATCATTTCTAACCAATTGGCACGCAGTTTCACGTGTTCGTATTATTTCATCTGGATTAATCTCTGTAACATACCAGGTAACCCAGCATAATTCTATGCTGCTCAACTTGTCCTTAAATGGATAATAGTTCAGAGGATTGTATTTATTACAAGCAACCAGAAGTAACTCCGCTACCTGCAACGAAGACACACCTACAAATTCTTCTAAAAAAGCACATGAGTTCACAATTTCTTTAAGTGTCATAATGCCGCCGTACTTTTCAAAGAGCATATCAAAATAAGATATAAAGGGAGTAAGATATTTCTTTCTGGACGGGTGTAATAGCAACTTGATGAAGCGATTGACTATTTGTCTCACGCGCTCCCTGGTAATGCTGTATTTGTAGCCAACTTCTTCGAGAGTATTTCTTTCACCAGATGTTAGGCCAAACCAATCCTTGAATATTTCGAAGTCACGCTTGAGAGTTTTACTTTTTATGGAGAATATCCAATCATAAAAAGCATCGATTGCTCGGCTACGTGGCAGGCTTTCCCAATTTGCTACAACTGGGTAAGCCCAATGTGCGACATTATTTTGTACGCTTTGTTTCAAGAAAATGCAAAGGGCTGTTGTTTTGTCATTACGATGAACCCAGTTTATCTTTTGAGTTAAACATTCAGACGGTAAGGTGGCCTCCCAGTGTACTTCACTATTCGGTGACGGTTTTATTACAAGCTGAACTTTAAGGCAATGGTATGAACTTTGAGCATGAGAGGATTGCCCTGAGACACCAAGCGCGGTATCCACGGTAGATGGCATTATTGCCTCTAAACCGGTACAAAAGTCTGCTGGTCTCTCAGCTCGCCATTTACCTGCCATGACCTCACTTATCTCTTTAAGAGACTCTGTAAAAACTGGGGCGACATCAAGATGGTGTCCAAGAGCTAAAACCCATATATCTAGAGATGATGATAGTCCAAGGTGCGTTAGTCGCTCTAGTAGACCGCTATTATTTATTATTTGATTTATAGGAACTGGTTCCAGGAGCTGTTTATCTGTGCTTAAGTTCGGTAATGCGGTTGACATGGTGAAGTGGACTTTGCTCTCTTTTTCTTGAAGCAATTCATATAGCGATATATTCAGAAGCTGCTCATTTTGGGGTGCCCGCGTTATCCTTTCAAGATATTGGTTAGTATTCGTGACTATTTCCTGGAAGCTTGTAAAACCAATGTTAGGAATTTTGGATAGGTCGGTATCTGTAATGAAGAGTAATTTGCGGATATTATCGATGCCATTTCTCTTCAGGGCATTATAAGAGCGTGTACTAAGATTAAGAGCGTCAATTTTGATAACATCGAGCGGAAGATTACAGGATTCGATGCGAGTCAACAAATCAGCAGTTACAAACCTTTGGTTTCGCAACAAATCTCGTATACTCATGTATCCTGCCCTGACTGAGATTCAAATATTCGGCTTTACCTCACCTTAAATAAAATAGAGGAATTCTGAAAGATGAGGTTTTTGAATAATTGCCACCGTGCCGGGGTATGGTTTCAATTTATGGGTTATCGCTTTTCCCTGAGATTCCTCCATGTATCGTTGATGCTTTTTATGTTTAGTTTACTCCACATTGTGTGTATTGGCAAATGCCCGGGTTTTGCCAAATGAGCTGCAGGGGGTAGACGTGATTGGCTGCTTTATCCCTGCCTTCGCCATTTCAGAGAAGACGGAACACCTTGGACGGTCTGGGTTAATAGCCACCATCGCTGATGGAAGTATCGATGGACATTCACGGGAGTAATCATCTACTACGGCCAGGATCTGAGAACGCCGTCTGGTAACAGGCTATATCGAAGGGTTACGAGCTGGGGCACCGGCTACTCCAGTTAGGGGGATTCGAATCGAGTTATCAAAACACCAGCGGGAAGGTTTTCTCGAAAGTTTTACCTTTTGTACGCAATGGTGGAGCTGAGGGGACTCGAACCCCTGACCTTCTCCGTGCAAGGGAGACGCTCTCCCATCTAAGCTACAGCCCCACAGCAACTGTAATTATATCAATTTAACCCCACGTTTGGCAATGCATCTGTAAACTCAGCATGTTTATTTACTTGCCAGTAAGTAAATAATTGTTTTAATATTGACATAGTTACTGACTATGCTATAATGATAAACACTTATAAATGTATTATATAGCTGGTTTATTTAAGGTATTAAGAAATTTATTAAGGAGTGGCAAATGGAATTTTTAGGAAGCACGGAACTTACCAGACGTGATTTTCTTAAAATCGCCGGAGCTACGTTGGCATTGATGGGTTTGAGTAAGGCTTTAACCCCACAGGTGGTAGAAGCACTGGAAAAAACTAATGGGAAACCGGCTGTAATATGGCTAGAAGGTCAGGACTGCGCCGGATGCACTGAGGCTTTTCTAAACAGTCTCGATCCACCAGCATCTCAAATACTTCTGGAAACTATTTCACTGCGTTATCATGAAACAGCCATGGCGGCTTCAGGGTACCAGTCTGAAAATATTTTGAAGAAAACTATTGATGAGGGAAATTACATTCTGGTAATAGAAGGCTCTATTCCTCTTGCTGAGGACGGCTTGTTTTGCGTCGTAGGTGGTAGACCTTTCAAAGAAATTGTAAGAGAAACAGCTAAGAATGCGGCATTGATTGTCTGTGTTGGCTCGTGTGCTTCATTTGGCGGTATTCCAAGATCAGGTCCAACCGATGCTGTCGGTTACCTTTTCCGCGGTACACGGAAGCATCATTATTTCGATGACGTTGGAGAAAAACCGGTTATCAATCTGCCAACATGTCCTCTGCATCCCGAAAGACTGGTGGCCGTTATCGTCCATTACCTGACCTTTGGTACTGTGCCTCCTCTGGATAAATTCAACCGTCCTTTAGCATTTTATGGTAAAAACCAGCACGAACATTGTTACCGCAGGGGTAACTTTGAGGCAGGTAAATTCCTGGTGGATTGGGAGGACCCGGAACAGCGCGATTATTGCCTTTACCTCAAAGGATGTAAAGGACCATGGGCATACCAAGACTGCTGGCAGAGACTATGGAATGAAAGAACAAATTTCTGTATACAGGCAAATCACCCCTGTGTGGCCTGTTCCGAGCCAGAGTTTTATGAGACATTCAGCCCAATATACAAACGGAATTTTGAAGTTGATATGCCCGTTATAGGACGTATTGATATTGATAAAGTCCTGGCGACAATTGGGGCGGCAGTTGCTGCCGGCGTTTCGCTTGATATGCTGATCAGCCGGA
>Ga0315298_1009671_pt1 | contig 11840 bp, 9 predicted proteins | sample WHS_1_MG_FD_203077 | JGI IMG/M metagenome (GOLD analysis project Ga0315298, IMG submission 203077) | Extremophilic microbial mat communities from Washburn Hot Springs, YNP, Wyoming, USA - WHS_1_MG | ecosystem: Environmental > Aquatic > Thermal springs > Hot (42-90C) | place: USA: Wyoming... | reverse complement strand
GCTACACTGCCGCGATCTATGCGGCAAGGGCGAACCTCAACCCCGTCCTCGTCACCGGGCTTGCCCAGGGCGGCCAGCTGACCACCACCACCGAGGTGGACAACTGGCCCGCAGACGTCATGGGCGTGCAGGGTCCCGAACTCATGGAGCGCTTCCACAAGCATGCCGAGCGCTTCGAGACCGAAATCGTCTTCGATCATATCCATACCGCGCATCTTTCCAAAAAGCCGATCGAACTCGTCGGGGACTCCGGAACCTATACCTGCGATGCGCTCATCATCGCAACCGGGGCATCCGCCATGTATCTCGGACTCCCCTCCGAGCAGCATTTCATGGGCAAGGGCGTTTCCGCATGCGCCACCTGCGACGGCTTCTTCTACCGGGGCCAGGACGTGTGTGTGGTGGGCGGCGGCAATACCGCTGTCGAGGAAGCGCTCTATCTGTCGAACATCGCGAGGCATGTCACCCTGATTCACCGCAGGGACAAGTTCAGGTCCGAGAAAATCCTGATCGACAAACTGATGGAAAAAACGCGCACCGGCAACATCTCCCTAGAATTGAATCACGTCCTCGACGAAGTGCTCGGGAACGATTCCGGCGTCACCGGAGTCAGGATAAAGAACACTTCAGACGGTGCCGCGAAGGAGATCCCGCTGCACGGCGTATTCGTTGCCATCGGCCACAGACCCAACACCGAGATCTTCCAGGGCCAGCTCGAAATGAAAAACGGCTACATCGTCACCCGCAGCGGCGGCGAAGGCAATGCCACGGCGACCAGCATTCCCGGCGTTTTTGCCGCGGGAGACGTGCAGGATCACATCTACCGCCAGGCGATCACGAGCGCGGGTACCGGATGCATGGCGGCGCTCGACGCCGAAAGATATCTCGACGAACTCGGGGCATAATGAAAGATCGGGAGCTCTTCCTGCTCGCGATGGACGGCGCGACCCCCCTGAAATTCGAGGCGCGCGCCGAAACCGGGAAAAAGCCTCCCGCCAGAAAGCGGATAGCCGATCCCGAGGAAATCCGGCCCGACGGCCTTTCCGACTTCGCATCCTTCCCGATCGATGCAACCGCCTTCTGCAGACCGGGGCTTTCGCAATCCCTGAGGAGGCTGAAAAAGGGGCAATTCGCCATGGCAGCCCAGCTCGACCTTCACGGCATGACGAGCGTCGAGACCAGGGAGCAGCTCGTCGTTTTCCTGGATTGGGCGAGAGCGGAAGGAATGCGCGCGGTGAAGATCGTGCATGGCAAGGGGCACGGCTCGAACGGGGAGCCGGTCCTGAAAACGAAGGTGAGGAACTGGCTGGTGCAGATTCCGCAAGTGCTGGCATTTTCAGAAGCAAAACCCGGGGAAGGCGGAAGCGGGGCGCTCGTCGTGCTTTTGAAGACGTCTTCCTAATGTTTGGTGTATTCTTGCCGTAAACGACAACGATGCAATCTAAATGAGGATATCCATGTTCTTCAGCAAAAAAAACCAGAATTCCGAAGTGCACGCTAAAAACACCCAGATCGCAGAAGAAGCCCGACAGCTCAGGGAAGAACTCGCTACGCTCAAAGCCGAAAAGGAATCGCTTTCCGAAAGCCTGGAGCAGTGCCGGAAGGAGAACGCCATGTATTCCTCCCTCACCAGCAACATGCAGACTTTCGGACGATCCTTTTCCGAGACGCAACAGAGCCTGTCGATCCTGGCAAACACCATGAAGGACGAGAAAATGAATGCGATCGAAGCCGCGAGCGTATCCGCCCAGAGCCGTGGATCGATCGAGAGCATCTCGGGCAATTTGCAGCGGCTCGCCAGAGATTCCCAGGCATCGGCCGTCAAGGTGGAAAGCCTGAGCGAACGCGCCACGCAGATCGGCGGGATCATCAACCTGATCAAGGAAATCGCCGACCAGACCAACCTGCTCGCACTGAATGCCGCAATCGAGGCGGCCAGGGCAGGGGAACAGGGGCGCGGTTTTGCCGTGGTGGCAGACGAAGTCAGGAAGCTCGCCGAACGCACCGCGAATGCCACCCAGGAAATCTCCGGGCTCGTTTCGACGATCCAGATCGAGACCCAGGAAACCAAATCGGGAATGGAAGAGCTTTCCCGCCAGTCGGAAGCTTTCAGCCAGGACGGCACCAAGGCAACGGTGAACATGCAGCAACTGCTCTCGCTGTCCCACCGGATGGAAGGGGCCATCGCCTCTTCCGCCCTCAGGAGCTTCGTCGAACTCGCCAAGGTCGACCATCTCGTGTTCAAGTTCGAAATCTACAAGGTTTTCATGGGCCTTTCCGAAAAGAAGGAAGAGGATTTCAGCAGCCATACCCTTTGCCGTCTGGGTAAATGGTATTACGAAGGCGACGGCAGGGAATGCTTCTCCACACTCCCCGGATACCGGGAAATCGAATCGCCCCACATCCTGGTGCACAAGGCAGGCCAGGATGCGATCCGTCATTTCTACGCCGGGGACTACGAGAAGGGAGTCCAGGCCATCGCCCAGATGGAAGAGGCGAGCATGAGCGTGCTCGACAACCTCGAAAAAATGGCCGCCAGCGGCGAGAACGATCCGGGCGTACTTTGCGCCCATTGAGCATCTAGAGCGAGCGGAGCAAAACGGAAGGCGGCACCGCCAGCGCCTTCCTGGTCCAGACGAGCCCCATCAGCAGGATGGCGAGCGAACCCAGCGCAATTCCCGCCAGGACGACAGTCGCATCGAAGTGGAAGGAAAGGTCGAGCAGCTTCCTGGACGCAAGATAGTCCACCCCGGTCGCCCCCATTGCGCCGAACAGGCCTGAAAGCCCTCCCAGAATCAGAAACTCCGATGCGTTCGCAGCCACAACCTGGCGCCTGCTCGCCCCCAGAGTGCGCAAGATCGCGGCCTCCCGCATCCTCTCGTCCTGGGTCGACGAAAAGGCCGCGATCAGCACCATCCCCCCTGCGGCGAGGCTGTAAAGGAAAACGAATTCCAGCGCGAGCGCTGCCTGGTTCGTCATTTTCCGCATCTTCGCCAGTATGGATGAAACGTCGATGACGAGCAGGTTGGGATAATCCCTGGCAAGATCGTTCATGGCAGCGCGGTTTGCGGGCGGAAGATAGAAGCTCGTGATATAGCTTGTGGGATAATCTTCCAGCAAGCCCGGCGGGGTCAGGACGAAGAAGTTGACCCTGAAGGAATTCCAGTTCACCTTGCGCAAGCTCGTGACTTTCCCCGAAAAACGGCGTCCCGCGACCTCGAATGTCAGGGCATCCCCCAGGTGAATCGAAAGCGTCTCGGCAAGCCCCTTCTCGACGGACAGCTCCGGCCGGCCCCGGCCATTTTTTCCCCACCATTTCCCCGAAACGATGTCATTGCCGGGCTGCAGCCTCCCTGCCCATGAAAGATTGAATTCGCGGTCGACGAGGCGCTTTGCGCGCAATTCCCGGTAATTCTCCGAAGAAACGCTTTTGCCGTTGATCCCGGTGAGCCTGCCCTTCACCATCGGGAAGCATTCAGGCTTTGCCAATCCCTTGCGATCGAAATACCCCGAAAACGCATCGAGCTGGTTCGGCTGGATGTTGAGCACGAAACGATTCGGGGCATTCGGCGGCAGGCTCTCCTGCCACGCTTCGAGGAGATCCCCCCTGACCAGGGTCAGGACGAGAATCGCCATCAGACCGAGGCCGAATGCGATGATCTGGACGACGCTGGCTGCGCTGCGCCGCTTGAGATTGGCGAGCCCGTATTTCCAGCCCATGCCGTCGATTTTCAGGTTCTGCAGCAAAAGCCTCGTGAAAAACGCCGACAGGGCCAGCATGCCGCCGAATGCGCCGAAAAGGATCAGCCCCAGCTTCGCTTCACCGGCCTGCCACAGGAAAAGGATCGCAAGCGCAGCCCCGCCCAGGGCATAGCCTGCCCTGGGCGGCTCGATCTCTCGCCGCATCACGTGAAGTGCAGGAACCTTGGCAAGGGCGAGCACAGGCGGAAGGGCGAATCCGAGCAGGAGCAGCATCGCGGTCGTGCCGCCTGCAACCAGAGGACGCAGGGAAGGCAGAGGCAGATCCACCCCGATGAAGCTGGCAAGCCCTGCCGCGAGCAGGTTCTGGGCAATGAAGCCGATTGCCGCGCCGATCAGCCCGGAAAGCACGCCAAGCATAAAAAATTCATAAAAGTGCAGGCGCAAAAGGCGCGCGCTTGTCGCGCCCATGACGCGCATGACTGCGCATCCGTCGAGATGGCGTTCCACGAATCGTCTCGCAGAAAGCGCAATCGCAACGGCGGAGAGCACGACGCTGAGCAGCGCAGCCATGCCGAGAAACACTTCCGAGCGGTCGAGCATGGCCTTGACCTGGGGGCTGCCCTCCCTCGCATCTTCCAGGCTCTGCCCGCGCCCCAGTCGCGATTTAGCCCATTCCCGGTAGGAAGCAATCGCAGAGACACCGCCTGCGGCATAGAAGACGTAGTGAACCCGGCTCCCCGCCTGGATCAATCGGGTCGAAGGCAGGTCGAGCGCGTTCATGATGAGGCCGGGTCCCAGGCTCATGAAGGAGAAGGCGGCCTCCGGCTCCTCCTCCACCACCGCTGCCACGGCAAAATCCGCTTCCCCTATCTCCACCCTGCTTCCCGCCTGCAAATTCAGCCTGCTCAGAAGCTTCCTGTCCACCCATACGGTTCCCCGTTCCGGGATGCCTTTCGATCCGTCAGAGAGGCGCAGCTTCCCGCGCAAGGGATAGCCGGCGTCGACCGCCTTGATTTCGGCAAGGACGCTGCCTGAACCGAAGCTCACCATGCTCGGGAATTTCACGGCAAGGGTCGTCGCGATTCCCCGTTTCTTCGCCATGGACGCGAAGGAATCATCCAGGGGATGGTCCGAGATCAGAACCAGATCGGCGCCAAGCATCTTTTCCGCCTGGCTCTGCAGCGCCCCTTGCACCCTGTCGGCAAAGAATTCCACCGTCGTCATCGAAGATACGGCGACGAGCAGGGCCAGGAAAAGCACGGTCAATTCTCCCGAACGCCAGTCGCGCCGCAACAACCTCATCGAGATCAGGAAGTCATTCAACCTGCTCCCCCATCTTCAGAGCGATTCTCGATCCGCAGCGCTTCGCGATTTCCGCATCGTGCGTCACCAATACCAGGGTGGTATCGTGCTCCCGATTGAGATCGAACATCAGTTCGATGATTGTTTCCCCGGTCGCCGTGTCGAGATTCCCCGTCGGCTCGTCAGCAAAAAGTATCTTCGGCTTGGCAACGAATGCCCGGGCGATCGCCACCCGCTGCTGTTCCCCTCCCGAGAGCTGCCTGGGATAATGATCGAGCCGTCCGCCCAGCCCCACCCGATCCAGGATATCGAGCGCGCCCTCCCTCGCCTTGCCGTTTCCGGCAAGCTCCAGGGGGAGCATCACGTTCTCGAGCGCGGTGAGCGCCGGAAGCAGCTGGAAAGACTGGAAAACGAATCCGATCCGCTCCCCCCTCAATTTCGCGCGACCGTCCTCGTCCAGGGAAAAGAGATCGATGCCTTCGACATAAATCTTGCCGCTGGTCGGATTGTCGAGCCCCGCCATCAGTCCCAGCAGGGTGGACTTTCCGGATCCGGAAGCCCCGACGATGGCCACGGCATCGCCCGAATTGATATCGAAGCGGATATTGCGCAAAATGGTGAGACCCGGATCGATCTTTTTGCAAAGATCGACGACCTTGAGGATGGGATTTTCCATGATTCAGCTCCGTAACACAGCCATTCTTTTACTCCTTTTCGCCCTGATGCCGCAGCTCGCCCATGCCGCCGCCATACTGGTTTTCGGCGACAGCCTCTCCGCCGGATACGGCCTGCCGACAGGCAAAAGCTGGGTTGATCTGCTGCAGCGAAAGCTCGCGAAAACCCCCTACCGGGTCGTCAACGCCAGCATCAGCGGCGAAACGACTTCTGGAGGGCTGACGCGAATCGAACCCGCTCTGGCAAGATTCAAGCCCGAAATCGTCATTCTCGAACTCGGCGCGAACGACGGATTGCGCGGCGAGCCGGTCGAGTTCACGAAAAAGAATCTCGATGCCATCGTGCTCGCCTGCAAGAAGCACCATGCCCGCGTGCTGCTCGTCGGCATGCGCCTCCCGCCCAACTACGGTCCGAAATACGCCGCCGATTTCGCTGCGGTCTTTCCGAAACTGGCGAAGCACCGCGGGCTCGGCTTCGTCCCTTTCATGCTGGAAGGCTTTGCCGGAAACCTCGGAGATTTCCAGGCGGACGGCATGCATCCTTCCGAGAAATCCCAGAACAAGGTCCTGTCGAACATCTGGAACGGCCTTGCTCCCATGCTGGGAAGTCCATCCTGATCCGCCATTTCAAGGGCCTCGGCCCGGCATGCTTGCATTTCCGGGCTCCCCGTCTACGCTGAAATCAACTGGACAGGATTTCGATCATGCTAAAAGAAGATTTCATGTGGGCGCTCTATTTCAGGCACGACTGCCAGCTTTTCGACGAATCCAGAAAAATACCCAAGGCCGATCTCGAATTCATTCTGGACGCAGGCCGCCTTTCTTCGTCGAAGGGCGGGGCACGCTGGAAATTCGTCGTCGCCAGAAATCCGGAAGCAAAAAGCGCGCTCCGGCAAGCCTGCACCAATCCGCAGCAAATCTCATCGAGCAGCGCCGCTATCGCAATCCTCGCCTTCAGATCAGAGCCCGGAACCGCGCAGCACCATATCGCCGCAGCCAACATGATGACGGCGGCCGCAGCGATCGGGATAGATTCGTGCCCCGTCACCGGATTCGATCAGGGCAGGGCGAAAAATGCGCTCGGGATCGAAAGCGGAGAATACGAAGTGGCGCTGATTCTTCCGCTGGGCTACCGGATCAAGCCGCAGCCCCCGAAGCAGTACATGCCGCTTTCCGATCTCGTGGAATACCGCTAGATCGCGCCTTCGCCGGTTTCCCCGGTGCGGATGCGGACCACCTGCTCGACGTTCGTGACGAAAATCTTCCCGTCGCCGATCTTGCCCGTTTTCGCAGCCTTGAGGATGACGTCCAGCGTCTGCTCGACGAGAGAATCGGAAACGACCACCTCGACCTTGACCTTGGGCAGGAAATCGACGACGTATTCAGCTCCCCTGTAAAGCTCGGTATGCCCCTTCTGCCGGCCGAATCCCTTGACGTCGGTGACGGTCATGCCGTTTATCCCGATCTCGGAAAGGGATTCGCGCACTTCGTCGAGCTTGAAAGGCTTGATGATCGCTTCTATTTTTTTCATCGGATGCTCCTTTGTTGAATCAGTATTCGTCCAGAAAGGTAGAGGTGATGGGATAGCGCCAGTCCCGCCCGAAACCTCGCTGCGTGATCCGGATCCCCACAGGCGACTGCCTGCGCTTGTATTCGTTCACCTTGATGAGGTGAACCACGCGCCTGGCGTCAGCAGGATCGATGCCGAGCCTCGCGATGTCCTGCAGGGAAAGATCCCGCTCCATGTAGGCTTCCATCACGGCATCCAGCACTTCATACGGCGGAAGGCTGTCCTGATCGCACTGCCCTTCCCTCAACTCGGCCGAAGGCGGCCGCGCAATCACCCTTTCCGGAATCACCCGCTCGATGCCATTACGGTAATGGGCGAGGCGGTAAACCAGCGTTTTCTTGATGTCCTTCAGCACGGCGAAGCCGCCTGCCATATCGCCGTAGAGCGTGGAATACCCCACGGCCATTTCGCTCTTGTTGCCCGTCGTCAGCACGATGGCGCCGCTCTTGTTGGAAAGCGCCATCAGCAGCGTTCCCCTGACTCTCGCCTGGATATTTTCCTCGGCGGTATTCTGCGGCAATCCCGCGAATTCGCCAGCGAGCGTGTCGAGAAAAAGCGAATAGATGTCCTGTATGGGAAGCTCAGAATAGCGCACTCCCAGGGTTTTCGCCATCAGCCTCGAATCGTCCAGGCTCATTTGCGCCGTGTATGTGGAGGGCATCATCACCGCATGCACCCTGTCCGCCCCCAGGGCATCCACGGCGATGGCGAGCGTGAGGGCCGAATCGATGCCTCCGGACAAGCCGAGCAGCACACCGGGAAAGCGGTTCTTTCCCACATAATCCGAAACGCCGAGGCACAAGGCCTTGTAGACGCTCTCTTCCAGCGATTGTTCGGGGACCGTGTCCCCTCCGGCAGGCGCGCCGTTTTCGAACAGGACGAACCCCAGCCCTTCCCGGAAGGCAGGCATGCGGCTGACGATTCCGCCTGTCCGATCCATGGCAAAGGATGCGCCGTCGAAAACGAGTTCGTCCTGGCCGCCCACCATGTTGGCATAAACCAGGCTCAAACCGGTCTCTTCCGTTCTCGCTCTCGCAACGGCATAGCGCGTCTGCTGCTTTTCCAGGTGGAAAGGGGAGGCATTCAGCACGAGCAGAGCTTGCGCCCCGGCGTCTTTGGCATGCCTTCCGGCTGCGGGTTTCCAGATGTCTTCGCAAATGGCGAGCCCGAAGCGGATTCCGTCCAGTTCGAAAACAACAGCCTCATCGCCTGCCTCGAAATAGCGCTCCTCGTCGAAAACGGCGTAATTGGGGAGCTCGCGCTTGCGGTAAGTGGCTTCGATCCTGCCGTCCCGGATCAGGGAGGCGGCATTGTATCTCTTGCCGCCCTCCTCCATGGGGTGCCCCACCACGACGGCGATGCCGACCATTTTTCCGGCAAGTTCCGTCAATGCCTCCTGGGAAGCGCGGTAAAAACCCGATCTCAGCAGCAGATCTTCCGGAGGATAGCCGCACAGGGAAAGTTCCGGGGTAAGCAGCAGGGAGGCGCCTCCCTGCCTCGCCCTTTCGGCCATTTCCAGGATTTTCGCCGCATTGCCTTTCAGGTCGCCCACGGCGCAGTTGATCTGTGCAATCGCAATTTTGGTGCCTTGTCGCATTCCCGAATCATAGCATTGCCGATGATTCGATTGGTAGAGACTTCCCGCCCGATTTTGATTAGACTATCGCGTTTCTGAAATGCCTTAAATGACCACTGAACTTGCAAAGTCGATAGCGCGCGAGGTCGGGAAGCGGCGCACTTTCGCCATCATTTCCCACCCCGACGCGGGGAAAACCACGCTCACCGAAAAGCTCCTGCTTTTTTCCGGCGCGATCCAGCTCGCCGGCACCGTCAAGGGCAGGAAAAGCGGCAGGCATGCGACTTCGGACTGGATGGACATCGAGAAGCAGCGGGGGATTTCGGTCGCAAGCTCGGTCATGCAGTTCGACTACCGCGAGCATATCGTCAACCTGCTCGACACTCCGGGCCACGAGGATTTCTCCGAGGACACCTACCGGGTCCTGACCGCCGTCGATTCCGCCCTGATGGTGATCGACGCGGCAAAGGGCGTGGAAGAACAGACGATCAAGCTGCTAAATGTCTGCAGGATGAGAAACACCCCCATCCTCACCTTCATGAACAAGATGGACCGGGAAGCGCGGGACCCCGTCTCCCTGCTCGACGAGGTCGAATCGGTGCTCAAGATCCAGTGCGCGCCGGTGACCTGGCCGATCGGCATGGGCAAGTTTTTCAGGGGCGTCTATCACCTGATGAACGACGAAATCCTGCTTTTCGAGGCCGGACGGGAAGATGCCAAGCAGTCTTTCGAAACCCTGAAGGGACTCGACAATCCGAGGCTCGACGAACTGTTTCCCATGGAAGTCGCCCAGCTCAGGGCGGAAGTGGAGCTGGTGAGAGGCGCATCCCCCCCCTTCGACCTCGAAGCCTTCCTTGAAGGACGCCAGTCCCCGGTATTCTTCGGCTCGGCCATCAACAATTTCGGCGTCCGGGAAATACTCAACGCCCTGGTCGACTGGGCGCCCTCCCCGCTTCCCAGAGACGCGACTTCGAGGGAAGTCTCCCCCCTGGAGCCGGCATTTTCCGGATTCGTCTTCAAGATCCAGGCCAACATGGATCCCATGCACCGCGACAGGATCGCCTTTCTGAGGGTATGCTCGGGGCGCTTCGAGCGCGGCATGAAGATCCGCCACCTGAGGCTGGGGCGCGACCTCAAGGTATCCAACGTGATCACCTTCATGGCGCACCAGCGGGAGCAGGTCGAGGAAGCCTATGCGGGGGACATCATCGGGCTGCACAACCACGGCAATGTCCAGATCGGGGACAGCTTCAGCGAGGGAGAAGCGCTCCGGTTCACGGGCATTCCCTATTTCGCCCCGGAACTCTTCAGGATCGCGAGGATCAGAAATCCGCTCAAGATCAAGCAGCTGCACAAGGGGCTGCAGCAGCTCGGGGAAGAAGGCGCGGTTCAGGTTTTCAAGCCGGTTTCGGGGGGCGACCTTGTGCTCGGCGCGGTAGGCGTGCTTCAATTCGAAGTCGTGGCGCACAGGCTGGAATCCGAATACGGCGTGGATGCGGTTTTCGAGCCGGTTTCCATCCACTGCGCGCGCTGGGTCACGTCAGGCAATGCGAAGAAGCTTGAGGAATTCGAGAAGTCTCTGGCGAACCAGGTTGCCAGGGATGCAGCGGGAAGTCTTGCCTATTTCGCCACTTCCCGGGTGAATCTGGACCTTGCCATGGAGCGCTGGCCGGACATCGCCTTCCATGCCACCAGGGAACATGCGTCGGAGCCGGGCTGAAAGGAATCATGGCGGAAAAGTACAGCGAAGCATCGATCAAGGTCCTGAAGGGGCTTGAGCCGGTCAGGCAGCGCCCCGGCATGTACACGCGCACGGAAAACCCCTGCCATATCGTCCAGGAGGCGATAGACAACGCATCCGACGAGGCGCTCGCGGGATTTGCCGACAAGATCGAAGTCACCCTGTTCGAAGACAATTCCGTCTCGATCTCCGACAACGGCCGGGGAATTCCCGTGGGCATCCATCCGGAAGAAGGCGTCCCCACCGTCGAAATCGTCTTCACCCGGCTGCACGCAGGCGGAAAATTCGACAAGAAGGCGGGGGGGGCCTACAGCTTCTCGGGAGGACTGCACGGGGTCGGGGTTTCCGTGACCAACGCGCTCTCGTCGCGCCTGGAAGTCGCGGTGATGCGCGAAGGCGGCATCTTCGAGATGGCGTTCGAAAATGGCGAAGTCGCGAAACCGCTCGCCAAAACCGGCAGCTGCGGCAGGAAAACCGGCACATTCCTTCATGTGCATCCCAATCCGGCATATTTCGACTCCCCCGCCATCCCCCTGAACGAACTGGAGCGCCTGCTGCGCTCCAAGGCCGTCCTGCTTCCCAACGTGAGCGTTTTCCTCACGGTGCAGAAGACCGGGGAGACGAAATCCTGGCACTATCCGGAAGGGCTGAAAGGCTATCTCGGGGAAATGCTGGGAGGATACGAGCCTGTCATTCCCTTCTTCAGCGGAGAGAGGACCTCCGGAAAATCCTCCGACTTCTCCGAAGGAGAGGGCGCAGCCTGGGCGATCGCATGGAGCGAGGAAGGACAGGTCTGCCGGGAATCCTATGTCAACCTGATCCCGACCCCGGCGGGAGGAACCCATGAATCCGGACTCAGGGAGGGCGTTTTCCAGGCGGTGAAGAATTTCGTCGAGCATCATGGGCTGCTCCCCAAAGGGGTGAAGCTGATTTCCGAAGATCTTTTCAGCCGCGCAAGCTTCGTGCTTTCCGCCAAGGTGCTCGACCCGCAGTTCCAGGGTCAGACCAAGGAAAGGCTTTCCAGCCGGGAAGCGGTGAAGCTGGTGTCTTCCATGATAGCCGACCCCTTCGAGCTATGGCTCAACGAGCATGTGGAATACGGCAAGAAGCTCGCCGAACTCGCCATCCGCCAGGCGCAGAACAGGCTGAAATCCGCCCAGAAGGTCGAAAAAAAGAAGGGGTCCGGGGTCGCCGTATTGCCCGGTAAGCTGACGGACTGCGAATCGAAGGATGCCTCGCGGACCGAGCTGTTCCTGGTCGAGGGAGATTCCGCGG
>Ga0315298_1009670_pt1 | contig 11841 bp, 9 predicted proteins | sample WHS_1_MG_FD_203077 | JGI IMG/M metagenome (GOLD analysis project Ga0315298, IMG submission 203077) | Extremophilic microbial mat communities from Washburn Hot Springs, YNP, Wyoming, USA - WHS_1_MG | ecosystem: Environmental > Aquatic > Thermal springs > Hot (42-90C) | place: USA: Wyoming... | reverse complement strand
CGGGTTTTGGAGTGGTGCAAGTCGCATGATATAAAGGTTAAAGGGCATACCCTTGTCTGGGTTCATGGTGACAATGTCCCAAAATGGTTTAGAAATCTCCCTGTTGAAGAACAAAGAAAAGCATTAGAAAAGCATGTTAGAGATGTTGTTTCAAGATATAAAGGCAAGATTGATATGTGGGACGTTGTAAATGAAGCAGCATGGGCAAAAACTACACTTGCAGGAATGACGATGACAGAATATACTTCATTGCCTTTTCTTTGGGCTAAAGAGTCCGATCCAAACGCATTGTTAGCGATCAATGAGGCACATAAAATTACTCCTTCGCCAGAAATGGAAATGTTTATGCAGATATTAAAAGACTTTGAAAGAAACAATATCCCTTATGACATAATCGGTATCCAAGCTCATATCAATAGAACAGACAGATTTAGGTTAGAGGAAGTCATTCAAATGTTAGATAAATATGCTAAATTTGGCAAAATCATTCACATCACCGAATTTACCCCATGCTCAGATGGATCGCCGATTGAAAATTCATGGAAACAGGGCAAATGGACGGAAGAAGAACAGGCGGATTATGTTGTGAAATTCTATAAGACATGTTTCAGTGTTCCATCTGTTGAAAGTATCGGCTGGTGGGATTTTACCGATTACAGTGCTTGGCAAACGAACGGAGGATTGCTAAGGGCAGATTTATCTCCAAAACCAGTCTATGACGCTTTGAAAAATCTTATCCACAACGAGTGGAGAACAAAAACTCAAGGCAAAACCGATAAAAAAGGATTATTCACATTTAGAGGATTTCACGGCAAATACGATGTTTCTATCAAATTGTCCAAAGGGAATATTATCAAGAAAGAGATCCATATCCAAAAAGATAGCGATAATAAATTCAGAATTGTAGTAGAGTAATCACAAGCATTAAATATTTTCTTTTTCCAGTGTTTTTCTGCGGATAAATTATAAACATTAGAGGTTGAATATGGAACAGGATTATTTCTTCAAGGTGAAGACACCAAATCAAGTTAGGGATATTCTAAAAACGGTGGCAAAACCTCTATCATCGGAGACGATAAACATTTCTGATGCACTTGGCAGAGTCCTTGCTGATGATATAATTTCGCCAGTTGATCTTCCCGGATTTGATCGTGCAACTATGGATGGCTTTGCTGTCCGTGCTAAGGATACATTCGGAGCATCTTCTGGATCGCCTGCTTATCTTAACCTCATCGGTGAGATAAAAATGGGAGAAAAAGCAACGATAAAGGTTTCCCAAGGTGAGGCAGTTAAAGTATCAACAGGAAGTATGATGCCGTCAGGTGCAGATGCAGTTGTGATGATAGAATGGACAGAATTTTTTGATGATCAGACAATTGAAGTTATAAGATCAGTTGCTCCCGGAGATAATATAGTCAAAAAAGATGAGGATTTGCATATAGGCGAAAAACTGTTAGATAAAGGTCATATCCTTCGTCCACAGGATATTGGCGCATTAGCAGGAGTAGGAATAACATCCGTCAATGTGACTCGTTCGCCGAGAGTTGCCATAATCTCATCGGGCGACGAGATCATCTCCCCCGATCAAATTCCTGAGATCGGGCAGATAAGAGATATAAACTCATATTCACTATCGGCACTTGCTAAGCAGGCTGGCGGTCAACCAATTATTATGGGCATAGTCAAAGACGATTATAATATATTGAAAGCGGTTATGGAAAATGCACTTGAAAACGCTGATATTGCTATAATTTCAGGAGGAAGTTCTATCGGCACAAGAGATGTGACAATTGATGTGATAAGTTCCCTTAAAGACGCTGAGATCCTTGTTCACGGCATATCCATAAAACCCGGCAAGCCTACGATAATTGCGAAAGTCGGTGATAAATATGTCTTCGGTCTTCCGGGAAACCCTGTATCTGTTATGGTCACGTTTGAAATTTTCGTCGGTTTTCTTATAAGACTTTTGTTAGGTATTAAACAACCTTTATATGAGCCGAGATATATTAAGGCGATCTTAAATAGAAATATCGCATCTGCACCGGGACGAGAAGATTATATCTGTGTTCGTCTGATAGAGTCTGACAAGGGGTTGCTGGCAGAGCCTGTCCTCGGCAAGTCTGCTACTATTTCTATGATGGTTAAAGCTGATGGACTGATCAAAATTCCACTTGAATATGAAGGTCTGGAAGTAGGAACAGAAGTTGATGTCTATATATTCAATGATTGATTAAATCCCGCAGATAAAGGAAATAATTCGGATCATTATTTTTATAATCTATTTAATATAACTCCATATCCTTTTAATCTCGCATAGATGCAGGCAAAATTAAGGATAACAAGGAATATCAGTATTAGAAAATCTGCGATAGTAAATTTAAAATTAAGATAATATGTGCGATCTTTTCTTATGCCAAATGCCTTAGATTCAAGTGCCATTGCTAACAGGTCCGCATTCCTGATAGCATAGATAAATATCGGAATGATCATAGGAATATGTTTCTTTAACTTTTGCCCTATCCATCCGCTTTCTAAGTCAAGACCTCTTGATTTTTGAGCTTGTTCAACAGTTTCAGTAGTAGCAGAAAATGTCGGAACTAACCTAAATGCCAGAGACAATGCAAAACTTATTGGAAAAGGCATCCCCATCTTATTTAATCCAGCGGAGAATTCCTCAATCCTTGTAGTTGAAAGAAATATAATCCCACATAGAAGCATGGTATCTAACCTTATGCCCATAGCTATAGCATAAAATAGCGATTCCTTGTAAATAGAGACAATGCCGAATTTCCATAAAACCGATGAACCTTTCAGAAAGAATGTCCAAAGGATTGAACAAAACAGGAAGAGCAGTATCAAAATTGTCTTAATTCTTATCAGATTTTGGAAGGATTTACTAATGGCTGTTAGAAAAAGGACAATGATCATAACAGCCAATAGATATGCGGGATGGTTAAACGCCATTGTTAAAACGAATAATAGCAAAAGGCAGAATATCTTTGTAATAGGGTGCAAGCGATGATAAAATGTCTTTTTATCAAGATATAGATAAATTTCCATAAGGTATATAACAGGAATCCATTATAGCAAAAAAACCTATTTGTTTGCCCCCTACTTTAAGACTGTCAATTTTTTTACAGCGGAGAAATCCTTCGTCTTAATTGTGTAGAAGTAAACCCCACTTGATACAGGGATTCCGAACTTATCTTTGCCGTCCCAATAAGCTGATCTATCCTGACTTATATATATTCCAGCTGGTTTATGACCAAGATTAAGTTCTCTCACTAATTCTCCTGTTGCTGAATAGATTTTGATTATGACCTCGCTATCACTCTTTAATTGATAGGGGATCCATGTTTCAGGATTGAAAGGATTTGGGAAGTTTTGCAATAAAGCGGTTTCTTTTGCAGGCATCGCATAAGAACTGAAAAAACCATCAATTTTTTTAGCTTTTATTTTGGATAAGTTAGATTCGTAAAGCTCTAAATTCTTAATGGTTAAAGACGAAGCGTTATCAGATATGATGTTAAACTTTATATCAGCTAATTTGTCATCTGACGGACCAGCAAAAGCTATTTTTATAATACCTAAGTCATTTGTATTCACAGCCATAAGCACATCGGGATTTGATGACACATCAATAACCCTCAGAACAGAGCTATCATAAGCAATAGAAATATCTCCACCAGCGACAATGTTTGATCCGTCAATTTTTAATGGAACAGTTATATTTTGTCCTGCCACTCCGTAGGCATCATCAAGCCTAACATTGACAATATCTTTGACAAAAAGCGATCTATCAGGAGCGCCAAGTCCAGCGACTTTACGGAGAATAGCTATTGCATCATTTGCCCTGACCTGTCCATCATTATTCATATCCGCGGCGCAAAACTGCTGAGCATCTGGAATCAAAAGCTCTGCGGATATTCTCAGTGCAAGTATTGCATCATTTGCCCTTATATTTCCATCGTTATTGACGTCACCTTTTACACACACAGGAGGTTGAGCGATCGTTCCGCCAACAAGATCACATTGAATCTCCACAGAGTTAGAATTTACAAGCACTGGGTTGATTTTAGGGTCGTCAAATGCGTTTTTGATCTCTATTTTGCTTTCTTTCGCATTGATTACCTCAAAGTTAATTGCAATAAGCGTTCCTGTCCCATTAACTCCTTTGTCGCTTATCCTCAGATTTGCAAAGGTAACCGCACCTGCGTTGTTCACGTCAGTCAATATATCGGCAGTTGTTTCCCATAAAAGAACTGTCTTTCCGCTCTTTGTGGACAAAAGAGGCAAAGTATCTACGCCTTCCGATTTAAGAAAACTACCTTCTTCAACAGAAATCATCTTGATTGCGGTTTTATCAAAATTCAACTCAAATTGAAATCCGAGAAGATCGCTGACCTCCTTTGCCTTTATGCTAATAGAGAGCGTTTTTCCTACCGCAGGACTTGTCTGAGAATTAGGGTCAACAAAAACAGTGGCAGAATATGCAGTTGATGCTATCATTAATAATATAATATAAAAAGTCCAACAATATTTCATTTTGACCTCCAATATTTTAAACATCTATTAATTTTAATCGCCCTAATTTTATAATACACCCTTAAAGGTTATATGTCAAGTGATTTGTGAACCTGATTCACCCTCAGTTTTTTTATACCTCGTAAAAATACACCCGACAAACCCAAGAGCTATTTCATTTCTCTATACCTTTTTAATTCTTATGATAGTTGAATTTAGCGCATTTTCAGAATTCTCAGTCAGTTAGATAATTTAGCCACAGAATAACTCGTAAAATAAACACTGAATACAAAATACTGAACAAGAATAAATCACCGCCAATTACTGATCACTGATTACTGATCACTTTTTCTTGTGTTTCTGTGGCTGATAACCTTTTACCTAAAATTTGAATTGGACTGAGCAGAAAGTGGTTTATACAAATCCTTGATTTTTTATCAAAAATTTGCTATTATCCATAATTGCCAGAAACATCATACCAGTTTTCTATGGAATTTAACTATATTGGATAATTCCCCAAACTTAAACGATAAATGTAATAAGCCTTTTAGAATTCTCAGGTTTCTTGTTACCATCAAAGAAAATATGATAAAAAAAGTCGTTGTTAATGACAAAATGCAAAAAAATTACATTTACTTTTTAACTGAGCCAATGGGACGAAATTTTCATCCTGATTTTGAACCTGAATTGACTCCAAAGGAAATGCTTGAACTTGGTATATTTGGGGGAAAATATATGACTGACTGTGAAGGTGAATTTCCCAAAGATTGGTTTACCAAGGCAAAATTATGTTCGGAAAAACATGATCCGAAGTTAAATTTTTTTGGAGTAAACGCAAGTCAACCTTTATCTGTTTGGCGCGAAAAAGGCTGGATTCATCCCGATGATCCCAGGGGCTGGTTCCAATGGTATTGCCGATATTTTATGGGAAGAAGGCATGAGGACGATCTGAGGCAATTATGAGATGGAAAGCAATGAAACGGCACATTGCCCAGATAAAAAACAACTGTATGCCCGACGATTGGAATTGTCGAAAGAAACAAAGACAAGCGTTACTGCATTGGGCGTATGACAGTAGGAAAATTTGAAAAAGTTTATTTCAGGACGAGTCACTGCTTCACAATCCCGAAGGGTGAGGTTAGAAAAACTTGAAATTGTCCTTTCCATTTCTGCTTTTTGGTGATAGGGCAAAGGGAGGAATTTCTATCGACAAACCAATCGGTCACAAAATCAGTTCGGATTTTTCAAATACACATTGCAGGATAGGATTTATCAGAGTTGTAATATTTGATCAAATTAATTTCTAATATCCTAAAAAAGACAGGAGATAAAAATGTCAGAGGAACAAAAAGGCATATTCAAAAAATTTTTAAACGCAACTAAAGAAGTCATCTATGGCATGGCTTCACACGATACCGTCAGATACGCTCTTAAAACTCGCGCTAGTATGGAACATCTTTTTATATTAATCACAATGGGCGATTTACTTGGTGTTCCGATACTTCCACCTTACTATAGTTTAAGATTACTTCCTTACGTTGTTCCGCAGATTTCAACATGGAAACGACGGATGTTAAGAGAAAAAGATTTAACAGACGCATTAGCATAGGAAATTTTACTATTCATTCATAAATAATATTTATCAAATGATATTAGTTATGCTTTCTGCGAAGTAGATAGATAAAAAAAGGAGCACCAGCCAAAGCTGTTACTACACCGACAGGAATTTCTGATGGAGCGGTAACGGTTCTTGCTATGGTATCCGCAGTTACTAAGAATATTGCACCGACAAGTGCTGATGTTGGCATCAATATACGATGATCAGCACCTATAATCATACGGACAATATGAGGCACTATTAATCCAACAAAGCCGATGATCCCACATATAGCAACACAAGCACCTGTAATTAACGACGCAAGAACGAACGCTATTTTTTTAACTCGCTCAACTTCAACGCCAAGCTCTGTCGCAGTTTCTTCACCCATACTTAGCAGATTAAATGATTGCCCATAAAATAATAAGATAATTTCACCTAAAACCACTAACCCCAATGAAAATAATGTTAAATTTGTTTCCGATGGGGCAAGGTTGCCCATTGACCATAAAATAAACTTATATGCTTCATTTTCTCTTATTATGGAAACCAAAAACATTATAAGTGCAGAGAAAAAAGCATTCACTATTACCCCTGCTAATAATATTATATGTGTTGGCGTTTTCCCTCCAACTCGTGCTATGGTGTAAACTAAGAATATGCTTCCCAAAGAGCCGAGAAACGCAAATACAGGCAAAGTTGGAATTCCCTTGATGCTTCCGATTCCAAGTATTATTGCTATGACAGCACCGAGTGATCCACCGCTGGATACGCCCAATATATATGGCTCGGATAATGGATTCCGCAAAAGTGCCTGAAAAACTACCCCAGCAATCGCTAATCCACCACCAACAATAGCACCGATAGCAATTCTCGGCAATCGCCATTCCATTAACGCCAATTCTTGACTATCATCCCAATCTTTCTCAATACTGATAAATGGAAAACGATTAGCTACAATATGAATTATTTTAATAGGACTTATATCTGCAACGCCAATTCCACTTGATATAATTATCACGATCAAAAGCAATGCAAACAGTGAAATCAGCCATAATAACCATTTTGTATTTCTATTTAAAGCCATATTTTCTCAATTCTAATGACCCGTGTTTAATTTGATCTCGGACAGCTTATCATGACATTTCTATTCAATTATGTTATTAATTTTTGATGGCAAGGCTATATTCTTTATCTCATCATTTTAGACTTTATCAAGTGCTTGTTTAATATCGTCAATAATCAGGTCAGGATTTTCAATGCCAACCGAAATTCTAACTAAACTATCACTAATTCCTGATTTTTTCCTTTCTTCCTCCGAAAGCCCTACATGTGTGTTTGTAACAGGTTGTGTCGCAAGCGTGCTGACTCCGCCAAGGCTTGTGGCAATTTTTATAAATTTGAGGTTATCAACGAACCTTTTTGTCCCCTCAAAATCGCTTTTGATCTCAAAACTTAGCATTCCGCCAAACCCTTTCATCTGTCTTTTAGCGATCTCATAATAAGGGCTTGATGGCAATCCGGGATAATGAACTATCTCAACTTTTTTGTGTTTTGATAGGAATTTGGCTACTTTTATAGCACTTTCATTTTGTCTTAACACACGGATTTCCAGAGTTTTTAGCCCTCTTGCTACAAGATATGCGGTCATTGGGTCTAATATTCCGCCCATAACACGTCTGCAATCCCAGATAAGCTCAAAATATTCTTTTTGACAGCATACAAACCCCGCAGTTATATCGTGATGTCCGCCAAGATATTTTGTCGCACTATGAATGGTTATATCCACGCCTAATTCTATTGGTCGTTGGTTTATAGGAGATGCGAAAGTGGAGTCTAAAATAACTATAATGTCGTTTTTATGTGCTAAATCAGCCAAAGGTTTGACGTCAATGACTTTCAACAATGGATTAGTAGGAGTTTCAAGATATAGGATAGTCGCACCTTTTTTTATCTCTGCTTTAAGTGTATCAATGTCATCACAGTTAACATCTATCGTCTGAATGCCAAGTTTAGGTAATAGCTTGTTGATAAATGCAAATGTCCCGCCGTAAGTCTCTCTAACGGTAATGATCCTGCTATTTTTATTGATAAGTGCCAATATTGTAGTTGTTATCGCAGACATGCCTGATCCAAAGCCGATAGCATTATCATAACCTTCCAGATTTGCAAGTATTTTTTCTACTTCAAAGACAGTTGGATTATCCCATCTGGAATAGATAAATCCTGTGCGATTTTGCACTACATCAACGAGATCATCAGTGCAATCAAATTGGTAGGTAGCTGAAAAATAAACGGGTGGAAGTATCGGCTTTCCCTTCATTTTTATCCTCCATTAAGATTGAATTTCAATTAGTTAGCTTTTGATTTTTGGCTAACTATCAATTCTATAATTCAAAATAATTTTACTAAACATTCAATCTTTGGTCAACAGGAAAAGCCGATTAAGAAGCTTTAATACTGAACATCTAATCTATCTTATAAACTAACTGCTTAGTTCATCGCCAACATAGGCTCTCTCACCATGCAAGCTTCTATCAAGCCCTTCTTCCTCTTCTTCTGGACTAACTCTTATCTCTGTGAATAGGTTTATAAGTTTAAGCAATAAAAATGATCCGACAAAAGAGAACGCGATGACAACTACAACAGCAATTAATTGCATAAGCAAGAGTTTAGCATTGCCGTAGAATAATCCGTTTACACCACCAGAATTGATCGTAATAGTGGCAAACATTCCCGTAGCAAGCGATCCCCAAATTCCACTAATTCCGTGACATGCGAAAACGTCTAAGGAATCGTCAAGGGTAGTTCGGCTTGCACGCCAATTAGCGACAAAATTAGATGCAACACCTGCAATCAATCCGATGATGATCGCCGACATGACGTTGACATATCCAGAAGCAGGCGTAATCGCGACAAGACCACAGACAGCACCTATTGCTAAACCGACGGTTGTAGGTTTGCCCTTAACTATCCAATCAACAGCCATCCAGCTTATACCAGCAGACGCAGCGGCAACATTCGTTACTACCAAGGCAGATACCGCCAAAGTATTCGCGGATAATGAACTTCCGCCATTAAAACCAAACCAACCGAACCATAATAACGCAGCACCAAGGACAACAAGTGGGACGTTATTTGGCACGAGTTCTGACGTGCCGACATCTTTTCTTCTGCCAATTACAAGCGCTGCTGCAAGTGCAGAAATTCCCGCGGAAATATGGACAACCGTTCCGCCTGCAAAATCAATTGCGCCAAGATGACGAAGCCAGCCGTTGATGTTCCAAACCCAATGGGCAATAGGAGAATAAATAAGAGTTGCCCATAATATAATGAATATAAGCAACGCCTTAAATCTGATCCTTTCAGCGATTGCTCCTATAATTAAAGCCGGTGTAATAGCAGCAAACTTTAATTGAAAGAAGTAAAGCAAAAGTGAAGGTATTGTCGGAGCGTAATCATTATCAGGAGACATACCGACATCTCTTAGTCCAAATAAAGAAAGATCGCCGATTATACCTTTTATACTGGGTCCAAACACTAGGCTATAACCCCAAAGTGTCCAAACAATGCTAACAACAGCAAATATTGCTATACTCTGAAATAATGTGGCAACAAGGTTTTTTCTTCTGACAAGACCCGCATAAAAGAAACCAACAGCAGGCGTCATCAACATAACTAACGCTGAAGCACAAGCAACCCAAGATATATCACCAGCATTTAAATCGTCTGCACCAGCGATTGGCACTAAAACTAATAACATAATTATAAAACCAAAGACAAAAAAACTAACCTGCCTCATTTTCTTTCCTCGCTTTCGTTTTGGTTGTAGTAGGTAGTAAGCAGTTATCAAAAAGTATCTATTATGTGGTTTCTCAAAAACGATTTAGTAATATGTTTTGCTTCTACCTACCACTCACTACCTACAAAATAGGTAGATATTCATCAATTTCATATTTTGTAATCTGGATACGATACCTGTCCCATTCCATCTTTTTATTTTCAATCAATTTCTCAAATATATGATCCCCAAGTGTTTTTCTCACAAGTTCGCTTTTTTCTGTCAATGCAATAGCATCAGCTAAGCTTGCAGGCAAAGTTTTAATACCGTATTCCTTTCTTTCCTCTTCGGTCATTTCATATACATTTCTTTCTACTGGTGGTTCAAGCTTATATCCTTTTTCAATGCCTTCTAAACCCGCAGCAAGCATAACCGCAAAAGCCAAATATGGATTGCAAGCTGGATCAGGTGAACGAAATTCTGCCCTAGTGGCTTTTTCGTGCCCCGGCTTATACATCGGAACTCGGATCAGGTCTGATCGGTTGCGTCTCGCCCATGATATATAAACAGGAGCTTCATATCCGGGAACTAATCGTTTATAAGAATTGACCCATTGATTTGTGACTAAGGTTATTTCTGGGGCATGTCTTAATAGACCAGCTATATAACTTTTCCCAATATCAGAAAGATGATACTCATCATTTGGATCAAAGAAGGCATTGCTATCACCTTTGAAAAGCGATTGATGGGTATGCATTCCGCTACCATTTTCACCAAAGATTGGTTTTGGCATAAATGTCGCATAAACACCGTTCTTTAAGGCAATTTCCTTTACAATGAGTCTATATGTCATGACGTTATCAGCCATTGTTAAAGCATCAGTATAGCGCATGTCTATTTCGTGCTGACTTGGTGCAACCTCGTGATGGCTATATTCAACACCTATCCCCATCTGTTCCATCATTAAAACTGTTTCTCTGCGGAGGTCAACTGCGACATCAGAAGGTATGAGATCAAAATATCCTCCTTTATCAAGAATTTCAGTTCCCTTATCATCTTTGAAATAAAAATATTCCAACTCTGGACCCACATAATAGGTATAGCCTTTCTCCGCTGCTTTTTTAACCATATCTTTAAGGACTCTTCTTGGATCGCCTTTATATGGTGTCCCATCTGGCTCTACAATGTCGCAAAACATTCTGGCAACTGCGCTATGTTCTCTCGGTCGCCAAGGTATAAGTTGGAAAGTGCTTGGGTCTGGCATTGCCATCATATCGCTTTCGTCTATTCTGGCAAATCCTTCAATAGATGATCCGTCAAAGCCCATTCCTTCTTCAAGGGCACCTTCTAATTCCTCAACTGTGATGGCAAAGCTCTTTAAAAACCCTAAAATGTCAGTAAACCAAAGCCTGATAAATTTGACATCATGTTTTTTTACCATTTCAAGAACGTATTGTTTGTCCCTTTTTTCCATTTTAAGTTTCTCCTTTTTCAAAAATTTCTCTAACTTGTGGTTTAATCTTTCATCTGCCCTTCATTATACAATATGTATGTTACATTCCTGTTTCAGAACTGTAAAATCTGTTTAAACTAATTGTAAAATCTTTGTAAATTAGAATATTAGTTATTAAATTGACAATTACATCTATTTTTGATATTATTGTTTTCAGTTCTGATAGTAAGCTAAACTTTGGACAGTTTTAACCACCAAAAAGACGATATAAAAACATCAAAGTCTTCTTTTGGAGATTTAAATGGATTTTGTAAAATATATGAGGGATTTTAGCAAAGATGATAATAAACTCAAAAAGAATTAACCGTTTACCACCATATCTATTCGGCAGATTAAAACAGATGACACTTGAACGAAGAAGACAGGGAATTGATGTAATAGACCTTAGTATGGGCAATCCCGATAGACCAACCCCCGATCACATTA
>Ga0315298_1009668_pt1 | contig 11844 bp, 7 predicted proteins | sample WHS_1_MG_FD_203077 | JGI IMG/M metagenome (GOLD analysis project Ga0315298, IMG submission 203077) | Extremophilic microbial mat communities from Washburn Hot Springs, YNP, Wyoming, USA - WHS_1_MG | ecosystem: Environmental > Aquatic > Thermal springs > Hot (42-90C) | place: USA: Wyoming... | reverse complement strand
AGCGCCATCTATGACCGCATGGCGTCCGGAACCTTCCCGATGGCCTGCAAGATCGGCGTGAGCTCGCGCTGGGTAGACGTCGAGGTGGATGCCTGGGTCGAGCAGAGGATTGGCGAGCGCGCTCTATAGCAGCCTGAGCGGGGAGCGTCGGCATTGGCATCCATATCATGCCTTGACACTCTCCACAGAACCTGTACATACCCATCTGCAAGCCAGTGAATGCAGTCATCAGTAGCCGTACGCCGGGGTCGCTGCCGGTAGCGCTGTAAGGGGTCTCGCGCTCCCCACCTGATGCACGCGTCCGGTGGCCGCACCGCGATAGCAGAATGCCGGGGTCGCTGCCGGTAGCGCAGAAAGAGGGTTCGCGCTCCTCGAACGCGGAAGGAAGCCGGTACGCCGGTCCTCATTCATTTTCGTTCGAGAATCGCATGCAAACCACGACAGAAGATCGCGGCTCAACGTCGTCGCGTCAGGCCCTTGCATTTCCGGCCCAGGGATTTCTCCGTCAGTCTCAGATTGTCGGGAAGATCATTCCCGTAGGAGCTACAACGCTCTGGAGATGGGTCAACGCTGGAAAGTTTCCGAAGCCCATCAAGCTCAGCGAGCGCGTCACCGCGTGGCGGTGCGAGGACGTGCGTGCATGGATGGACCAGCAAGGTGCTGAAGGCGGCAAGGGGATCGCATGAGCAGTCCCCAGAAGCGACGAACCCAGCCGGGCAAGGGCTGGGTTCGAAATCGCAATACAAGCTGGCTTGCTGGAAATCCTATCACCATCACGGAGCGCCTGTCGTGTGCAGCGCGGGAGGTCCGCCATGCGTGACTACCTCCACGTAATTACCGGAGCGCGTTCGCGGATGCAGGTGGACCAGGATCTCCTGTCCGCTTGCTCGTGCATGCATGCACTCGCCGACCACGTCGATCAGCACGGCCTGTCTGACCAGGTGCTAGCCAACCTGGAGCGAGCAACCGAAGGCTTCCGCCGGCTGATGATCGAACGTCGCGCACTGGGCGGTGACCGATGAGCGGCGCCCATCTGCCGGCGAATTGGCGGAGCCGCCTGCCCGCGGCCACGGAGTACTTCGGGCAGCGTGTGCACGATCTAGGGCAGCCGACCCCAGACGGATGGGCACATGGCACGTGCCCGTTCCACCAGGACGGCGATCTAAGCCTCTCGGTGCACCTGGCCGGCGAACGGGGCCACTGGCGCTGCAGCGGTCCTTGCGGAGCCGGCGACCTTGTCGGCTTCCACATGCGCCTCACCGGCCTGGACTTCAAAGCCGCCGTCCGCGAGCTGGTCAGCCTGGAGCACCCTGCATGAGTGCGGCGCGCAACGACGTCAGCGGCACGGCGCCCGCGCGCCGAACGCTCAGCGTGGCATCCGCAGATCGGCCGCACGATCAGCTTCCGGCGCTGCCATGCGCGATCGAGGCTGAACAGGCAGTGCTTGGCGCGCTGATGATCCAGCCGGACGCACTGGCCAGGGTCAAGGACTGGCTCAGCGAAGGCGACTTCTTCCGCCATGACCACAGGGCGATCTACCGAGCCATCTGCACTCTCTCGGAACGCAAGCTGCCCGTGGACTCTGTGACGCTTGGCGAATGGTTCGACGCCAACGGCTTGGCGGACCTGATCGGTGGCATGGGCTACCTGTGCGAGGTTGAGGCCAATACCGCCAGTGCGGCCAACATCGTGGCCCATGCCGAGATCGTCGTGGAGAAGGCCCGGCTCCGCGCGGCGATCGACATCGGAGAGAACCTCCGCGCGGCCGCAATGCAAGGCGGCGACGATCTGCAGGCATTGCTGGCTCAGGCGCACGCGGATCTTTTGCAGATAAGCGCCAGGAGCGCGAAGCGCGACCCCATCACGTCGGCGCTGTCATCGGCCATGGCGCCCTTCTCCTCTCAAGAGCTTGACGATGCGCAGGACTCTCACCCCCACGCCTTCGCCGCTGGCGAGACCGGCCTGTTCCCTATCGGCGAGGTCTCTGTAGTCGCTGCGCAAGGGCGCGAGGGCAAGACCTACAGCCTGGTAGCGATCGCCGCAGCCTACGTGCGTGGCAAGCGCCTCGGAGGCCTCGCTCCGTCACCCGACCGCCTGGCCATCATCTACAGCGCCGAGGACGATCGTCGGCAGTACGCCCGAAAGGTCGCCGCTCTGCGCTGGGTGCACGGTGACGCCGGCGGCGCTGACTCCTGGTGCGGTCGGATCGTTGTTCCGGACCTCGGCGAGGGCGGCCTCAGTGAATGGCGAGAGCTGGTCAGAGTCGTCGACCGGCGGCCAGCCAAAGCGCCGGCCGTGAACGCGCTCATCTCCGCACTGAAGCCGCGCATGGCGGACCCCATGCCACCCGGGCTGCTGATCTTCGAGACGGCCAGCACGCTCAGTGAGGCCGACGAGGACAACGCCGGGCTCAAGACGCTGGTCGGCGCCTTGAAGCAGATCGCCAGGGAGCTGGATGTGGCGGTGGTACTGGTCCACCACACGAGCCAGGCCGCCAGCAACAACCTCGCGACGCTCAGCATCGGGATCAACGACGTCCGCGGCGCCACCGCGCTGGTCTACAACGCACGGCAGTGCTTCCTCCTGGTAAACCTCGGCAGCGACGACGATCCGTTCGCCGAGAACGATGCGCGCACCATCCTCCGCAAGATCGCGGCGCCGCACGAAACGGCTCGGGTCTCGGCGCTGATCTGCCTGGACAGCTCCAAAGCGCGGGACCCGGCCCCGATCTTCATGCGGTGGCGCGGCACGCCGGACTTCGGCCCCGCGCTGGAGGAGCTCATGCCCCCTTCTGAGATCGCCGGCCAGCGCTGGCGCAAGGTGCTCGCCACGCTCAACGGCTGGCGCGCGGAGGCCCGCGCAGACGCCAAGGCAACCGAGGCCGCGGCCAAGGTGCGGGAGGTCGTCGAAGCGGTGCGGAAGCTGCAGGCCGAGGACAAGCCTGCAAGCGCCAAGGCCGTATCCCTGGCATGTGGGCGCAGCAAGGAATGGGCTACGCCCTACCTCGAGCGCGCGGTGGAGCAGCAGGCGCTCATCACCAGCGCGGCACGCATCCCCCACACGAAAGGCGAGACCACGATCTACCAGCTGAGCGACTGGGCAGGAGTAGCGCAGCAATGAATCTGCCTAGTCAGCACCAAAACCGCATAAGCGCGCCGCTTCAACTGGGCAGGCGACTGGGCAGGTCCAAATCTGCCCACTGCTACGGGAAGGAACTGGGCGGCAAAGCGCGCCTTCTTGGGGCGCTTGCCGTCCGTTCCCTTCGCACCGTCGGACGACTGGACTGGGCAGATCTCTATAGGGGTGTGGGGGATCTGCCCACCCAGTCGTTCAGGTTCGGAGAGAAGGGGCTTGGGAGGTCCTTGGAAGCCACTTCGGTACAACTGATACGTCCAGCTTCGGGGGCGCGCGCCCGCGCGCGCGATGGCTATCGCGATGGCTCCCTCGAATTCGAGGCTGGCCAACACTTGCGGCACCGCTCGCACGGGGACCTGCCCGTGGCACCGAACCACACTCGAAACCATTCAGGTGAGGAAAGGACCCGATGAACCATCAACCGCAGTGGCTGAGGAACGAAGTCCTCGACGGCTTGTGCAAGCTGGTGAGCTTGGGCTTAACCCGAACGCCAGCGCTCGACATCATCAACATCACTGCCGAGACCTGGGTCGAATCGCTGAGCTGCTGCCGCGAATGGAGTGAGGCCGAGGACCGGATGCGGGTGCACGTGGCCTTCGCCACTCTGGCCGTCACTCGTACCGCGTGGCCGTGCCCTCGGCACTTCTTGGAATCCCTGCCCGACCAGGTGGCCGCTCACACGGCCGCTACTGAGCCCCGCAAGCCAAAGGGCAGCGGCTGGTCTCGACTGCGCAGAGGGCGTCGAATTGTCGCCGCTCCGATGCGCTGTCGACGCCGTTAGACCTTGATCCTCTCCATAGGCCCAAGAAGATCTGTACCTGTGCAGCAAGTAGCAGCGGCGGCCCACTTCGAGTCGGCGCGGTGATCGGCAGGCAGCACCAACTATCCCCGGCACAAAGAGGACGCAGCGATGGCATCAAACGGTTGGAGTGAGCTCGGGGCGCTCCTCGGCGGTGGCAACCAGTTGCAGGAGATGCAGGCCCGGCAAGCCGGTCTGCTTGCCGGCATGCGGCAGGCATCCGCACTCGAGGCCGCGCGCCAGAAGCGCGACGAAGCCATGGGCATGAATCAAGTGCCGCAGGCGATCCACAACGTGATGAGCCCGGTCGATCCGGTCACTGGCCAGCCGTACATGCCCGAGGTGAAAGCACAGTTCCAGGGTGATCTGGTCAGCGCCATGCTCCGGGCCCATCAGGATCCGCGCCAGGTCAGCGGCTACATGAAGGACCAGCAGGGCATCGATTTCCGCCGCGACGCCATGACGGCAGCCACGGATCCAAACACCAGCCTCGACTCACTCAACCGGCGCATGCTGGTGATCAGTGGCAAGCCGACCGACCTGACGCACGTCGCCGATGGCGTGGCGTACAACCCGATGCTGGACCCGCACAGCCAGACGATCGACCCGACGCAAGTAGGCCTGGCCGAGATCGTCGCCCGTGCAGCACAGGCGGCTAATTCGCGCGCATCGGCATCCGAGCATATGGCCCAGACGCGGCTGGCTGACACGAAGACCGCCGCTGGCGGGTTCGCGCCCAAGGATGGCGGCCAGACAAAGCCGACATTGCCGCCGCTGGGCGTACTCGGCGCGATGCTGGGCCAGGGCTACGACAAGGACACGGGAAGGGTGACCATCCCGCCCGACAAGATGCAGCACTTCCTGTCGTGGCAGGCGGCAAAAGCCGAGCAGGATCCTCGCTACAACAACGGGGCTTTCGCCGCGCAGCACTACGCCAGCGCGGCGCCATTGGGAACGGGCGTGCACGACACGCCGGCCGATGTGGGCGCTACCTCGATCGCCGACATGATGCGGGGAGCGCCGGTCGTGTTATCGAATGTTGCTGCGCCTGTGCCAGCAGCCATTCCCCCGGCGCCATCCCCAGCGACGCGTGCCGCGACACAGCCCAGCAAGCCGGCCATGCCGGCATCGAAAGCAAACTTCGATGCGTTGCCGTCCGGGACGCTGTTCATCAATCCGGCCGACGGCCGCCTGATGCGGAAGAAGTAGGCCATGGCCAAGCTCGATTTCAGCAGTCAGGCAGTCCCGGCGTCGTCGGGCTTGGACTTCAGCAGTTTTGCGACGCCGGTCAATCCGGATCCGGCGGCGATCGCTGCATTCCGCGCGCAACATGGCGCTGATGTGCCACTTCCCCCGGATCTCGACGCTTCTCCTCGCGCCGTGCCCGAGCTATCTCTCGTCGACCGGATGCGCAACGCTTCCGCTGGCGCCGGCGACGCGCTCACCGGATCGCTGATCCAGGTTCCCCATGCGCTCGCCATGGCATCCGGGGGCCTGAACGCCATGATCGGCTTGCACGACCAGGCAGACGCTGACTTCGGGTTGGCTGACCGCATGCAGCGTGCTTCCCAGGGCTACCAGCGCAGCGCGCAAGAGGCGAGCCCGGTTGGTGCTACCGCGGGCAACATCCTGGGCATCGTCCCCAAGATGGTCGCGCCCGAGGTGCTGGCCGTCGATGCGATGTCTCACGGCACCGACTTGGGCACCCGGGCGATTCGGCAGGGCGAGAGCGTGCCGCGCGCGCTGGCGTTGCAGGCCGAGGGCCAGGCAGCCGGCGCGGCGCAGAACTTGATCCCCGGCCACGTAGCCGGCAGCCTGCTGACGCGCGTGGCGACGGGAGCAGCCATCAACGGAGGTCTGGCGGCCGGCGAGCAGGCGGCCGAACACGCCACCGCCCCCAGCGTCGTGGATGCGCCGAGCGTCGGGAGCACGAGCATCCCTGCCGCCATCGGAGCAATCCTCGCCGCGACGCTGGGCCATGGACGAGTACCTGCCGCAGCTGCGGAGCGGCTGGTCGCCGACCCGGAGCCGATGGGCCTTCCGCGCGGTGCAGACTTCAGCGCCCGGGCCGAGCCGGTGCGACCGGATCCGGTGGACTTGGGAGGCGCCGTGCACGTCGACGCCAGCGGCAATGCCGCCACGCCGGCGCAGGGAGCGCAGTCGCTGGTCGACGCAATCATGGGGCGTCAGCAGGGCGTGGCCGCACTGCCCGAGCCGGTGGTGGTGGTCGATCGCACCGGTCGCGCCGCAACGACGGCGGATCAGAACGCCGCCATGCAGCCGCCCCCGCCGGCTGACGTTGTCGACGCGCTGGGCCTGACGGACGCGCAGCGTGCGCTGATCGCCCGAGACCCGCGTTCGGCGCGCGAAGCTCCTACCGCCGCGCCGCCGGCGCTTCCCGCCCCGAGCATCGCCGTCGACCCGCAGGGAAATGCGATGACGTCGGCCGACTTTCTCGCACGCGCTCAACAGGCCCTGGCTGACGCCGAGGCGCAGCAGGCGGCCCAGCGTTCCCGCGCCGATCTTGGGATCACGCCGGACATCGAGCGCACGCAGTCGGCGCGGTGGGCACTCGAGCGCCAGCGGGCCGATGATCTGCGCGCCATGCAGGACGCAAGGGACGCCACGGCCGGCGAGCTATCCACGCAAGGCCAAGACGATGCGCCGCCGTGGTGGTTGGCGGCGTACGGCGCCGATCCGGAATCGATGCGTACCGCCTCTGCCTCGGGTGTCGCAGGCAGCACCGCGGAGCTAGACGGATCGCCCGCCTTCTCCTTCGCCGGCGCAGGCGCCCGCACGGCGGATCGTGCCGCCCTGGATCGCGCCCAGCATATGGAGACGATGGGACGCGATAGCGTGCCGGATCGGGACGGCAATCTGCCCGGCTCGCCAGAGGCCACGCATATGGCGACCGGCTGGCATCGCGGCACTGATGGCCACTGGCGCTTCGAGATCGACGACTCGCAGGCAACCATCAACAACAAGGCACTGCAGGCCAAGGATCCGGCCTATTACCGGCCGATGCTCGATCAGCTGACATCGGCCCATGCCAGGGCGCTGCGTGATGGCGCGATCGATGAGGCGAGGAACATCGAGCAGGGCATGCGCAATGTCCGTGCGGCATCGAACAAGCCGCTCACCGTGGGCGACATCCTCGACCACTCGCAGCTGTTCGACGCCTATCCGCAGCTGGCTGACGTGGCCGTGTCGATCAATCCGGAAATGAACAGCTGGGGTTCGTACAGCCCGCGCGGGAATCGGATCGAGATTCGCTCGCCGGCCGACTACGAGGCGGAGCGATCGGGTGCTCCGAGCTGGACGTCCGTCGATACCGGCACCGGCAATCGCACCCTGAAGTCGGTCCTTCTGCACGAGATCCAGCACGCCATCCAGTACCACGAAGGTTTCGCCCGGGGCGGCTCATCCGAGGAGTTTCTGCAGCCACGGATTCGCGAGAGGCAAGCCCTGAACGCCCGGATCGACGAGCTCAACACCGCGCTGAGCGAAGCCAGCCGGAACGGGGATCATCCGGCTTACGAGCGCGTGATGCGCGAACGCCGCGCGGTCGTTCAGGAACTGCACGAGAAGGGCCTGGCCAGCGACATCGATATCCACGACCGGTCCTTCCGGGACTACCATCGGCTCGCCGGCGAAGTCGAGGCGCGCAACACGCAGACCCGGCTGGGCATGTCTTCCGAGGAGCGACGTGCGACGCCGCCCACCGAAACGGCAGACGTATCCCGAGACAAACAGCTCGTTCGGGTAAGCTCCCGGCCAGGCGAGCAGAGGGCACAGCATGACGACGTCGAAGCCATTGGACGACTGTCCGGACAGCTCAGCACCTACCTCGGAAGGTCCATCGAGCTCGCGCCCGCAGCTTCCCTGCCTGACGCCCTTTCTCGAGCGCTGGATCAGTTCGGGCGAGTGTTCGGTGGGCGAGTCATCGTCTTCGAGAATCGAACCCCGGACACCTTCGACTTCCAAGGCGTAACGCTCCGCGACGGGAAGATCTTCCTGAATGCGGACTCCGATGCTCCGCTGCTCACCGTGGCCGGGCACGAGACGCTGCACCAGATGCGGCGCGACCGTCCCGACCTTTACGAGGAGCTGGCGGACGAGGTGCGCCGACAGGGGCGGATCGACGAATACCTGAAGGCGCTGAAGAAGCGCGCCGCGCAGAATGGTGAAGACCCCAGCATGCTGGCGGCCGATCCAGTCGAGGAGTTGACGGCAGACGCCATGGGCGACGCCATCACCGATCCCGACTTCATAGAGCAACTGGCGCAGCGCAACCCATCGCTTTTCCGGCGTCTCGCCGATTACGTCTTGTCGAGCCTGCAGTCGGTGATCAGCCGGCTCGCCGGCCTGGGAAGCAACCGCTATCTGGAGGACGTGAAGTCGTTCCGCGACCGGCTGGCCAGCGTGCTGGAGCGCTACGCAGAGCACCAGCAGGCCACGCGCCAGCGCTCCGACCTGTCAGACGAGCCGGTGTTCTCGCGCAAGCCAACGCTCGGCGAGGGTGACGAGCTGAAGGACATGCCATCGCGCAGGCCCGGCGAGTCACAGAGCGAATACCTGCGCCGTGTCGCCAACCGCAACGGCGACGAGATCAAGTCCGCGCTGGCGCTGGCCAAGGCGCAGCGCGACATGGGTCGGCTCGGCATGCGCGCGATGTGGGCGAAGCAGGACCGGTCGCTGGCGATCGCCGATGCCGCCTTCGCCGAGTACCGCAAGCTGTTCGACAAGGAGGACCAGGCGGTCAACCTGCGCACCATCGACCAGTGGGAGAACGGTCAGCCGATCGGCGACTTCGACGCGCGCCGCTTCTTCGAGCTGATGCGTGAGGCCTTCGACCAGCGCACGGCAAAGATCCAGGCGCTGGCGCCCGACGCCATGCAGCAGCTGATCGAGCACTACTTCCCCCACATCTGGGAAGACACGAGCCGCGCGCTGAAGTGGTACCAGGGCCTGGCTGCCAAGCGCCCCTTGCAGGGTGACCGCAGCTTCCTGAAGCAGCGCACACACGCCACGATCAAGGATGGCATGGCCACCGGCCTGAAACCGGTGTCGACCAATCCCGTCGACCTGGCCATCCTGAAGCTGCAGCAGATGGACAAGTTCATCGCCTTCCACGAGTTCCGTGCCGACCTGCAGCAGCGCGGATGGCTCAAGAAGATGGAGGCCGGCGAGCGCGTGCCGGCCGGCTATGCCCGCGTCGATGACCCCGCCTTCCAGATCGCCGGCGGCCTGCAGGGCTACTACGCGGTGCCCGAGCTGATCGCCCGCGACATCAACAACTACCTGAGCCCGAGCCTGTACCGGTTCGGCGCCTGGAAGGCGCTGCGCACGGTGCAGAACGTGCTGATGTCCTCGAGGCTGGGCCTGTCCATGTTCCACGGCGGATTCACCACCATGGACAACCTGGTGATGCACGCGGACGTCGCCGGACGGCAGCTTCTGCACGGCGACATCCCGGGCGGCCTGGCCACGTTGCTGAAGACGCCGTTGTCGATCGTCTGGTCGCCCGTCGAAGGCGGCAAGCTGAACAAGCAGTGGCTCGGCCTGAAGCCGTCCGACCAGCACACCGCGGCGGTGCTGGACATGCTCGAGCAGGGCGGCGCGCACATGAAGATGAGCGCCACCGACTACAACAACGCGATCCCGAAGCTGATGAAGGCGATCCGCCAGAAGTCCGCCGGCGGCACGCTCAAGCAGACGCTGCCGGCGATCAGCGAGGCGATAAGCTGGGTGATCCATCACAAGCTGGTGCCGGCACAGAAGATGGCGGCCCGGGTGATGCTGGCCAAGTTCGAGCTCGACCGCATCGCCGGGGCGCTGGGCAAGGAGCGCGGCGACTATGCCGGCATCATCAACGCGATGCACCCGGATGCGCTCAAGCAGATCGCGGCGCACGTGGTGAACCTGGTCGATGACCGCCTCGGCCATATGAACTACGACAACCAGTTCTGGAACAAGACGGCCCGCGAGGCGTCGCAGGCGCTGATCGGCGCCGTGGGCTGGCAGGTGGGCACCCTTCGCACCGTCACGGGCGGCGTGCGCGATCTGGCGCACCTGTGGGCCCCTCCGAAGCTGCTGTCGACGCTGGACAAGGCTGGCAACGTCGAGGGAGACATGGGGCGCGTGTCCGGACGCCTGACCTACCTGGTGACGCTGGCGCTGCTGATGGGCGGCCTGAGTGCCATCACGCAGTACCTGATGACCGGCAAGGGGCCGACCGAGCTGAAGGACTACTTCTTCCCCAAGACGGGCAACAAGAACGAGGACGGCAGCGACGAGCGCCTGCAGTGGCCGTCGTACTGGTCGGATCACTACAAGCTGGCCACCCATCCGCTGCAGACGGCTGAGCACAAGATCAACCCGTCGATCGGCATGCTGATGGAGGCCCTCTCCAATCAGGATTACTACGGCACGGAGATCCGCGATCCCTATGCAAGCTGGTTGAAACAGGCAGAGCAGGTGGGCGAGTACTTGGCCAAGGGCTTCATCCCGTACTCGATCACTGGCGCCGACAAGATCAAGAACGCCAGCACCGGCCGGCAAGTGGCCAACTTCTTTGGCGTGACGCGCGCGCCGGCGTCGGTGTCGCGTACGCCATTCGAGGCGTTCGTGGCGGAAAAGGCTTACGAAGGAATGAAGAAGGGCGCGCGAAGCAAGGCGCAGGCCGACCATGCCAAGGCCATGCACGAAGCTGAGGCCCAAGTACGCCGCGGCGAGGAACCCACGATGCAAAACCTATCGCCCGACGATCGCAGAAAGGTCAATCGGGAAGCCCGCATAGAGGTTCCTGCTATCCGCTTCAAGCGCCTGAGCATCGAGGACAAGCTTCGCGCCTACGACTTGGCCACGCCGGCTGAGCGCGAGCGCTACAAGCTGGTCCCGATGATTCTGCGAAGCAACTGGCGCAAGTCGGTGCGCAATCTGCCGCCCGAGGAGCAGGACGCGGTGATCGAGAGGATCCAGAGGCTGATCCAGTGAGCGCATCGACGCATGGCCGGAAAGGATCCAACGTGCAGCCTGGTGAAGCACCACCGGCGACGAAACGAGGATTGCCGCACGACTACGCCCGAGGCGATCCGCAGTCGTGCAACGCGATCACCCAATCCGGCCGGCCATGCCGCGCGCTCGCGCTCGAATCTGGGCGATGCAAGACACATGGCGGAACCGGTCGAGGCCCCAGGGCCTTGCGCAGTGAGCAAAACCAGAGGAACTGGATGATCAAGCGCGTCGAAGAGAGACTCGCGAAGTATCGGAAGGGCAGAGGATCCCGTCGTCATGCTCTTGGCGGACAGGTCCAGCAAGAAGGCGAGCGGGCGACGAGTCGCGAATAGTGCGCGAAGGTGATCGCGGGGTGTATCTATCCGGCGGCTGGACGCTTCTGCTGGATAGGGACGACGTTGCCGCTGGCGCGCAGCCCGTCCAGGTAGTCGGCCCAAGCCTGCATCATCCGCTTCCGCTCCTCCAAGTACTGCGCGGCGTGCGTGTAGGCGGCTCGAACCTTGTTGGTCTCGGCGTGAGCGAGCTGCCGCTCGATCGCATCGGCGTTCCAGCCCATCTCGTTAAGGCGCGTCGCCGCCATGCTGCGGAAGCCGTGGCCGGTCATCTCGTCGGAGGCATAGCCCAGGCGACGCAGCGCTGCATTCACTGTGTTCTCGCTCATGCACCGGCCGGCCTTGCCGATCGCGGGGAAGACGAGGCGGTCGCCGCCAGTGAATAGGTGAAGCTCGCGCAGGACTGCTACGGCTTGCGAGGAGAGCGGAACCAGGTGCGGAGCCTTCATCTTCATCCGCTCGGCGGGAATGCGCCACATCGCGCCGTCCAGGTCGAACTCGGACCACTCCGCGGCGCGTAGCTCGCCCGGGCGAACAAACACCAAGGGCGCGAGCTGCAGC
>Ga0315298_1009665_pt1 | contig 11848 bp, 8 predicted proteins | sample WHS_1_MG_FD_203077 | JGI IMG/M metagenome (GOLD analysis project Ga0315298, IMG submission 203077) | Extremophilic microbial mat communities from Washburn Hot Springs, YNP, Wyoming, USA - WHS_1_MG | ecosystem: Environmental > Aquatic > Thermal springs > Hot (42-90C) | place: USA: Wyoming... | reverse complement strand
CTCGCAGGCACAAATAATCAGATCGGGACGGGTGGCGATCAGGTGCATCATGCCCTCAAAACCCCATAAGGAATAACAGCTCCAAAGCGGCGAGCTCACATGGCGGATAGGGAAAAGATAATCGCCATATTCGCGCAAAAGGGCAAAGGCCAAATCATTCTGGCCGTTGAGCGTCTTGCGCCCCGGATCAAACTCGGCGGGGATGGGCATCAGCTCGGCGATCTCCTCAGGAGTCATCGCCAGCTTCTTTGGCCGGATGGACTCCACTCCCCCGAGGGCCGTCCACCCTCCGATGCGCGGCTCCGCGAGAGGCTCTGCCAAGCCGGTACGACGATCCGAGCGAAACACGCCCTCCGGGCGAACTTCAATAGAGAGATTCTCCCGCTCTTCCAGCGAATAAAAGTCGGGCAACACGAACCAATCCTGGCCTATCTTGGCGATCACCTCACGGCGCCAAGCCATCTGTAGGTCCACATTGGGCACATACTGGTGCCACCATGGGGCGCTCGTGAGCTGTGCCCAGTGATCGCGGATGTAAATCCCCTCGTAACAGATCACCGCCGGGATCTCGGGCGTGCCCTCCGGCGAGAACGCCGCCTCCATCTTCTCTCGTCCTCTCATACCCCGCTTTCTCCGCAGGCCCAAAGACAAGGCCTTATTTGGGCTTTCGCATACTTCTTAACGACTTAACACCTCCCCACGACGCGAGTGACCCGCTTATTGACCGGGTAAAGTGGGGATGGTCAACTCCTCCCAGGAGGCCCCATCGTCGTGGCTGACCATGATGAGCTGCCGATAGCTGGTTGATCCTAAACCGTAGCTGGAGACAGCGACATAAACCGATTTGGGTGGGCGCGCATCTACCGCCAAGGCCCTCGTCGCACCATAGACAAGCATCTCCCCTTCCCGATCAAAGGAGGCAATACGCTCCCATCTAATCAGGCTGCTATCGCCCGAATGGGCGTTATCCGACTTGAGCAGGGTGAGATGGCCCTTGTTGTAATAATAGGCGTCACAACCAACGTAGAGCCGGCGTAGGTTGGGATCAAGAGCCAGACCGTTCGCCTCGCAGGCCTCCGGTCCCTCCCTCGGCCCCAAAGAGAGCAGCTCCCAGTGACCATCCGGCCCGCCGCGATAGACCCAGCCCGATGGCCAACCGAAACGCCCCCCGTAGCGTACGTTGGCATACATGATGTTGGGGTCCTTGGGATCGATGACGATATGGTTCACGTAATAATGCTGCCAGGCCTCCATACCGTAATCGGCTTTGCCCCAGGTGCGCCCGCCGTCGGTGCTCTTGAGCAGGATGGCGTTATACTCCGTCGTATAGCCCACGCCAGCCCAAAGGGTATCGGAATTATTGAAGTCCACGGCCAAGGCCCGCGCCACCAGGGGATGTACGAAAGTCCAGGCAGCCTCCCCCACGCGGCGATAGATGCCCGAAGCAGTGGTAACATACATCACCTCTGGATGACGATAGTCCAAGGCTACGGAATAGATTCGCCCTTGGACTCCCGCCAAGTCTATGGGCTGCCAGCTCGCTCCTCGGTCATCGCTGCGATAGAGTCTCTCGCCGATCACGGCATAGAGGCGGGGCGGCTCGTCCGGCGTCACCACCAGCCCCCACACGTAAGGGATCGTTGAAGTGGGCGAAGTGGGCACCGGCGAGGGCGTGCGGGTGGGCGGCAGGCGGGTGGCCGTCGCCTTCGGCGGCGGAGGCGTGGCCGTTGGGGTAGGGAGCATCGTCTCCGTAGGCGAGGAAGTTGCCGTGGGAGAGATAGTGGGCGTCGCCGTAAATGTGGGGCTGGGCGTGGGCGTTGGGGGCAGCACGGTTGAAGTCGGCGTGGGCGTCGCCGTGGGCCGCGCGGTATCCGTCGGCCAGGGCGTGGAGCTCGGGAGCGCAAGCCGGGATACCGCCATTGGCGTTGCCCGCGCGCAGCCGGCCAGGAGTACAACAATGAAGATCAACGTGATCGCCCAGGTTTTCATGATGATCTCCAACATGTAGTTTAGCACCATGGTAGCAGGGTATCAACCGCAGAACCCAGCGCAACGCATCTGCGAACTCATGGGCAAAGGGCAGCATATGTGCTCTCCTCAAAAAGGGCAAAACAGGGTGGGTCCCTCAAAAGAGCACCCGCCCTCGCGCTCTTACCCCCTTAGGGGCATTAAGACCATAGTAAAAGGCCCTCCCAAAGGGAGGGCCCTCTCCTTTGACAGTATGCTCGCACGAGACTATGATTAAGGACAATGTGGGGCGGTGGCGGAATGGCAGACGCTGCGGACTTAAAATCCGCTGGGCGCAAGTCCATGAGGGTTCGAGTCCCTCCCGCCCTACTACTTCGGTTCAGTCGCCTACCACCGGCTCACTTCCGCCCCATAGGCGATATGGAGACACTTTTCTGAAGGCCCCCATATCGCCTGTTTCCGTCCATTCAGGGGCTATCGCTCCAGCTCCCTCCTGGAAATCGGCATCTTGCGCATCAACTCCTCTTCCTCTTCCAAGCTATTCACCTCTATCACGTGCACTTTCGGCGCCGGCTGCGCACTGAGCGAAAAGGTTGAGAGGTCTCCCGCTAATGAGACGTAGACACCGCTCTGAGCGAAACCGATGAGATCCGCACGGCCATCCCCGTTGACATCGGCCACAAAGCGGGGATTGAGATTCTGGTTGAGCCATCCCCCCGCATCACGACCAAACTCCGCAAGCCACAGCGCGGCATCCCTGAAGCTCGTTCCCGTGGAGAGCGAACCATAGGTGCCGGCGCTGCCGAAACCGAGGACGTCTGCCCGCCCGTCGCCGTTCACGTCACCCACCGCGCGCGGGTAAAGGTTCTGGCTCGTCCAATTACCTGCGCCGGCAGTATAATATGGGATCCACCGCGACGAGGAGCCAAACGCAGAGCCGGTGGATTTGGAGACGTACACGCCGCTCCAGGCGAAGCCGATGATATCCGCCTTGCCATCGGCATCGACGTCGTCAACCAATCGGGGATACAAAAGCTGAGTCCACCAACTTCCGGCGCCCACGCCATAGTGCCGAATCCATAGTGCCGCGGGCCCAAAGCTGGAGCCTGTGGATAGCGAAACTTCCACTCCAGCGTTGGCAAAGCCCACGATATCCGCTCGGCCGTCGCCGTTAACATCGGCTACGGCGCGAGGATATATGTTTTGGCTCACCCAGCCCCCGGCGCTTCCGTTCGTGCCGAAATGAGCGACCCAGCGGCTCTTAGCTCCGAAGCTACTCCCTGTAGATAAGGAGACGTAAGCCCCGTCGGCGCCAAAGCCGATCACATCGGCCCGGCCATCGGCGTTTACATCGGCCACCATCCGCGGATACACGTCCTGGCTGCTCCATCCCTGCCCCTTGCCAAAGTCCTGAAGCCAACGAGAGGGCGAGCCGAAACCGGCCCCATTGGACAGAGCCACGTAAACGCCATCGTTGCCAAAGGCGACGATATCCGCCCGCCCGTCGCCGTTCACGTCGCCCATCGTACGCGGATAGGCGTTCTGGTTTGCCCATCCCTGTGCGATACACAAGTCCGAGAGCCAAAGTGTCAATGGACCAAACCCTTCCCCCGCGAAGGCCGGGGCCACGCTCAAGTCGTAGCTCGTCCCAGTTCCAAAGACGCTGCCGGAAACATGCCGAACCACCATATAATAGGTGCCCGACATGTAGGGTATCCAAGCCAGGCGCGAAGCCCCCCCTCCGGCGCTATTATCGTCACAGACGATCTGAGTGGTGCCATCAACATCATAAAGACACAGATACGTGTCGCAGTTAGAACCAAGGTTGGAGGTCTGGAAGATGTACTGGGTGCCGGCAACCAGATTGACCTTTACCCAATCCTCGTCGCCAGCGACATGAAAATTGTGCGTCTGCCGGGTACCGTCGGCAGCGATCCACTGAGCCTGGGCAGGAGAATTATCCGGCTCATAGCTATCGCCAACGGCAGGTGGTGAACCCAGGAAGAGGCGTCCGGCACCATACTTCCAGTCATAGCCCATGGCTCCTTGGTCTATTGCGCGCCCCTCCAAAAAGGTCATCACCTGCTCAGGAGTGTAGCTGGGATAGGCCGAGAGCACCAAAGCAGCCGCTCCGGCAACGTGAGGCGTGGCCGAGGAGGTGCCGTTGAAGCCGCCGGCCCCATAGGCCCAAGTATCCACGTTGGCGAAAGCGGCGATGCGCGGCTTATCCAAGCCTCCCGTCAAAGTGCCACCGGGGCCGTGGGTGGGCCCCCAAGAGCTATAACTCTCAAGGTTGTACGGCGAATTCACATCCACGGCGGCCACCGAGAAAGAGTGAGAAGAAGTGGCCGGATCAATCAGGCTACGATCGGGGACATTGTGCTCGAAATGAGGGGCATTGTGGCCCATGAGATCAAGCACTTGCGTCCCCGTCGCCGAGTATTTGCGAATGGCTAAACCGTACTCACCGGAGGTTAAGGTAGTGAACTCAATGCCCTCCGTTGGAGGCTGAGTGCCGTTCTGAAAGTCGCACGAGCATAGAACGGTCTCCCATGAGCTCCCATTCCATCGCAAAAGGTAAAGATCATAATCCTGATCCGTCGCCGGCCAGTTGTTCCACCGTAGATAAAGGTACAAAGACACCCCCGCCGACAACATCCCCAACCGGTTAACTTCGTCTGGCCCCGACGCAAACTCATGGTAACCATCGCCGTCCGAGTCCACGAAGGTTCCATCCCAGTGATACTGCGCTTGATTGCCCGCGGCTTGGACATATAACGTACCGTAGGTGTTGTAGGCCGTGTTCACTGCATCGGCGATGATCCCTGTGCCATCGCCCGGCTCAGCGTTGTAAAAGCCGATAGAGGAGGAGATGATCTTGTTTCCCGCAGCGGCAAGGGCCACGATGAACGCGGCCATCTCCGTTACGGATGAAGGCGAGGCAAAGGTCAGGAGGGCTCCGGGCGCCATATCGTGGATGATCTCGGCTACCGCTGTACCATGACGACTGCTGAGATCAAGCGTGCCGTAGACAGTAATCGTAGCCGGCAAGTCTCCTTGAGCCTGAGCCGCAGCATAGTCCTTGAACGAATCAAGCACTGCAACCTTGACCCCATTCCCTGTAAAGCCCGCCGTGTGCCAAGCATTGGCATTTGAGGCTGCGACCCCTTGGGTGAGAGCTGAGCCGACCAACGCACCTACTTGTGCCAAGGCCGTCTCCTCCTCAACGGGCACCACACGGATCGGCAACCGCACTAGACCAACGCCGGGTAAGGAGGCCAGATCGCCAAGGGCGGGAATCGGAACCCAAGCATCTATCCACAGCTTGTAATAAGCGGTCTCTTTGCCTCCCAACCGAGGTATGGCCGCCCTGGCCGAGCTCGCCGAAGCCTCGTCGAGCATGACGAGCATGACCTTGACCAGGTTACCCTCTACCTCTGCCCCCAGATGGGCGGCCTGCTCCACGGCCACCCGCGGCGATTTGAGCCAGTTCGTGTATAACTGGCTCAGGGGCGTGCTGAGCTTGGCTATACCCGGTTTGCCAGGTATTAGTTGAGTGCCGACACCGATCAGGTCCTGGGGGAGAGACGGAGACGTCGGCGTTTCTCCTTGGCCTATCGCCGGCTTCTGGGCAGACGCCAACCCTCCGAGGCCACCAACCAGTAGGGCTAAAACCAGAACCACTGTCAACGTGACCACAAGGCGTAGACCAAGTCTTCTTCTGAGTTGCATTCTAGTCTCCCTTCGAGCTATTCTGCTAACGAGCTACTCTTAGACGTCTCACGCTATTCACAGGGCTATTCTACAGCTCCATCTCACAAAAGGCAACCATCACACGGCATCAGAAGATACTTGCGCCGAACACAAATCAAGCGATCCCACCGCCTAAAATGCAGGACGCGCCAAGGAGGCCTATTGTTACAGTTCGCAGAGAAGCGGACGAACGTGTTAAAATCATCCATCCGAATCTTTTGTTGGGGAGAGTTATGTGCTGACCACGATCTATCCCTTGACATTCGAGCCCGTCTTTCGCGATTACGTCTGGGGCGGACGAAACCTGGAGGCGCTATTCGGTCGCAAATTGCCGCCGGGGATCATTGCCGAGAGCTGGGAGATCTCGGCACATCCCAGCTCGCCGACGCGCGTGGATGCAGGAGCTTGGCGCGGACAGACGCTTCCCGAGATTATGGCGACCTTAGGGACCGCCCTGGTGGGCACAAACTCGGCGCAAACGTTGGCTCGGGGCACTTTTCCCCTTCTAGTTAAGCTTCTAGACGCAAATCGCGATCTCTCGGTGCAAGTGCACCCCGACGATGAATATGCTATGGCCCATGAAGGCGGCGAGTTGGGCAAGACAGAAATGTGGTACGTGCTTCATGCCCGGCCCGGCGCAGAGCTCATCTACGGCCTGGCACGCGGCGTCACCCGCGAGAGCTTCTGTGCCGCCCTTCGCGAGAACCGCTTGGAGACCCAACTGCATCGCCTGCCCATCGCTCCAGGGGATGCGATCTTTATCCCCGCAGGCACAGTCCATGCCCTCTTGGCCGGCGTGGTCGTGGCCGAGATCCAACAAACCTCTGATGTGACCTACCGCGTCTACGACTGGGGGCGGCTGGGAGCAAACGGCCTACCCAGGCCGCTACACATTGACAAGGCCCTTGAGGTCATCGACTTTGAGCAGATAGAGCCCGGCCCGGTGGAGCCAAAGACACTTTACGTTAGCGAGGGGCTCACCCATGTCAGGCTCGTCCATTGCCCGCAATTCACTGTAGAGCGTATAGACCTAGCCTCTGACGCCACGTATCACGGGCATTGTGATGGTTCGACCTTTGAGATCTGGGGCTGCGTCGCCGGCTCCTGCCAAGTGCAGTGGTCAGGAGAACCGGTGGAACTAGAGGCCATACGCTTTGCGCTATTCCCTGCGGCGCTAGGGGAATATGGCCTACGGGCGAAGCGAGCGAGCACGCTGCTCAAGGTCTATGTAACGTAAGGCTTGCAAAAGGAGTAGACCTTAGCTCATCTCAGGATATCCTTAGTCAAAGAGGAACACCGTGCGCAGGTTCTCCTCTGCACCGCGATAAAGCCGATCAAATATGGCCTGTCCATCCTCAAGGCGCGCGGTTTCGGTGATCAAGGGATCTACACGGATTCGTCCGCTCGCCACCAGGTCCACGCAATCGGGATACTCGCCATTAGAGGCACACACGCCGTAGAGGGTGATCTCGCGAGTGACGACCTCTTGCAGGCCTATCTCCACCCGAGGCATGACATTGCCGATCAGCGTCAGAGCGCCGCCTTTGCGGGTGATCTTGAGGGCGGTATCAACCGTCGCTTGAATACCAACGGCTTCTAGCACCGCATCCGCGCCCTCAGGGCCTACGGCTGCACGGAGCGCATCCACCAGGTCTGGCGTCTCCGCAGGAATGGTCACATCGGCTCCGAGCTTCTTGGCGAGCTCCAGCCGCGGCCGCGAAAGGTCGGTCACGATAACCTTTCCTGCCCCCTTTAGGCGAATAGCCTGCAGGGCGACGAGGCCTATTGCCCCTGCGCCCACGATGACTACGGCATCGTTCAACTGGAGCGGGGTACGATTGGCGGCGTGAACGCCGACTGCGGCCGTCTCAATAAGCGCGGCCTGGGCAAAGGAGAGGTTATCGGGCATGTGTACAGCGATCCAATAAGGGACCACCACATACTCGGCCATGGCGCCGTGACGGCGATAAGTACCCTCTGAGACCCCAACGACCTGCCGGTTGGAACACAAGTTACGCTGCCCACTGAGACAATAGGCACAGCGTTGACAGTAAACGGTGGAGTCAAAGCAAACCCGATCACCCGGCTTGAAGCCCACTACGTTGGCCCCTACAGCCTCAACCACGCCGGAGGCCTCGTGCCCCATGATGATCGGTGGCTGACGACGCCCCGTTTTGCCGCTATAGCCCTTAACGTCCGAACCACAAATGGCACAAGCTTTAACCCGGATGAGCAAGTCATCCGGACCGTATGCCGGGACGGGCCAATCTTGCAACTCCATAACATAGGGCGCTGTATGGACCAGTGCTTTCATGATCTCTCCCTCGCATCGGACTCAATAACAAGTTACTACGAACTCATGTTGTGCGGCACCTCGCAAATCTATGGGCGTTTTTGCACCCAATAGCTCCTTGCCGTCGAACCGAATGCTATCCACATCAACACTCAAGCTGAAGGGCAAAGCGAGGCCCATGACCTGAAAGGAAACCTTGCGCCGCGTGGTAGCATCAACGGTCAAAACCAGCGGCGGGAAGCTGATGCTATCTTGGGCATCGCTTTGGATCGGCTGCTCAGGCAAACTGATGCCCACAGCTCCGCTAATCCAATCTAAGGCGGGAATTACACCCTGACATATGGGAATAGGCGCACAGCCATTATTCTTGACCACAATTTCAACGGCCGAGGCATTGAGGGCAATGCATGTCGCTCCAACGCCAGCAGCGACAACCACAGCCGCCCCAAGGATCACTGCCCCAAGGGCCCCGCCAGAGGGCAAGGCGCTTACCACGTGTTCCAGTTCAAACTCCAGTACGTCAATAGCCCGGGATATCCCTTCATGACTTGTATCGGTGAGCTGGAGGGCGGCCTTCAAGCGTTGAGCATCAACCGGTGAGAGCACGTCCTCATATTCGGGGAGCATGGATTGAACCTGTCTGGCAAACTCGTACCACTGATCTGCTGTCTTGATGACCTTGTACGCCTTCTTCAGCCTCTTGAGGAGGGCGATAAAAAACTTGCGAGCTCTTTTGCGCCTCTTCCCATCGGGCACCGATCTTACTGTAGTTGACATGGCACAGACCTCCTTATCGCCTGACAACCGATAGCTCCAGACCCTCCTGCTCAGGATGCGCTTCTCACGCGGACAACTTATCGTAGAACAGTCTGAGGCGGGTGTCAAGGGAGCCGCAACAACCCGGGATATCAAGGGCAGCGGGCCGATCCAAATCGGCGCGGTTCCTTGGGCATCACCTCGTTTGCCCGGCAAGGCGCTCTCATGCTAGAATATCTCCGCAAATCTAGATTTGTCCGATCTTGTCCTCACCCGTAGGAGGCCTTGTTGGTGTTGCAGGAACGAAAGCTTTGATCCGGACGTCCTGTTTTATACCAATCACGCGAAGGAGCCACACTGAATGAGCAAACCCCAGCCTATCCCGGCCTTGCGCTTCTCCCAAAAGATCATCTGGAGCGTTGCCCTCATCGCCGCGTTACTGGTGACGGCAGCATGCAACGGACCGATGCCTACACCAACAACCGAGAGCCAATCTACCTCCACGATTCCCCCATCCAAGACGGCGCGCCCAACCTTTACTCCCTTGCCGACGAATACGGTGCCACCGACCCCTACGCTGGCGCCCACCCTGACCCTTGTGCCCCCTACGCCGACAGAAGTGCCCACTCCCACATCGGATCCCAACATCAGCCCCTTGACCGGCTTGCGCGTGAGCGATCCTTCTCTGATACGCCGCAGGGTGCTCGCGGTTCGCATCGGCAATGACCCCGAAATTCGCCCCCAAGAGGGCCTGGGATTAGCAGACATAGTCTATGAAGAGGTCATGGACGGATGGACGATCACCCGCTTCACCGCCCTCTATCTAGAGAGCGATGCCAAGCGCATTCGTCCGATACGCAGCGCGCGTCTGACCAGCCTTTACATCACGCCGCAATATGACGCTGCGCTCGTCCATACTGGGGCCAGCGACAAGATCCGTTGGCTCATCTCACAAGCGACCTTCGTTGACCTGGACCAGTTTTTCCATCCTGAGCCTTATGGCGTCCTAGCCGGCTACGATTGGCGCGGTCGCATCTATACATCGGTGGAAAAGATCCACGAATACCTCAAGAAGCGTGGTCAAGAGCGCGATACCCCTATCAAGGGTTACACGTTTGACCCCAACCCGCCGCAAGGCCAGCCAGCCACAGCCATTCACATCCCCTATCCTTCGGCTGCCGTTGTGGATTGGGCGTACGATGCGGCCAGTCACCGTTACCTGCGCTCGGTGCGGGGCAAGCCTCATCTAGAGGGTCTGACTAAGGAGCAGATCGCTGCAGACAACGTGATCATCTTTTATGCAGAGCACAAAAAGACGAATATCGTGGAGGATAGCCTGGGGAGCACAGCGATTGACATCGTCATGACCGGCTCAGGGCGAGCGATAGTTTGTCGCGATGGGGTGATGGTAGAAGGGCGCTGGATCCAAGTAGCGCCGGGAGAACTCATCCAATACTATGACGCCGAGGGTAAGCTAATCCCCTTGCGCCCTGGGAAAACCTGGATCCAGCTCGTGCCCACCGACTATAACGTGGTCATCAAATAGCAAGCCCTGGCACAGTCAACACATGGATACTTTCCTGGTCCAGACGGCCATCGTACCGATATCGGGCCGCCCAGTCAGTGCTTAAGGTCTGCCGTTTTGCATGAACAGTCCGATTTCTTCACTCGTCCTCGGCGGGCTGTGTCGGATAGATCACTTCAACGACGTTTCCATGCACGTCTACGACGACCCGAAAGCCGAAAAGCCGTAGCCAGGGTAGCCACTGATCCGGGTCGCTCTGACGGACACTCTGCTCTAGGTTCCTGATAGAGGCCTCAATGGCTGCCTTGGTAAAGAGGTCCTTCTTACCCAGGACCTCCAACATGCCGCGCACGACTTCGTCTTTCATGGAAGTGATCTGCTCTTTCAGGAGGGCGAGCACGGCATTATCTACGTGGTAAGCCTCCACGTGACGGCGAAAGTCGCCATCGGGGATGGCGTAATGGGCTACACCGCCGATATAGACGACCTCCGCGGGCTCTCCAAGCTCGTTATAGACAAGCCCTGCAAAAAGGGCCTGTTGTTCTATCGGCGTGGTAGGCATAAGATGCTCCCCCTCAGCTACTCCAGCACAACGACCGACCGGGGCTTTCAAAATAAATTATAAACGGGGCATGAACCTTGTCAATGTGAGCCAGAGGAAACAACGGACACCTTTTTGACAATGGCTAACCGGAACCAAAATCCCGGCCACAAGAGGTAACGAGAAGAGGAAACAACACAAATGAGCCGTGCGCGACTCGAACGCGCGGCAACCTGCTTAAAAGGCAGGGGCTCTACCGCCTGAGCTAACGGCTCTCAAAGAGATATTATAGACGAAGGATCGTATACGTCAAAACTCCTAGCTCCCTTAAGGATAGATCCTGCCCAACGTCCGCGGGAAGGGAATGGTCTCGCGGATATGGTGCACGCCGCAGATCCAGGTGACGGTGCGCTCCACGCCGAGTCCAAAGCCGGAATGCGGCACGGAGCCGTAACGGCGCAGGTCTAGGTACCATTCAAAAGCTTCACGTGGCAGCTTGTGCTCCTCAATACGACGCTCCAACAGCTCAAGGTCGGCGATGCGCTGCCCGCCGCCGATGATCTCCCCATAACCCTCAGGAGCCAAAAGATCAACCGATAGAGAGAGACGAGGGTCCTGTGGATCGACCTCCATGTAAAAGGCCTTGCATTGTACTGGGTAACGGTGTACGAAGAGGGGCTTATCCCTCTCTGAGGCCAGGATCGTCTCATGAGGGGCGCCGAAATCTTCCCCCCAGGGTAACTCCTCCCCGGCCCGCTTAAGGATCTCCAAGGCTTCATCGTAAGATATCCTGGGGAAAGGGGGCACGATACCCTGGAGCTTGCTCGTGTCACGCTCCAAGATCTTGAGTTCCTCGGCCCGCTCCTCCAGGGTGCGCTGCACGATGTAAGAGACGAGCTCCTCCTCTACTCTCATGCACTCGTCCAAGTCCGCGTAGGCCATCTCCGGCTCCACCATCCAGAACTCGATCAGATGGCGGCGCGTCTTGCTCTTTTCAGCGCGAAAGGTGGGG
>Ga0315298_1009664_pt1 | contig 11850 bp, 8 predicted proteins | sample WHS_1_MG_FD_203077 | JGI IMG/M metagenome (GOLD analysis project Ga0315298, IMG submission 203077) | Extremophilic microbial mat communities from Washburn Hot Springs, YNP, Wyoming, USA - WHS_1_MG | ecosystem: Environmental > Aquatic > Thermal springs > Hot (42-90C) | place: USA: Wyoming... | reverse complement strand
GCCCTGCTCCTGGGCTCCGGGCTTCTGGGGCTGACGTTGGTGTATCGCCGGCGGCGGGGAATAAGGAACGTATAGGCGCCGCCGGCGTAAAGGCCGGGACGAAAGGGAGGGGACTTCCTCGCGCCGTCCTGAATTTTCCGGAGGGACGGCCGGGAAAGAACTCTGGTACCTGGTACCATGTATAAAAAAACGTAATTACCTGTCTGAACAGCCTGACAGCAGCGATAACCGCCGCCAGCTTCTGGCAAATTCGCCGCGCTTTTAGCAATTATCTTGGATGAGCCGCCTGACCACATCTTAAAACAACGGCAACCTGATTTCGGAGGGCCAGTTTATGTTTGAAACTTTTCGCCACCCAAACCATTACCGCTTTTTCCTTATTTTTGCCTTAGCTTTTATCCTGTGGTCAGCAGGACCCGCGGGATCGGAAACCTATACCTATACCTACACCTTCGACGCCATCACCAATAACAATCTTTCCAACGCCCAGGCGGGGGAAGACCAACTGCGCCTGACGGTGAGCGGAAAGCCAAACTCTTCTTCCGTCCTCTTTACATTCTACGAAATCGGCAAGACACCCATGTCCATTACTGGTATCTATTTTTATTATCAGGAAGGGAGTTTGAATGGTACTGAGCTTAATTCTTTAACAGGTATACCCCCTTGGGATGACCAGAGCCAAAAAGGAGTATCTTTCCAGGAAGTAAAAGAAAAAGACTTAACAGCACAGGCAAACCTACCGGGTGCCAAGGCGTTGGGCCTGAAGAAAAACTACTTGGTGGAATGCTTCACGTCTGTGCCACCTGTAGTGAAAACAGGCATCAATCCAGGGGAAAGCTTGATTATCGGTTTTGAGTTACCGTCGGGCCAAGATATCACTAGTGTGCGCTCGGCCCTGAACGGCTGGATCACGGACAGGCACTTTGACCCAGGCGACTTGGTAATCGGTCTTCATGTCCAGGGAATCAAAGTTAATGATGTCAAAAGTAGTGAAAGTTTTATATTGCATGCAGCCCCCCTCCCGGCCACCGTGCTGCTGCTGGGCAGCGGCCTTTTTGGCTTGGCCCTCCTGGGCTGGCGGCGGCGAAAGGCCTGAGTCTACGCATATAAATTCCCAATACCCCTCCAGGCAGGGCCGGCGGCCCTGCCTTTTTCGTTGAAAACAGCTTAAGCCCCCCGCCGATCCGGGAATGACCGGATTTCCTGGTCCGCCTCGGGCCGGCCCCTGTCTGAGGGACCGGTTTACAGGATGTAAAAATTCCTGGCACCTGTTGGCTTCCGGCTTACTGAGTCATAATGTTTCTATAACGAAATTAACCTATCTTGCCGGCCCCTCAACCGGCATCGCCAGAGTCCGGTTATTCGGGGCCCAACCGGCGGATGCCGGCCGCGGGCCGCCGGGCCGCGGTCGCCCGCGGACCGCCTCCGGCGCGGCCGCGGCAGGGTCGCGGTGCGGTAAGGATTTTGCATTTCAAGCAAAGGGGTCAAAACAACCTTGGGATAATCTTATGGCCGGTTTTTTCCAGCGGCTGAAAAAATATCTCGCCAAAGGGCCGTCGGCGTCCCTGGCGGAGCTGCGGGAGGCCTTCCGCAAGAAATACCACGCCTTCCGCCTGCTGTTGGCCGCCAATAATGCGGCCCTGCACCTCATGACCGAAATGGAGCTGGCCCTCCGGGGCAACCAGAGCTTCGGCATGACCTTTATCCGGTCCCACGCCACCGCGATCAGCGTCAATGTCTTTTCGATCATCAAGTACCTCAACGAATTGACCAATGACAAGTATAAGGGCCTGGAGCCGGTATTCGCCGACCTCCAGGCCAGGTTGGCGGAAATCCTGTCGCAACGGCCTGCGGTCACGATACAGGATCTGGTGCTGCCGCTGTCCCGGGTCACCCGGGAGCTGGCCGACGGGGTGGGCGCCAAAATGGCCAATGTGGGCGAATTGCGCAACCGGGTGCCGGGAATCGCGGTGCCGGAGGGGTTTGTGGCCACCGCCGCGGCGTACGAGCTTTTTTTGGCCCACAATCACCTGACCGATGAAATCAACCGCCGCCTCCAGTCCATGGAACTGGAGGATATGGCCACCATTTACCGGCTGAGTTCCGAAATCCAGATGCTCATCATCAATTCCGAAATGCCGCCTCAACTGGCCGAGGCCATCACCCAGGCTTATCGCCACCTGGCCGCGGAATTTGGCCCTGGCCTGAGGTTGTCCCTGCGGTCCAGCGGCATCGGCGAGGACAGCGGCAGCATCTCCTTCGCCGGGCAGTACCGCTCGGAGCTCAACGTGAGCCCCGAAAACCTGTTTGAGGTCTATAAAGAGATTTTGGCCAGCAAATACGCGCCCACCGCCATCACCTACCGCCTGAACAAAGGCATCCGGGACGAGGATGTGTCCATGTGCGTGGGCTTCATGCGGATGGTGGATTCCCAGGCCGGCGGCGTCATCTATTCCCGCCATCCTGCGGATATCCGCAGCAACGAGATCTATATAAACGCGGTGCACGGCTTGCCCAAACTGGTGGTGGACGGCAGCGCCTCTCCGGATTTATGGGTCATTTCCCGCACCGATCCCCTTAGCATCATTGACAAAAAGATTTCGGACAAAAGGCACAAGTATGTCTGCCTCCCCGAAGAAGGGGTGTGCCGGGAGGAGATCGACGAGGAGGGGAAAAAACCGGCCCTGACCGACGAGCAGGCCCTGGAATTGGCCAGGATCGCCCTGCGCCTGGAAGAGCATTTCCAGGGGCCCCAGGACATTGAATGGTGCATCGACCAAGAAGGCCGCCTGTACATCCTCCAGTGCCGGCCCTTGAAGCAGTTGGCTCTCGAAGCCCGCCCGAAAACCGGCGCGGCGGCTCCGGTGGAAAATCCCCTAATCCTGCGGGGGGGACAGATGGCCAGCCCGGGGGTGGGGGCAGGGGTCGCCTACCTGGTGACCAGCAATGCTGACCTGCTGAGTTTTCCCGAGGGCGCGGTGCTCCTCACCGCGGTGCCCCACCCCGGCTGGGCGCCCCTGTTGTCCCGGGCCGCCGCGCTGGTAACCGACCGGGGCGGCATCACCGGCCACCTGGCCAACGTGGCCCGGGAGTTTGGGGTTCCGGCCCTGTTCAACACCGGCGACGCCACCCGGAAAATCCGCCCCGGGACGGTCATTACGGTGGATGCCGACGGCCTCACCGTGTACGAAGGCCGGGTGGAGAGCCTGTTGGCCGCGTCGGCGCAAAGGACCAGCCTCATGGTGGGCACCCCGGTGTATGAGACCTTAAAAGAAGTGCTGGCCCTGATCAGCCCGCTGAATCTCACCGACCCGGACAGCCCGGATTTTCGGCCGAGCTCCTGCCGCACCCTGCATGACATCACCCGGTTTGCCCACGAGGTGGCGGTGCGGGAGCTGTTCGACTACGAGGCCAACAAAGAGCTGGCCAGGCATTTTATCAAACGCCTGGCCGTTGAGGTGCCCATGCAATGGTGGGTGCTGGACCTGGAAAACGGCTTTAAGGAGGATGTTCCGGGAAAGGAAATTCACCTGGACAACATCGCCTCAATACCTATGCTGGCGCTCTGGCAGGGGATTACCGCGGTCAAATGGGAGGGGCCTCCGCCGGTGGATGCCCGGGGATTCATGTCCATCCTGGGCCAAGCCGCCAGCCAGCCGCACTTGGAGGCCGCGGCCCCGTCCTTTTATGCCAATCTGAACTATTTCATGATTTCCAGGCACTTCTGCCACCTGTCCTCCCGGTTCGGCTTCCATTTCTCCACCGTGGAGGCCCTGGTGGGCGAGGACCAGCATGAAAATTTCGTCCGTTTTGCCTTTAAGGGCGGGGGAGCCGATTTTCCGCGGCGCCTGGCGAGGTCGAAGCTGATCCAGGAAATCCTGGAACGGTATAACTTCCTGGTGGATATCAAGGGGGATTCCGTTTTTGCCCGGCTGGAGGACGAACCCATGGACTATATGCTGAGCCGGCTGCGCATCCTGGGCTATATCAGCGTCCACACCCGGCAGTTGGACATGGTCATGCTGAATCCGGCCCAAGTGAGCCACTATAAAAATAAGATGATCGACGATATAGAAAACTACGTCCTGCCGGCTCCGGCGGCACCAGCCGGGACCGCCCCTCCGCCTCAGACCTGATCGGCGCCCTCCCCTGACTGACCAGAGGATTTTGAGCAAATCCAGCAATTGACAATCTCTAAAATATTCCTAGCTTTAAATTTAATTGAACCAACAGCCGATGCTCCGATCAGGAGTTGCTGAAGCACAGCCATCGGTGCACATGATATAATGTGAAAAAGAGGGGCGCAATGAGTGGGGCGCCTTGGCCTTGGGCGGGTATAGGAGTTCCGCCCTGAACCAGGGGACGCAAGTGGCGACGGCGCCGGAGGGTGACTCATATCTGAGTGGGCTCCTTTGAGTCTCAATATGGGGAAAAAGCAGGAACGTATGAAAACCAAAGTCTCGCTGGCTGCAGTAATACTGATCTCACTGCTTCTCAATAGTGGCCCGGTTCGGGGGCAAGGCCTGGAGCAGGATTATCTTCAAGATAATCCTATCTACCAGGAACTGGCCAAACAGGGAAGAATGACCACCGGGCAGGCAGTAACTGTTTATGGCGTGCCGTGCGTAGAAGTTATGCTGAATAATGGGGAAAGCATCAAAACCCTGGTCCAGTCCATACCTGCTTTGAAGAACAAGTCTCTGTTTGTTCAGGACAGGATCGCTCTTATCAATAAAATGCATTACTTATTGATTGTTGGCGGTTCGGGCAACGTCAGCACCGATAAGAACAAGATCTTTGTGCCACTTGATTTTTCGATCGAGCCCCAGATTCTGCCGCAATTTTTACCGGCTGCGGCCAAACACGAAAAGTACATTCTGATAGATCGCCGTCAGCAATATCTCGGCCTGTATGAATGGGGAAATTTGCAGCACGTTTTTCCCATTTCCTCCGGAACCTCAAATTCCACGCCCACCAGGAACTTCATGATCCATTTTATGGATCAGGTCCATTTTTCCAGCAAGTTCGAACAGGCCCCCATGGACCATGCCCTGAATATCGGCGGCGATTATTTTATTCACGAAGGGATAGTCCCGGGTTATCCCGCCTCCCATGGCTGTATCCGGCTGTTTCCCCTTCATGCCCGGTTCCTGTTTTATGATTGGGCCAAGCCGGGAATCCCTGGAAAAATCATAGGCTGAGGCCGCCTTTACCCCGGCGGTTCGGCTTTGACTGGGTCTACCCGGCCCGGATGCCGGGGCCTTGGCCTCCCGCCCCTTTGGGCCACAGGCGGAAGGCGGTTCCCTTTTCCGCCACCTCTCCAATTACTCCCGGCGGGCAAGTTTCCGCTCGTACGCGGTCTCGATCTTGGCAATGATTTCTTCCAGGGGGCAGGGTTTGAGGAGCAACTCGGAGCCGCCCAGGCGGATGACCTCCGCGGCCGCGTCCACCGAGGCGTGGCCGGTGAGGATGATGACTTCGGAATCCGGGTAGTCCTGCTTAATGGCCTTCAGGGTCTCCAGGCCGCTCATGGCCGGCATCCGCACATCCAAGAGGACCACGTCGAAGGGTTGCCGGGCCAGTTCCGCCAGAGCCCTCGGCCCGCTGTCCGCGGTCGTGACCTCGTATCCATGAGCCGCCAGCAGTTTGCTCAGGTTGGTTCGGAAGCGCTCTTCGTCATCCACCAGCAGAATCGTCGGCAGCGTTGCCATGTCAAACCTCCCTGCGGCCGAGGGTTTGCGGGAGCTGGACCGTGAAGACGGAACCCTGGCCCACCTTGCTGGCCACAGTGATTTTGCCACCCAGCCGTTCGATGATACCGTGGCAGATGGAAAGACCGAGCCCGGTGCCCTTACCCTGGGGCTTGGTGGTGAAAAACGGGTCAAATATCTGGGCCAGATTCTCTGGGGGAATGCCGCAGCCCGTATCGGCCACTTGGACCATGACCCAGCCGTCGTCCCCGAGCCGCGTCGCGACCGTGACGGTCCCGTTCCGGCCCACGGCCTGAATGGCGTTATTGAGGAGATTCAGGATTACCTGCCGGAGCAGCGGGGAGTCGCTCTCGATCAGGGGCAAATCCGGGTAAAGTTGCTTCTCCAGGCTGATGTGGCGGGTGTGGGCCTCTTTTTCCACCAGCCGGGTCATGTCCTCAACCAGGCGGTTGAGATCCACGGCTTGGACCACCGGCTGGCGGCGGCGGGCGAAGTCTAGCAGATTGTGGGTTATTTCCCGAGCCCGATCCACCCGGCGGACAATCTCAGTGAGGCAGTTGTTGACCTCCGCCGGATCCGGGGGAGCTTCTTTTTTGTAAAGATGCAGCAGCCATTCGGCTTCCTGGCGGATGATTGCCAGAGGGTTGTTGATTTCATGGGCGATGCCGGCGGAGAGTTCCCCGATGGCGGCCAGTTTTTGGGATTGCAGCAGTTGGGCGGCGCTCAGGTCTTTTTGTCTCTCCGCCGCGGCTTTCTGGCTCAGCACCTGGCTGACCGTGATACAGGAAAGCCCGGCCAGCAGGACGGCGGCCAGCGCATAGGGAAGCCCGACCTGAAATCCCAGGGGAATGGCCAGGATCATTAGCGCCAGCGCGGGTCCGTATGCGAAAGGATGGCTCCGGAAATTATGGAACCATGCCTGGAGCAGAGGAAAGGGTGATTGGGCTGCCATGTCGCCGTCGGGGGCTGGGGCTTTCGGCCTAACGGTGGTATTCCAGTTGGATCTGTCTCCTTTCGTTGGCCTGCCGCAGCTTATCCATCAGGTCGTCCAGGGCTACGGGTTTCATGACATAATCGAAGGCCCCTAGCTGCATGCCCTGGATTCCCGCCTCCACCGAGGCATGGCCGGTGAGCATGATTACTTCCACCAAGGGTTTTTTCAACTTGATCTGGCGCAGGGTTTCAATGCCGTCCATGCCCGGCATCTTGACATCCAAGACAACGACGTCATAGTCTTGGTTGTCCAGCATTTCCAGAGCCTGGGGGCCGCTGGCCGCGCCCTCGACCTCAAGCTTGCGGGCCCGGAGGCGCTTGATGATGGTCTCCCGGAAATCATCTTCATCATCCACGATCAGAATGCGAAATTTATCCATGTGAGCGCTCCTTAGAGGTTCTGCTTCTTTTAACCGATTTCTCAAATGAGCTTCTTTTTCAAGTCCCCCCTCACCCTTCTCTTCGCGCGGCGGCAGAAGGGAACTCAGAGGAATCCCTTCAGCATCCCTTCTCCCCCAATGGGAACAAAACCAGGGTGAGGGGAACAGCCTTCACTCGCCTTATGCCGGGAAACAAACACCTTGTTCCTGTGATGAGCCATGGGGATTCAGCTTTTCGCCTGTCATTTCACCGGGAGTTTTATGGTGAAGGTGGTGCCCTGCCCCACTTGGCTTTCCACGTTTATGGTGCCGCCCAGCTTTTCAATGATGCTGTAGGAAATGGACAGACCCAGGCCGGTGCCTTTGCCCACTTCCTTGGTGGTGAAAAAGGGGTCGAAAATTTTCTCTAAGGTTTCCTGGCTCATGCCCGGGCCGGTATCAGAGATCCTGACGGCGATCTGTTGACTTTCGGGATGATGCAAGGTTTTCAGGGTGATGGTGCCGTCTTTGCCGATAGCGTCGATGGCATTGTTGAGGATGTTGAGAAATACCTGCTGCAATTGGCTGGGATCGCTGGAAATCGTCGGCAGATCGGGTGCCAGTTCCTTGTGGATATCAATGTTCCGGTAGCGGGCTTCGTTTTCCAGGAAACCGATGCATTCCTCCAGGACCTCATTGATCATGACCTTTTCCACCGTGGGCTCCATCCGGCGGGCAAAGCCCAGCAGGCGGTGAGTCACCTTTTTGACCCGGTCGGCATGGTACTCGATCTTCTTGATGGCTTCTTCAAACTCCTTAAAATGCGGACTGGTGGCCACGTCCTCCTCTTTAAGGAGGTCCTTCATCCAGCCCGCTTCTTCAGCGATGACCGCCAGAGGGTTGTTGATTTCGTGAGCCACCCCGGCGGCCATCTTCCCCAATGCCGCCATCTTGCTTTCGTGCAGCATCGCTTCGTCACTCTTGGCTTTATCTCGGTCACTGATGATCAAACGCTGCAACACCTTATTGGTAGTGATCACGGAACCGAGCACGATAAGCCCCAACCCCAGGAGGGTAAGAAAACCCAAAAGGTACTTGGCCCGCAGCAGCGGGGCCAGCGGTTCCCGGGGGTCTTCGGCGATGACCAGCACCCATTTCTTGGTTTTGATCCGCGCCGTGGCATAGAGAGTCGGTTCACCCTTATAGGGGATTTCTTCGACCCTGACCCCCACCACGGAGGAAAAATCCGGTCCGGGCGGCGGTTCCAACAGGTTACCACCAAAGCGGGGTTTCGTCTGCAATAAATTTTCCTGGTTAATCAGGTAGGCATCTCCGGTTTTCCCGGTCTGGGCGGCATGGACAATGCTTTCAATGACCTCGGAATCAATGGTGGCCCGCAATATCCAGCTCCGGTTTTTTTCCCGGACCAGCACAGCAATGATAAAGTGGGGCACCTTTCTGAAACCCAGGAACACATCGCTCACATAAATGCCCGAGTTCAATACCGCGTCAAACCATGGCTCGTTGCGATAGTTGACGTTTTTCAAAAGGTGGTAATACGGTCCCACGTAAGCCAGGTGCTGGCCGTCCTGGTCAATGACCCCCAAATCGATGTAAGACCGGGAACGGGCCTGGATGATGTTGAAGACTTTGTTCAGGTAATCCTCGTCGCTCAGTTGAGCCAGGGTGTTGGTATTGGCCAGGGTGGCCAGTTGGGAAATCCGCTCTTCCAGGAACAGGTCCAACGCCGCCTGCCGGTTCATGGCCAGGGTTCTGAGACTTTCCACGACCTTGGCGGTGTAAGAAACGCTGAAATGATAATACAGCGCTGCGGCCAGGACCACCAGGGGGATGATGGAGAACAGGATTTTGGTCAAGGTTATCTGCCACCAGAATTGCCGGTATTTCTTGTCTTCCATGCCCAACCCCCTCAGGCGCTTAGCACTCCGGATGTAGTCAAAAAAATCACCCCGCTTATCCCGGCTGGCCGGCCTGCGGCCGGCCCTGCGGCAATTCCTGGTAAAGCTCCGGGTCCAGACGGTAATTCCCCGCCAAGAAGTTCTTAACCACCGCGTCCACACTGTATTCACTGTTCATCAGCATGTCCAGCTGCCGGGTGAACAGGAGCAGTTTGCCGATCATCTCCAATTTTTCTGCAATCACCGACCGGGGATATTTCAAGAGCCTGGCATTAACTTGGTCGCCCTTGACATCCACCGCAAAGCCCTGTTGTTCCAGGACCCGGGCAATGGCCCGGACCCGGCGATTGCGCCGCACATCGTCGGCCGCACCCCCCTTGAACGAAAAGCTGATGTAATTGCTGTTGATATTGTCGCCGCAATAACAATCCAGGATGCTGTAGTGGTACCCCACCCGGGAACTGAAGTTGAGGTATTTGGCCGAAATCACCGCATAGCTGCGGTCCCCGAATCGTTCCCCCGGGCCTGACAGCATTTGCTCCCGCATCACCGCCAGCAGGCCGGAAACCTGGATGGGCCGCGGCTCCATCCCCCGCAAGTCCTCATGCAGCATGCCCCGCAGGAGGGCCTGGAAGGGCGCCGAAGCGATGTGGTCCACGTTCACCCGCCAACTCCGGGGGGCGCGGTCCCGTAAGCCGCCGCCCAGGTCCACGATATACAGGTCCAGGGGAATGGGGGCGGTCAACTTGACAGCCCCCCCTTTTTCATAGGAAATCAGGTCGCTTACCTGGAACATGACCCTGTAGGAATGTTCGTGGACAAAGCGGCTGAGGTCATGAAGCGTTTGACAGTTTTCCGGAGCAAAACCGGGGGCCTCGGGGTCCACCAGGTTCAGGGGAATAATATGGTCGGCGACCTTCCTCAAAGTCTGATATACCGGGGTCCCGGTCATGTGGGTTTCCCGAGGGCGCTGAAGTTGTAACAGTTCCTGGACCCGGCCCTGGTAAACTCTGCCCGAGTAGGCATCCACGGTAATTTCCACCCCCGGAGGGATGGCGTCGCTGGCGCCCTCCACCCCCAGGATGGTGGGTACGCCGAACTCGCGGCTCAGGGCTGCCATGTGCCCGCTGACACTGCCGTGATCCGCGACAATGCCCTGGGCCTTGCCCATGACCATGACAAATTTCGGGGAGGAGTGCCTGGCCACCAAGACCGCGCCTTCCGGGAAGCCCTGCAAATCTTCGATATCCCGGATATGATAGGCCGGCCCACAGCCCACCCCGGAGCAGGCCACCGCGCCGCCCTCCACCAGCAGAGGGTATCCGGGCACCTGGGGGATGGCCTTCGCTTCCCCCTCATCCGGAGACTTGAGTTGCAGGGGCCGGGCCTGCAGTACGTACAGGCGATCTTCCCAATCCAGAGCCCATTCAATGTCCTGGGGACCGCCGTAATGGGCTTCGAGTCTGACCGCATAGGAGGCCAGGGTCTTGACCTGCTCGGGGGTGAGACAGGCAGTTTCCCGGTTCTCAGGCGGCACCGGGATTTCCTCCACCCCGCCCTCGGGACTGTTCACCAATTGCACGGGCTTGGGGGCGAGGCGCGCCTCTAGAATGGAAAAATCCCCATCTTTGGCCACCGTATAAGTATCGGGGGTCAAAATCCCCTCCACGGCGTAGGGTCCCAGACCCCAGACAGCATTGATAATGACGTGATCCTCCAAGATCTTGACCGGGTGACGGGAATACATGACGCCGCTGGCCTTGGCGTCGATCATCTGGAGACAGGCGACGCTCATGGCGATGTCTTCATCCCGGATGCCTTTCACCAGGCGGTAGGCTATGGCCCGGGGGGTGTAAAGGCTGGCGAGCACGGCCTTGTATGATTCCAGGAGATTGGCCGAGGTGACGTTGAGGACGGTCAGGTATTGCCCGGCAAAAGACAGGTCGCTGTCTTCGCCGATGGCGCTGCTTCGGAGGGATACCCGAGGCAAGGCCTGGCCGTGGCCCAGGGCTTCGGCCAGGCGGGCGTATGCCGCCCAAATGGCTTTTTCCAGGGCCGGAGGGAGCGCGGCCCGGGTGATCATCTCCTGGATATCAATGCTGGCTTCCCGGATAGTCTCCAGATCGTTGACGTCTATGGCCAGTTTTCTCTTATTGATCTCCTCCACCAGGTCATTGTACGCCAAAAAGGCCTCGTAGGCGGCGGTGGTGATCGCGAACCCCTGGGGGATCGGCAGATGCAGGCGGTTCCGGACTTCCCCCAGATGGGCGCTTTTGCCCCCCACCCAGTCGGTCAGGTCCTTGGTGATTTCGGCAAAAGGCAGGACCAGGGCCGGGCAGGTTATTTCCTTTTTGTGCTCGAGCTCAGCTTTGATTTTCTGGTGAATGCTGGCGAGCACGGGGTAGAGCATGGGATAGCGGTGGCCGGACAGCACATCCAGGGCTTTGACCATCCGGAAGGCGTGAAAGACCGCCCGGGTGGCGTTGGACCTGATATAGGACATGCCGAAGAGCTGGTGGCCGCGGAGTTTCTCCTCCATGTCGGTGATGATCTCCAAAAGCTGGGTGTTGGAGGTCAAAAGCTCCTTGAAAAGCCCGTATTTAAAGCGGAATACCGCGCCGATGTCCCCCTCTGCCGGCTCCAGCCGCAGCAGGGAGCGGAACCAGGTTTTGAGATTGCCGATAATAGTGGCCAATGCAGTTAACCTTAAATGCGCTTAAGAGCCTTCGGACTGCCCGACTCCAGAATTCATAAGCTTGGCGGGAGAAGGGGCTCAGGGCTTTGAGCCCTGCCCCCTCCCCCGCCACCTTTCGCCAGGTTTTGGGCAGAGCCAAGGACATGACCGATCAGGAATTTTGGTGCGCGAGG
>Ga0315298_1009663_pt1 | contig 11850 bp, 12 predicted proteins | sample WHS_1_MG_FD_203077 | JGI IMG/M metagenome (GOLD analysis project Ga0315298, IMG submission 203077) | Extremophilic microbial mat communities from Washburn Hot Springs, YNP, Wyoming, USA - WHS_1_MG | ecosystem: Environmental > Aquatic > Thermal springs > Hot (42-90C) | place: USA: Wyoming... | reverse complement strand
AGTGAAAGAGGATAGAAAATACACGATTACAGATAAGTTATTAGAAGAAATTATTGATGTAAGATGCTGATACCAGTTTCAGTATAATAATTCTTGACAATGCCTAGATAGAGCTTTGCCTTCATCGCGATTAATGCAACTAGGCCTCATCCCCTCTCCCGTGCCGTCGACGGGACTACTTTCCATCAAGGAGTCTCGCTGACCGCCTTCATTACGTATAAAACATATTACTCGAATTTGTGTACCACAGATCTGACTGGGGTGTAGGCCCTTTTGGGCTAAATCCCTTCTTCAGCAGGGACTCCGAACTTAAAGTTGGCGATCAGTTAACAGTCATGGGGAATCCTTCACTCTTTGAGGAGGTTGAGGAAATTTTAGAATGAAAATTCTATAAGGATTCAATATTTCTTGACATAATTTTAAACTTAACAGTAAGGTTATGCTTTATTACCCCCCATTAAATAATTCTTATATGAACCGTAAACCCTACGTGAAAATTCTAATTATTCTCGTAATATTAGCTGTCTTAGATTATGCCCTCAGGTCTTTGTTGGAGACGTTATCTTTAACCTTTCCAAAGGGCTCCATATACTTTATTGACGCTCAGACTGGAATAACTGTAATTATTGTAGCAGTGGGAGGTTATTTTGTAATTAAAGTATTTCGGAATTTAATAAATCAAGTTTTTCTAAGCAAATTAGAGAGAAATATGGCTTCAACAATTAGGGTAATTTTAGATGTCGTTTTCTATACAATACTAGTAATGGCTGTATTAGCAGCATTAAAGGTCAATCTAACCGGTGTCTTAGTAGGAGGCGCAGTTGGAGGAATCGTAATAGGCTTAGCAGTTCAAACCATAGCCCAGAACGTTTTATCCGGATTATTAGTAACTACGAGTAAGACGGTCAAGCCCAATGATGCGGTATCCCTGATCTCTTGGATTTGGGGATCCCCAATAATCGGAGAAGTGACTAAGGTTTCCATTTTATTCACAGAAGTTAAGACAGTTAACGGAAATATAATAAGAATACCCAACTCCGCGTTTTTGGGAAATACAGTGTTTCAGAAGTTAGAATCGGAGAGTTCCTTGGCATATCCTTATCAGTTACTAGTTAACGCCGATGTTCCCGCGAATGACCTATTAGACTTGGCTAAATCCTATATTCAGGACTCCTTTTCTAAAAGTGGGCTGAAGAATCCCGAAATTTACTTCACTGGAAAAAACGGGACTACTAATGCGTTTACTATTATCTTACATTTTGAAAAAATAGATCAGCTTAATAAATTATTAAACATGGTTAACGGAGCGTTTGATAAGGCGTACTGGGAGTTGAAGAGAAAATCATAGTGCCTTCATTCAAGTTTAAATTCATACTTTAACGTTAAAAGTACCTCTAATAATTGAACCTTTGTGGTTTGCTTCAAATTTCATCAAGCCTTGCGTTAAACTCAGTTATTAGATGGTGAGTGTGTTGTAAAATATCCTTCGCCGTTGCAAATCCCTTATCTATATAGAGAACGTCTCTTCGTTTCCATTAAGGGAAAACTGGTGCCGCGGCCGGGATTTGAACCCGGGTCTCGGGCTCGAAAGGCCCGAATCCTCTCGGCCCGCCTCCGTTGACCGGGCTAGACGACCGCGGCGAGTTAATTGCCTCCCCACCGGATTTAAAATTTAGACGCTACTATGCGATGACCGGCTGCGAGGCCTTCCTTCCGTGAGGGTCGTTCGTCCGCTCTCATCACTCGCTCCTTCTCAATTCGTAAATTACGTTACGTAAGTTAATTGTTGGCGTTTGAAAATACTAAAAATGGGTACGAATATTTTAAAAGCACTCTAATAAGATAATGGAAAAAAAAAGGTCAAATTGAGCATCGATGTTCAGTACGGCGAGACTGCCACCGAGAGGCCCAGGGCAACGGGGGATGAGAGGAGAGATTCGAGATCCATCATTACGATGCTGAGGCAGAAGGGCTACAAGAACGAGATCCTGCTGAACTTGAACATGTTCTCCGATCCGGCCAAGTTCATTCTTCTCGCGGCGCCTCCGGGGACAAAGCATGTAGCTCTCTTGTATAACGAACTCCTTGAAGGGAAAGTGAACCAGATTGTCCAGAGGATGACGTCGCTTAGGCCAGACTTAGGCGTGATGAGGTTTGTGGATAACGGTTTAGACCGCGACAGGATAATCGCGGCGTTCAGGACTGGGTAGGCCCACTATCGTTGGTCTCGTAAACTACCTTCCCCTTCTCCCTGACCTCTCTCACTAGGCCCAACTTAACCAGCTTCTTAACCCTCCTATAGGCCGTCGTCTTCGGGAGCCCCGTGGCCCTGACTATGTCCGACAGCATCCTGTTGCCTGCCCTTATCGCCTCGAGCACCTGTTTGTCCCTCTCGTTGAGCTCCGACTCTTCCAACGAGACGGCCTCCTCGTTATCGTCTTCGACCCTCTCGACCTGAACTCCCTCCCCGACTGGAGAGAGCCGTTCGGATGAGCCCGAAACCGGTTCCGCCTTCCTTGTCCTCCTTATCTCCCTCCACAGCTTGTACACCAGGTAAGCTAGGGCTGAGTTCGTGACGATCAGAGCGGCTATGAGGTAAAAGGTACTAGTGGGGCCGTTACCCCCCTGAGCGCTTCGGACTTCTGCTGTAGCTAGAGGCGAGGGAGAATAGGTGGCGCTGACCTTTGTTCCAGAGAACGTGAGCACGTAGTAGCCCGTGGAGCTCAACACTGAAACTGGGCCCGGGTTGGAATAAACCAAGGAGTAGGAGGAGGGCAACACTAGCCTCAGAGTGAAGTTGAAGGGCTCCCTCACTTTTATCTCGTTCCCGGGGAAATAGGCTGAGTACGTTACAGTGGCGTAGGTAGAGTTACGGAGAATTATCGTACCGTTCTCCACCGTGTAGGCCGAGCCTGAAACCCTCAAGTCGGTGACGTTCTGCCCGAAGAGGATGAAGTCGTTCACTCCCTTCAACTCGGCGTAGACAGTGCCGTTGTAATACACAGTGATAACGGCGTAGCTCTGGGAGACTGCGTGAACAGCGGCGAGTAACGAGAGCGATGCCAAGATCAGTAGCGCGCTTGCCCCCACCCTAAGCAAGGGCCATCGAGCTCGCCATATGTTTCTCATCGGAGGAATTAAAGAGTACGATTTCCGGGTCCTTGAGCCCCCGTTAGGCTTCAGTCATTTCCGTCGTTGCTTACCTTGACTATCTCAATCAAGTTTTTCAGGTCCTTCGGGTTCACGTGCTCCTTCGACACGAAGGACACTAACACCTTGACCACGTAATGCCCCTTGTCCAGGTGGATTAGGGCTACGGGGCTTTGGCTTGTGAGCGTTACCGTGGTCCCGTCCGGTAAGTGAATGACCACCACCTCGTCCTGGTACTCCAAGTTTGCAATTATTTCGTACGTACCGCCTTTATCTACGTCGAACTCCGCCACGAACGTGAAGTTGTAAACGTTACTTTCACTAGACCCGGGCTGTGAGGTCGTTGTAGTAACGGTATTGACAGTCGTGGTCACCGTCTTAGTGACGTTGTTGTAATTCGACCCTTGGATCACGGTGATCGGGAGAGTAGTGTTCACGGACTGGCCCAGTGTGACTGGCCTATTGAGGGCGTTGTAGAGCTCTACCCCCAGGATCACGTTCACCGCTAGGGTTACGACGATCAGGCCGACCAGCAGGTCCGTTCTCACGATGTAGAACTTCCTGTTCCAGTCCTTATATGCAACACCTTCACACAGAGAGACACTCGGACAAGGTTTGGGCCTCGCGATATGAATATTTTAACGTGAATCGAACTCGTTTTTATTGTTATTTCTCTAGAATTTCATCGGTATTCCGGTGTTCCACCGCCGTGCTCCAACGGCTTCCTTATATGGACGGAACGCTCAAGACTCACCTGAGGCGGCATGAGCAAAGTCCTAACCGCCTTGGCTGTAGTCCTGGTGGCCACAGCTGCTGGACTAGCTATACTAGCTACAGGTATAGCCGGCATAAGCCTGCCACCGGCTACTACATCGGTTACTAGTAACTACCAGAACGGCGGTTCTTCCTTCTCGGCCTCCTACAGTAGTAACAACCAGTACAGTGCAACCAACGGAAACCTAACGCTGGCTACTATATCATATAAGGTAATTGGTAACTACCAGAACGGGGGCAACTACCAGTACGGCAGTAATTACCAGGATGGCGGCCCCTCCTTCTTAGCCTCCAACGGCTCAGTGGTTGTGATCACGGCCTCGCATCTGAACCTCGGGAACCTCACCGCAAATCAGAAGGGTTACGCCACAGGTACGGCCGCCATTCTGGTCAACTCGTCGGGCTACTTCGTGATAGAGCTCAACGACAGCGTGCTTCATGACGATAACGTCTTCTCCCACTTCATGGTGAAGCTAACAATAGGCAACCGGACGGTGACCCTAGCTGAGGGCGGTCACGGCAAGGGGCACGACGAGGCTATCATCTACCTCAACAAGGGAGAGTACAACGTTACCATAACCGTCTACTACATGGTATCTCCGTACCCCCACAGCGTGACCGTTAACAACGCCCCGCTCCTGATAATAAAGCCCTACTATGGTCATGACCACGACTATCAGGAGGAGTACAACAGCTGAGGTCCCCGATCTAAAGCCCTCTAAGTTGGAAGGAAAGACGTATTTTGTCCTCCGTTCCCGTTTTCTAAAGGCTTCATTAGGTAAGGAGTCCTACCTTACTGAGAGAGCCGTCCGCAAGGGGAAACGCTTAATGTCAACCCCTCAACGCTTTCGTAAGGAAGTGGGGAGACGTTGAAGGTCGCGATGCTCACCCCCCTATTCCTGCCCGTTCGCGGGGGGACCGAGGTCCACGTTTACAACTTGGCGAAGAGGTTGATCGGACTAGGGGTTCAGGTGGAAGTCCACACCAGTAGGGACACCTACACCGAGAGGGGCGTCCTGCCTCCCGAGGAGGAGATTGACGGGATAAAGGTGGTGAGGCACTCCAAGGGTTGGGAGCTGAAGGGGGACTTCGATCTGGCTCACTTCCACAACATGCACAGGATGTTCACTTTGTGGAACGCGAAGACCGTCGCCTTCTTCCTGTCATCGAGCCGAAGGAAGGTGTTCACCCCCCACGACTCCATGATAACCGAGCGCCCTCCTCCGGTCAGGTGGTTGCAGAGGCTGATGATAAGTAGGGCGGACAGATGGATCGCGGTCTCCGAATGGGAGAGGAAAGAGATGGCCAAAAGGGGGTTCAGGGTTGACAACTCTGTGGTCATTAACAACGGGGTCGAGGACGAGGCCTTCGAGTTGCCCAGGCAGGACCCCGTGATCGAGGGCGATTATCTCCTCTTCTTGGCCAGGATCTCCCCTGAGAAGAACCAGCTCTTCGCCATAGAGTGCCTAAACCGTTCGGGCCTGAACGTTAAGCTCGTTTTGGCAGGAGAGGTCAGGGATAGGGCATACTTCGAGAGGATCGCACCGCTACTGAGCGATAAGGTGATCTACTTGGGAAAGGTCGATCAGAGGACCAAGTACTCCCTGATAGACAACGCTCTGGCTTTGGTCCTCACCTCCCTCATGGAGGCGGAACCAATAGTCGTGAAGGAGGCGTTCGTCAGGGGAACCCCCGCCGTAGTCAAGGACACCGCGGGGGGCGCCGTGGAGCTGGTCAAGGACAACCTCAACGGCTTCGTTGTGAGGGACTGTGAGTCCTTCGAGAGGGCGGTGAGGGAGGTCATGAGGAACAGGGAGGAGCTGTCCAAAAACGCGAGGGCGGGAACCGAGACCTTCAGGTGGGAGTACGTCGCTAAGAGGACTCTGGAGGTCTATAACGAAGTGGTTAAAGGGTCGTAGATCCAGGGCCACTCTTCATCCATCCGCCATGGGTTCGCCACTCATCCCCTCAAGTTACCCTATGGGCTCGAAGCTAAGTTAAATAAAAGAACGGGGAAAAAGCTTGGGGTTACTTCATTGCGGCCATCAGCTTGTTCCTCACGCTCTCGTCTAAGCCCGCGATGGCCTCTTGGGCAATCCTGTTTAACCTGTCCGCCTTCTCCTTGGGAAGCCTGGACAACGCCTTCGACCTGATCTCAAGAACTGTTTTGATCGTTGGGATGTCAAAGGAGCTTAGTACCCTCAACATGCTGTCGCACCAGCCCCTGTATTCATCGTCGGTAGCCCTCGTGGCAAGCGCGTCCGCTATCTGGTAGATCACGTTCTCGGCTTCCTCCGGTTTCATCCTCATGAGCATTGGGAGAATCTGCATGAGAGTTTGGTTCCTCTCGGTGTAGGGCATCCTGGCGATCTGAACCGGGTCTGGGAGGCCAGACATAGCTATCAACGAATTTTCTCTTATACTGGTTAAAAGGTCTGTTTATTTTCGATTTGGCAATTATAAATTTTTCTAATTCATGAAATTAAATTAGCTTCCCTTCCGACCTGATTGTCCATATCAGGAAAGGCACCGTTTCTATGAAATTGGGATTTCTAATTTTTTATTCATCAATACGCGAACAAGAGCTATGAGTAAGGTTCTAGTCGCGATCGGAGTAGCCCTCGTATTGGTCGCTATAGCCTACTTCGCTTACGGTTACCTATCTTCCGGCCAGGTGAACGTCTACATCCAGGACCCTGGGGGCAATCAGGCGGCGTCGAACTCCTCCTTCGTGAAGATATACCTGACTATAACCTCGATCATGCTCCACAAGGAGAACGCCACGGGGAACCCGTGGGTGACCATATCCAACGGCACCGAGACGGTTCTCCTCTCCGGGAGCCCCACCTTCCTGGCCTCAGCCAAGATACCCACAGGGACCTACAACGAGGTGAGGCTAGTGGTTAGCTCCGCTGAGGTAGAGATAGGCGGAGTGAACGTATCCGCCGCTCTGCCCAGTGCCGTGCTCAAGATCCCCATCGTCGGTTCCCTTAATCTGAGCGGCGGTTCCAACGTTAACCTGATTATAGAGCTTCCGGGGGTACACTATGCCGACGGGGAGATAATAATCAACCCCACCGCGAAGGCTTACGTGCAGAGCTGAAAAATTCCTCAGTTGCTTAGCGGGATCACGGTCACCGCCGTGGACTTGTAGAGTGGAATCCTCGTTTCGGGATCCAGAACGTCGCAAACGACGTAATTGACCGAGTCCAGAGAGTTAGGCATGAAGGCGAACCCCCTCTTCAGGCCTTCCATTTTTCTGGCCTTGACCCTAGCCTCTCCGCACTGGCTCCTCACCAGGACCTCCTGGCCTTCCCTTATCTCGAGCTCCCTCATGTCCTCAGGGTTAAGGTAGATCGCCTCCTCCATATCCCCCATATATCTCGAGAGGGAGTCTGTGTTGTAATGCGTCACTACCCTTCCTGTGATGAGGATCAGACCATTGCCCCTCCTGTCTATTTCCCTGTACTCGACGGGAACGAAGTGCGCGAAGCCGTCCTTCGTCACGAACTTCTCCGAGTACAACACGAGCTCACCGTTGGGATACCTGCTGTTCTTGGAGTGATCCATCACGTCCGCTAAACTGAGCTTGGAGTAAAGCGGTACTACCTCCTTCATCTCCTCGAAGACCTCCTTAGGATCCCTACTAGTCCTCAATCCGAGCCTCTCGCCCAAGTCCGCGAGGACGAAGAGAGTTTGCCTCGCCTCCCCGGGGGGATCGACGGCCTTGAACCTCCACTTCACCAACCTATCCAAAGACGTCACCGAACCCTCGCTCTCCGCCCACATCGATACGGGGAGCACGTAGTGGGCCAACTCGGCTGTCTCCGTCATGTAGGCGTCCAGAACCACCAACAGGTCGAGCTCCCTGAGCCTCCGAATCACCTTCGCCCTGTTGGGCATGCTGTGGGCCACGTTGAAATTCACGAGTATCATAGCCCTGACGCTGTTATCGTTGAGCAAGGCGTCGGTTACGGTTAGGCCCCTCTCCAAAGGCACCGGAAAGCCCCAAAGCCTGGAAAGCCTCTCCGCGTTCTCAGGAGTTAAAGGCCCGTTGGGTAGTTGCCAGGGCTTGAGAAGGTCTCCCGAGCCCTGGACGTTCGACTGGCCCCTGTAAACTATAGGCCCTGCGCCGCTGAAGCCCACGTTCCCGGTGAGGAGCATTAGGTTCAAGTAGGCCCTGACCGCGTCGACTCCCCCTCCCTCGCTCAAGCCTAGACCCCAAGAGAAGATCACGCCCTTCTGGGATATCAGCTCGGCGAACTCGATTATCTTACCCTTCGGCACGCCCGTTACCTTCTCGGCCTCCTCGATAGTATACTTGGAGACCACTCTAACGTAATCCTCGAAGCCCTTCGTCCTCTTCATAACGAACTCCTTATCGTAGAGGCCGTTCCGTATCAGGTAGTTCGCCACGGCGTTGTAGAGGAAAACGTCGGTTCCCTGGTTCACCTGGATGAAGAGGGTGGCGTATCTCGCCGTCTTCGTTAACACGGGGTCTATGACCACTACCTTGGCTCCCCTCTCCTTCGCCTTGAGGAGGTAGTCCACCAGGACGGGGTGGCTCTCCGTCAACTGCTCCCCAGCTATCACGATCACCTTAGCGTTGACCATTTCCTCAACCGAGGTTCCCGAGGCCCCAATACCTACCGTCTCCCTGAGCGCGGTAGCTGAGGGCTCGTGGCAGACCCTGGCGCAGGAGTCCACGTTGTTGCTCCCCAAGAACCTGACCAGTTTTGACATCAGGTAAACCTCCTCCAGGGTGTTCTGACAGCCCCCGTAGATCGCTATGGCTTTACCGCCGTGTTTCTCCCGGATCTCCTTGATCTTGTCGGCTATCTCGTTCAAGGCTTCGTCCCATGAGACTTCGACGAAAGAGCCACCAACCCTCTTCAGGGGCCTAGTCAGCCTGCTTGGTAAGTAGAGCGACTTGTGGGCCGAAGCTCCTTTGCCGCAGACTTTGCCCTTGCTTAAAACGTGGTTCCTATTGGGGACGACCCTAACGACCTTGCCGTTCTCCACGTCGAGGAGTAAACCGCAACCGACCCCACAGTAGGGGCAGATGGACGGAACGAGGGGCATAAGCTCATGTCACCTACATTATTAGTTGTACTCTTACAGTATTAATTCATAAGTTCAAGCTTTCAATTACTAAATTAAATAAATGAATTTCATAGGCCAGGTCTTTCTTGTTGACGATTAAGTTAAAGGATCGCCGAACTTCAAACTCGTAAATGGGGCTGATTGGTTGTTAATCGCACCTATTACTGGAACTCCCTTCACGTTGTCGGAACCCCAGTGAAGGCATACCCGATCCTGAACCAGTACCCATTAGCTTGATACAACGCCCAAACGACTAATATTTCGCTGCTATTAGTTCCATTGACCACCACAGTTACTGGCGTGTTAACAGGCACGGTGTAAACCGTTAAGTTATCTGCCATCTGATGTCCGCTGATGTCGTATAACTGATTTATCATGAGCGTTTTAGCCTGAGTACCGTTGGGCAGGTAAACCCAGAACTTGGGGGTAGAGGTGGGGCCGATTATCCCGACGGTGGGCTCGAGGTACTGCGGGGCAGGGAAGACGAAGATCGAGACGTTGCCCGAGAGCGAGGGGTTGTAGAACTCTATCACCGCGCTCCCCACCCCACTACTGTTGATCAGGAGAGGGCCCACGGAGATAGAGGAAGAGGAAGCGATTGACGAAGCCTGCTGTTGACCTATAGCGAAGGTCTCCTGGGGGATCAATACTTCACTCACGTAGGCGAATACTACGATGCCGAGTATTAGTGCTGCTATCACAAGTAGGAAGTCGTCTACGGCAAGCGCACCCACGGTTAGTCTAAATATAGCTTATGTCGATCGTAAAAATACTTTTTCCCTATGCTCACTTCAAGTCGACAAACGTGGAGATCTGAGTTGTAGCCCTTATGCTTATCAGCGTCACGGTAGCACTGGCTTGCCTAATCCGTTTTCCCCTACAATTACTTGAAGGCGGCTAGGGCGTAAAGGCTTCCCTAAATGAGCTCCCTTATCCGAGGGCACAACTCAAGGTCTTTATAGTGGTGAACTTCTCTTCCCACTAACCTGAAGCTCCTTATTTCCACCTCTACGCCCTCCTTTAGGGCTCTCAGGAAGGCCTCGGAGAACCTCCTATCCGTCTCGAAATTCGGCGAGAAACAGTAAGCGTCAGGCCTCATGACGAGGATAAGCACCTTCGCCCGGTAACCCCTCATAACTAAACTCGTTAATTCCTCAACGTGTCTCCTTCCCCTCTCCGTCGGTGCGTCGGGGAACAGCGCAACGCCCTCTTTAACTAAGGTGCATCCCTTCACCTCAACGAAGGTGTCACCGTACCTGAAGTCTATCCTGCTGTTCCCGACCTTAACCTCGGCCTCCACGTCCTCCGGCAGGAACTTCCTCGCTATTGAAGAGTGTATACTCGAGTCCGTTATGGCCCAGTCGGAGCCCGTCCAGGCGGCTGTGACCTGGCAGTCAGTCCTCCTTTTACCTTCAGCCTTCCTGACCAGGATCCTGTTACCTGGGAATATGAGTTCGGGGAGCCTCCCAGGGTCGTGGAGGTGGCATCTCCTCCCGGACTCGGTAATTACTAGGAACCTGTTGGGCCTCTCCCTAACCCTCTCCTCCCAGAGCTCGGGGAACTCGTAGACCTTCAAGGCGCCTATCCCCTAAAGCTACTCTATCACCCTGACAGCGGCGTTCCTCAGCTTCATGGCCTGTTCAACGGCTTGAACCGCCTCCTCCCGGCCTTTGGCCTCGAAGTAGGGGATCTTGGCCGAGCTGAAGAGCCCGCTGAGGTCGAGCCTCTCGAGCTTAGCGGTTTGGGGCTCGTAACCGTAGAACCTCTCGAACTCCCTGGCGACGCTCCCCCACTTGGCGTCGTCGAAGATTATCAACAGGTTCTCGCTCTTCCTAGCGACGTAAATCACCGACTCCGGGGAGGACAGGTAGAAGGACCCGTCCCCCGTAACGGCCGCCGCCCTCTTGCCTGTAGAGAGGTAGTAGCCTATTGAGGCTCCCCAGGCCCAGCCCAGGTGGTCAGCCCCCAGGTCGCCGAAATAGGTCCCGAACTCACCCCTCGTCACGCACATCCTGTCCAGCTGATACTCGTTGAACACGGTTAGCCCCGAGGAGCTCAGGACCTTAGCTACCTCGCACCTTACGCTCCTGTTACTCTCCCTGAACCTCTCCAGCTCCTCCCTCTTCGCTTCGGCCCAGGCCTTATCCTGTTCCTTGAGCTTCAGCCTCGCCAGGAACTCCTCGGGGACGGACTGCACGCAGAGGTCGCAGTCGAAGTCGTGGTTCTCTATTAGGAAGTAGAGCGGGTCCGGGTCGACCCAGACCTTCACTCCTTCCCTCCCTTCTCCCACCCAAGGGGCCTCGTGCTCGACTATCACGTAACCCTCCGCGTCCTTCACGCTCAAGGCGGAGAACCTGCAGTCGCCCGGATAGTTAACCCACTCCCCCACGGGGTTGGGGAATGTTCGAAAAGTATAAGCTAATTTACACCCGATGTCGAAAGTCCAAGTAAGGGAGGACAGACAGGCGAAGTTCCTGAGCGAGCTCCAGGCCTTAGTTAAAGAGATAGGGAACTCGGCCGAGGACCTGAAGGTAGAAACTAGAGAATGGGCCTCCTCGACATCCCCTCGTGACTCATTCCCTCGTTTTTGAACCTCTCCTCCAGAAAGACGTTGCCCCTTTCGTGATAGCCCCTCTCTTCCCAGAACCCATCCACGTAATCCTTCCTGAACTCTATTTCGGTCAACCACTTCGCGCTCTTCCAGGCGTACAGGTGGGGAATAATGGGCCTGGCCGGAAACCCTTCCTTGAGCTCGAGCCTTCTTCCGTTTATCCTCAGGGCGATTATGGAGTCCTCGTGTAGGGCGTCCTCAATGGGGACTAC
>Ga0315298_1009662_pt1 | contig 11851 bp, 9 predicted proteins | sample WHS_1_MG_FD_203077 | JGI IMG/M metagenome (GOLD analysis project Ga0315298, IMG submission 203077) | Extremophilic microbial mat communities from Washburn Hot Springs, YNP, Wyoming, USA - WHS_1_MG | ecosystem: Environmental > Aquatic > Thermal springs > Hot (42-90C) | place: USA: Wyoming... | reverse complement strand
GTGCCACGCTGCTGGCGCCGGCGGTCGAGGTGATTGACAGCGAGTTTCTCGACGGATCGCAGCGCGAGGCCGTGCGCGCGCGGCTGGCCCGCTTCGTCGATGGCGTGATCGCCGAGGGGCTGGCGCCGCTCTTCGTCGCGGCGAAGGCCGCCGAGGTGGACCCGGCGCTGCGCGGCGTGCTGCACCGGCTGACCGAGCAGGCCGGCGTGCTGGTGCCGGGCGGGGCCGAGGGCGAGCTGCGGGCGAAGCTGCGCCGGATCGGCGTGCGGGATGGCGCCTTCGCGCTCTACATGCCGGCACTGCTGAAGCCGCGGGCGGCGGCGCTGCGTGCCATGCTGTGGTCCGCCTGGCACCGCCGGACGCTGCCGGACCTGCCGGCGCCGGGTCTTGTCTCGCTTCCGGCGCCGGACTGGCCGGCGGGGCTCGCGGCCTATCTCGGCTGGGTAGCGGCCGGTCCGCGGGCGATCCGGCTCGATATCGCCGAGCGGCTGGCCGGCGAACTGCGCCATGCGGCGCGCCGCCGGCCGGCGCCGGCGCCGCAGATGCTTGCCCCGCGGCTGGGCGTGGGCCACGAGGATCTGCCGGCGGTGCTGCGCGGCCTCGGCCTGCGGCTCATTCCCGGCGAGGCGATGGAGCCGGGCATGTTCGGCCCGCCGCGCCCGCCGATGGTCGAACTGCGGCGCCCGAGGCGCGGGCCGGCGCCACCACCGCGCAAGGCCGCACGCCCGGCCCCGCCGCCCAATCCCGATCATCCGTTCGCGGCGCTGGCCGCGCTGCGGCGTGCCGCCTCCTGAGCCTTCGGGCGGCGAGGATGCCGCCTGGCAGCGGCTCGACAAGTTCCTGTTCCATGCGCGCTTCGTCAAAACCCGCGGCGTTGCGGCGCGACTGGTCGCGGCCGGCGGGGTGCGGATCAACCGCCAGATCACCGAAAAGCCACACGCGCGGCTGCGCCCCGGTGATGTGCTGACCCTCGCCCTGCCGCAGGGCGTTCAGGTCGTGCGCGTGGTCGCGCTCGGCGCGCGGCGCGGCCCGGCCGCCGAGGCGCGCCGGCTCTACGAGGTTGTTGCAGAGGACTGATGCGGGCTGGCGCCTTGCGCTGGCCGGCCGTTGGGGGCATATCGCCGGTCGATCCATCCCATGCTCAGGAGTGCCCGATGACCTATGTGGTCACCGAAAACTGCATCAAGTGCAAGTACATGGACTGCGTCGAGGTCTGTCCGGTCGACTGCTTCTACGCAGGCGAGAACATGCTGGTGATCCATCCGGACGAATGCATCGACTGCGGCGTGTGCGAACCGGAATGCCCGGCCGAGGCGATCGTGCCGGATTCGGACGGCAAGGCATCCGCCTGGATCGAGAAGAACCGCGAATTTGCCACCCTCTGGCCGAACATGACCCGCAAGGGCACGCCGCCGGCGGATGCCGATGAGTGGAAGGATCGCGACGGCAAGGCCGAACTGTTCTCGCCTGAACCGCACAAGGACTGAAGCCGTCCGCGCCGCCGGCGTTCACGCCGGGGCGGATTTGTGGTATGCATGTTGATCCGGCATCCCCGCCGGCGCTTGAGTGGCGCAACGCGCCCCCGATCGCTTCGCTATCGAGGTTCAGCATGAAACGACCCGCTTCAACCGATCCGGCCGGAGCCGGTGCGGACGTCAGAAGCAGTGCCAAGGCGACGACCCGCGCGAAGACGGCCATGAAGGCCGCCGCCGCGTCCGGCTCGCCGTCCGACAGCCCGGCGCCGCGCCGCGCCGCCAGAACCGCCGCCGAACCCCAGGCGGCCAAGACCGAGAAGGACTCACAGCCCGATATGGCCAGCCCGAATACCGCCCAGACCGCCCCTCAGCCCGCCGAAGCCGAACGCGACACCCTGCCGCCGCCAGGGCCGCGCCCCGTGCTGCCGCAGCGCGCGATCGCCAAGGCCGAGACCTTCAAGCCCGGCGATCACGTCGTCTACCCGACCCATGGCGTGGGCAAGGTGGAGCGCATCGCCGCCGAGGAGATTGCCGGACAGAAGCTGGAACTGATCCACATCACCTTCGATGAGAACCGCATGACGCTGCGTGTGCCGGTAAACAAGGCGCGCACGGCGGGTCTGCGCAAGCTCTCCAGCCGCAAGCAGTTCGACGAGGTGCTCGCCACCCTCAAGGGCCGCGCCCGGGTGAAGCGCACCATGTGGTCGCGCCGGGCGCAGGAATACGAGGCGAAGATCAATTCCGGCGACCCGATGGCGATTGCCGAGGTGGTGCGCGACCTGCACCGCAATGCCGGCCAGCCGGACCAGAGCTTCTCCGAACGGCAGATCTTCGAGCAGGCGCTCGACCGGCTTGCCGCCGAATACGGCGCGCTCGAGGGGCTCGACAAGCAGGGTGCCATCGACAAGCTGCTCGACTTCCTGAAGACCGAGTGAGCCGAGCCGGCCGGTCCCGACACCGGCCGGAGCGCAATTAGGACTGATTTCCAGAAAAATCCCGACACGGCGCCGGCCGGAGTTTTGCTCCGGCCGGCGCTTTGTTTAAGGGCGCTCGCGCGATCGCACGCCTCTTCAAAATTTTGCCTGCTGCCCTATATATAGCCTTGGCTACATTTTCATGGGTGGGCTTCGATTGCGGTGAGCGACCTTGTTTCCCGGCCTGGGCTGAGCGAACGAACGGCACGCGCCGTCGCGGACCGGCTGGCCGGGCGCGCCGGATGGCGTAACCCGCTGATCTTTGCCGGGCCCGCGGTTGTCGCCTCGATCGCGTATATGGATCCCGGCAATTTCGCGACGAACATCCAGGCGGGCGCGCGCTATGGCTATGACCTGCTCTGGGTCGTGCTGCTCGCCAGCCTGATTGCGATGCTGTTCCAGGGCCTGTCTGCCCGGCTCGGGATCGTCACCGGGCGGAATCTCGCCGAACTCTGCCGCGACACGCTGCCGCCGGCGCTGACCATCCCGATGTGGATCATCAGCGAGATCGCCGCCATGGCGACCGATCTTGCCGAGTTTCTTGGCGGTGCCATCGGCATCGCGCTGCTCGCGCATTTGCCGCTGATGGCGGGCATGGCGATTACAGGGATCGTGACCTACGGTATTTTGCTCCTCGACCGGCGCGGCTTTCGGCCGATGGAACTGGTGATCGGCGCGCTCGTGGGCGTCATCGCGCTCTGCTATCTCGCCGAGTTGCTGATCGTGCCGGTTCACTGGCGGCAGGCAGCGCTGCATACGGTGCTGCCCTCCCTGCCGGATGCCGAGGCGCTGACGATCGCGGTCGGCATCGTCGGCGCCACGGTAATGCCGCACGCGCTGTTCCTGCATTCCGGCCTCTCCGGCGCGCGGGTGGCGCCGCAGGATGCGGCGCAGCGCCGGCGGCTGGTGCGTTATTCCAATATCGAGGTGCTCGCGGCGCTCGGGGTCGCCGGGCTGGTGAACATGGCGATGGTGGCGATGGCCGCCGGCGCCTTCCATCCGGCGCATCAGGGGATCGCCGAGATCGGCGAGGCCTATCGCACGCTCTCGCCGCTGCTCGGCGCCGGTGCCGCGGTGATCTTCCTGATCTCGCTGCTGGCCTCCGGCGTGTCGTCCTCCGTAGTGGGCACGCTGGCGGGGCAGATGGTGATGCAGGGATTTGTCGGTTTTTCGATCCCGATCTGGCTTCGCCGGGCGCTGACCATGATCCCCGGCTTCGTGGTGATCGGCCTCGGCGTGAACCCGACACGAGCGCTGGTGCTCAGCCAGGTGGTGCTGAGCCTGGCGCTGCCGGTGCCGATGCTGGCATTGCTGTGGTTTTCCACACGGCGGGCGCTGATGGGCGCGCTCGCGGTGCGCGGGATCACCGCCATCGCCGCGATCGGTGGCGCCATCGTGATCCTCGGACTCAACGTCATTCTGCTCCTGCAGATCTTCGGCGTGAACGTGCCGCTGCCGGGCTAGTTTTCCTCCACCTGCAGCTCGCCGAGATAGGCCTCCCGGATCGCCGGGTTGGCGGCGAGGTCTGCGGCGGGGCCTGAGAGCACGACCCGCCCGGTCTGCAGCACGTAGCCGCGGCTGGCGATTTGCAGCGCCATGTGGGCGTTCTGCTCGACCATGAAGATGGCCACACCCTGGCGGTTGATGGTCTGGATGATGCCGAACACGATCTCGACGAAGCGCGGCGAGAGGCCCATCGAGGGTTCGTCCATGCAGATCAGCGCCGGGCGGGCCATCAGTGCGCGGCCGATCGCGACCATCTGTTGCTCGCCGCCCGACAGCGTGCCGGCGAGCTGGTGGCGGCGTTCCTTCACGCGGGGGAACAGCTCATAGACACGTTCGAGATCCTCGTCGAATTTCGGGCCGCGCTTGCGCGTATAGGCGCCCATTTCGAGATTCTCGTAGACCGTCATGCGCGGGAACAGTCGCCGCGCCTCCAGCACCGGGGCGATGCCGCGCCTGACCCGCTCCGAGGTGCTGAGCCGGTTGATCGGCGCGCCGCGGAAGCGCACCTCGCCTTGGGAAGGGGTGACCGTGCCCATGATCGTCTTCATCGTGGTCGACTTGCCGCTGGCATTGCCGCCGAGCAGCACCACGATGTCGTCCGGCGCGACCGAATAGTCGACGCCCTTGAGCACGTGCAGGTCGCCGTAATGGGTGTGCACACCGGCGAATTCGAGCAGGGTTTCCTCAGGCATCGACCACGCCCCGGCCGATATAGGCCTCGATCACCGCCTCGTTCCGCCGCACCTCGTCGGCCCGTCCCTCGGCGAGTTTCTCGCCATGGTCGAGGACGATCACGTTGTCGGCGAGGCGGGTGACGACATCGAGCTTGTGCTCCACCAGCAGGACAGTGAGGCCGAAATCGCGGAAGGCGGCGATCTGTTCGGCGAGTTCGAGGCTTTCCGCCGGGTTCATGCCCGCCGTCGGCTCGTCGAGCATCAGCAGGCGCGGGCGGGAGGCGAGCGCGCGGGCGATCTCGACACGGCGGCGATTGGCGTAGGAGAGTTGCGCCACGCCTTGGTCGATCCGCGGCACCAGGCGGTTGCCGAACATCGCCAGCAGTTCGAGCACGAATTCGCGCGCTTCGCGTTCCTCGGCGCGCACGCGGGGCAGGCCGAGCACCGCCCCGGCCGCGCCGGAGGAGAGATGCGTGTGCTGGCCGATCAGCACGTTTTCCATCACCGTGAGGTTGGGGAACAGGCGGATGTTCTGGAAGGTGCGGGCGACGCCGGCGCGCAGCACCTGGTCTGGCCGCAGGCCAAGCAGGTCGCGCCCGGCGAAGCGCACTACGCCGGCGGAGGGTTTCACGAGGCCGGTGATGCTGTTGAACAGGGTGGATTTGCCCGAGCCGTTGGGCCCGATCACGGCGACGATGCTGCCGGGCGGGACATCGAGCGAGACCGATTTCAGCGCGGTCAGCCCGCCGAATTTCACGGTGAGGTCGCGGATTTCGAGCGCGGCGGGCCGTGCGTCGGCGGTGGCTTCGGCGAGCCCGGCGCGCAGCCTGGCCACGGCCGGGGCGGCGCCGCGGGAGACGGCGGCGTCCTGCTGCTCATAGCTCAGCCGCACCTCGTTCCGGCCGACCGGAACGAGGCCGTCGCGCCGGTAGAGCATCATGGTCACCAGAATGATGCCGAAGATCAGTTCCGAGGCCGAGGTGAGCTCGAGATTTTGCAGGAAAGGCGAATGGATCGCGTTGCCGAGCCCCTGCACCCAGCCGGACAGGGCGGGCAGGAACCAGGCCTGCAGCAGTTCGAGCAGCACCGCGCCGAGAATGGCGCCCCAGACGCTCGCGAGGCCGCCAAGCACGATCATCACCAGCACCATGATCGAGACCGGCAGGTCGAACATGTCCGGCGTCGCGGTCTGCAGCTTGGCGATGTAGAACGTGCCGGTCATGCCGGCGAACCCGGCGCCCATGGCGAAGGCGAGCAGCTTCAGCCGCGTGGTGTGCACGCCCATTGCGCTGGCGGCGATCTCGTCCTCGCGCACCGCCATCCAGGCCCGGCCGATCCGCGAGGGTTTCAGCCGCAGCGAGATGAAGAGCAGCAGCAGCACGAGGCCAAGGCCGACGTAATAATAAGGTGTCGCGTTGATGCCGAAGCGGTAGCCGAACAGCACCGGCGGGCCGACGCCGTTCAGCCCCTCGGCGCCGTTGGTGAGCGAGGACCAGTTGCGCGCGACGATCGGCACGATCTCGCCGAAGCCGAGGGTGACGATGGCGAGATAGTCGCCCTTCAGCCGCAGGGTCGGCGCGCCGAACGCCATGCCGAAACAGGCGGCGATGACGGCGGAGGCCGGCAGCATCAGCCAGAAGGGGAAGGTGAAATGCACCGTCGCCGCCGCACCCGCGCCGAGTTTCGCGACGAAGCCGATCGCCGCGAGCGGCGCCCAGGCCGCGCTCCAGTGCGGGTGGAGCTGGAACGAGTTCAGGATGCCATAGGCATAGGCGCCAATGGCGAAGAAGGCGGCGTAGCCGAGATCGAGCAGGCCGGTGAAACCGACCACGATGTTCAGCCCGAGCGCCAGTGCGGCATAGGCGCAGCTATTGGCCGCGACGTCGATATTCGCCTGGCCGATGCCAAGGAAGGGCAGCAGCAGAAGCACCATCAGCAGGGCGGCGAACAGCGCCTGGCGCTGGCGGGGCGAGAGCAGGGCGAGGCGCTTCATCGCCGACTACGAGCGGTTGGGCGCCTGCGCGCCGAGCAGGCCGGCCGGGCGGAAGACCAGCGTGAGGATCAGGATCGAGAAGATGATCACATCGGCCCATTTCGCGGCGATGTACTGGCTGCCGATCGTCTCGATCAGGCCGATGAGGAGGCCGCCGACCATCGCCCCCGGCACGTTGCCGATGCCGCCGAGCACGGCGGCGGTAAAGGCGCGCAGACCCGCGGTGTAGCCGATGCTGTACTGGGTGAAATTGTAGTACAGGCCAAAGATCATCCCGGCGGCGCCGGCCAGGGCGGAGCCGGCGAAGAAGGCGATCATCACCACCTGGTCGACCTCCACACCCATCATCCGCGCGGCCTCGGCGTCCTGGGCGACGGCGCGCATCGCCTTGCCGAGGCGCGAACGCCTGACGAACAGGTTCAGCCCCCACATCAGCACTGCCGCGACGATCCAGATGATCACCGCCTTGAGGCGGATCGTCACCCCGCCGAGATGGTAGTCGATGCTCGGCATCGGGTCGGGGTAGTTCAGCGCCTGGGCGTTGGTCAGCAGCAACACGACGTTGAACAGGATGTAGGAGACGCCGATCGTGGTGATCATCGCCATCGGCCCGCGCACGTTGCGCATCGGCCGCAGCGTGTAGCGCTCGATCGCGACGCCGAGCACGCCGGAGGTCACCATCGTCACCGCGAGGGCGGCGAGCAGCGAGAGCACCAGCGGGGCGCCGTGCAGCACCACCGCCTGGCCCTGCAGGCCGAACCATTGCAGCACGATGAGGCCAACGAACGCTCCCACCATGAAGACGTTGAAATGCGCGAAATTGATCAGCTCGAGAATGCCGTAGACAAGGGTGAACCCGAGTGCCAGCAGCGCGTACATCGCCCCCAGGCTCAGCCCGTTGACGAGCTGCTGGAGAAAAACCGCCATTCCGGTCATGGGCGCCGCGTCAGTGCTGCGGCGCCACGCCGACGTATCGCATCTGCTTGTTCAGGTCCCCGAGCGGGGCGGACTTGTCCTGGTGGAACTGGAACACGGCAACGATGTGGCTGGTCATGTCGCCATACTTGTCGAAGCTGATCGGCCCCTGCAAGCCGTTGACATGCACGGTCGCGATCGCGTCGCGGACATTGGCGGCGGTGAGCGGCTTTCCTGCCTTCTGTACCGCCTTGATGCCGGCGATGGCGACGAGGGCGGCGTCATAGGCGGTGATGGCGTAGTCGTCCGGCGCGACGCCGTAGGTTTTCGTATAAAGCTTGACCCAGTTCGCCAGCTTCGGGTCATCGACCACATGCGGCGAGGCATTGGTGCCATACCAGCCCTCGGCGGCGGGGAAACCGGCGGCCGTCATCATTTCGGGGCTCAGGATGCCGTCGCCGCCGCCTTTGATCACGTGCGGAATGATCTGGTAGCTCTGCTTCACCAGCTTCACGCCGGCCTGCATCGTGCCGCCGTAATAGAGCGAGGCGGTCTTGGTCGCGGCAATCTTGGTGAGCACGGCGGAATAGTCGGCGGCCTTGGGGTCGAGCCGGTCGCGGCCGAGGACCTTGATGCCCTTCTTCTTCGCCTGGGCTTCGAAGGCGTTGGCGAGGCCGACGCCGTAGGCGCCGCTGTCATCGAGGATGTAGACGCTCTTCACCTTCAGGACCTCGGCGTAGAAATTCGCCATGTTCGGGCCCTGATAGGCATCGGTCGTCACGGTGCGGAAATAGATCGGCTTGCCGCCCGGATCGAACTCGCCGGCATAGGCCGGATTGGTGATGTCGGGCGCGGTGGACGAGGGGGTGATGGTCGCGAGATTGGCCATCGAGAGGATCGGCGCCATCGCCTTGCCGGAGCCGCTCATCTCGGGGCCGACATTGGCAAGCACCGTGCGCGTGCCGGCCAGTTTGCGCGCGTTGGTGGCGGCCTGGGCCGGGTCGTACTGGCCGGCAGTCGCGGTCGCGTTGTTCAGGATCATCGGCTCGAGGCGGATGTCGCCGAGTTCGCCGCTCTGGTTGGCGAGCTTGATGGCGAGCTGCGCGCCGTGAAGAATGAGGTGCGCGGCCTCGGCATCTGCGCCGGTCAGGGGCAGCGTAATCCCGATGTGATAGACCTTGTCCGCCGCCAGGGCGATGGGACTTGCCGAGGCGAGGATGAATGTTCCCGCCGCTCCACGCAGAGCTTTGCGCCTTGATAGTGCCATTGGTCCCGTCCTTCTTGCTTTTGTGAGATAGCTGCCATGCGCAAGGTAAACAGCTCGTGAGCGAAGGCAAGTGTTTTTTGGCTCCTCCACCGCGTCGCCGGCAACTGCCGCAAAAAAAATGGCGGCCACGAGGCCGCCAAGTTTAGGGAGGAAACGTCCAAGAAAGCAGACAAACGACTGATCGTTTGCTGCGTCGCACTATATGGCGGAATCGCTTTCCCGTTCAAGAATTTTGTGCGCCGCAGCATATGTATTTCATGAATATGTCTTATGCGGTGAGCAAAGGTTCAGCCGCCGATGGTTCCCCGCAAGCCGAAAAGGAAGTTCTGCCCCGGAATCTGCAATCCATTCACGGGTTCGAATGCCGAGTTGGTCAGGTTGCGACCGATCGCGAAGAGGGTGAGCGCGCGGCTGATCCGGTAGTTCACTGCGAGATTGGCGATCGTGCCGGGCTGGGCGAGGCCGACGCCGCTCGGATTGCCGGAGGTGATCGGATAGCCGGAATTGGCGTAGAGGAAATCCGAGAAGCGGCCGACATAGCGGATGGCGGGCTCGATCGACAGCGCCGGGATCGGGCGGATCGAGAGGGTGAGCGATCCGGCGTTTTCCGGCCGACGCAGGAGGGCGGTGCCGGTCGCAGCATCGCGGGCGATGGTGCGGGTATAGTCGATCTGGCCGGAGAGCCAGGGGGCCGGCGCGAAGCCGATGCCCGCCTCGATGCCGTGAATCCGGGCGCGGGCGACGTTTTCCTCCGTGCTGGTGCCGTCAGGCAGGGAGGTGTACTCGAACAGGTTCGAGATGTCCTGGTGAAAATAGCTCATCCGCAGCGTGATCGCTTCGGGCATGCCGAAGGCGGGCAGCACGGTCTCGAAGCCGAACCGATAGCCAACCGAGTGTTCGGGGTGGAGGTTCGGGTTGCCGTGATAGCCGTAGCTGTCGATGCCGTGCAGGTCGTAGAGCGAGGGGGCGAGAAAGCCGCTGCCCGCCGAGGCTTTCAGCCGCGTGTCGATTGCGGGTACGGCGAGCACGAGGCCGCCGCGCTCCGTCACCACGGTGCCGTAGCCGCTGACCGAATCCGCACGGACAGCGCCCTGCACCGACAGGCGGCGCGCTATGGTGGCCTGCGCGCCGAAATGCCCCGCGGTGGTGGATTGCGAGGCAGCGAGGCTCTGGAGGTAGGGATAGCCGCCAAAGCTGGCGTTGTAGTTTTCGACCGCCGTATCGTGTGTGGTCTCGATGCCGGCGACGAGCGTCGGGTCGGTCATCGGGCCAAAATCCGGCAGGCGGATCACGTTGTTCCACTGGATCACAGTGCGATCGCCGCGATAGCCGCTGTTGCCGGCGAACTGGTTGGGGTCGGCGGGATCGAGCAAAGTCAGGTAGCGACGGTCGTCCTGGATGTGGGCGATGTCGAGTTCGGTGATCAGCCGGTTGTCGAACAGGTGCGACTTCACGCCGAAGCGGAAAAAGACATTCGAATCGAAGCTGTTTTCATAGGGATCGTCGAAGATCGGATAGCCGAGATCGGGATATTGGCTCCCGGTCTGCCGCGCGCGGACGATCAGCGAGATCCGCGTGCCGGCGACCGGCGTGTAGCCGAGATTGATGGCGCCGAGCTTGTAGCGGAACGGATCGCGATGCGCGGCGTAGACGGCGAGGCGCCGCGCCGTCGCGTCGAACCCGGCTTGCTCGATGACTGAGCCGGTGATCGCGTAATCGAATTTGCCGCTCTGGCCGGAGAGTGTGACGCTGCCTTCGCCCTGGCCGGGAAAGCCGCCGGCGAGGTCGTAATCGACATGCGGCGCGCCGTGCCCGCGCTTGCTGATCAGGTTGATGACGCCGCCGATCGCGCCCGAGCCGTAGAGGCTGGACATCGGGCCGCGGACCACCACGATCCGCGCAATATCGCCGATGCCGGAATTGCCGAAATTGAACGCGCCGTTGGCCACCGAGGGATCGTTTACCGGCACGCCGTCGCGCAGCACCAGCACGTCTTCGGAATTCGTGCCGTCGATGAAGACGGAGGTCTGCGCGCCCGGCCCACCCGATTGCACAACGTTCAGGCCGGGAACCGCCTCGAGCGCCTGGGCCAGGGTCGTCACGCCGCGCCGGCGAAGTTGCGCTGCCGTGATGACCGTGACCGATGCGGGGGTGTCGGCAATGGGTGTCCGCACATAGGAGGCGGTGACGGTCTCGATCGGCACGGTGCCGGCGGGAAGCCGTGCGCTCTGGGCGCGGGCGCCGACGAGCGCCCCGCACAAAGCGAGGGGGACGAAAAAGATGTGTCGCGCGAACTCGCGCATGGAAAAACTCCGGTCCGGCACCCGGCGAGGCGGGTGTTGCCATCAGGGCGACCGAAGGCTTCGGGACTTCACCCTTCGCACCCGGTTCACCCCGCCCGGACGCGCGCGCATGGTCTCGGGACCGGCCGGTCTCCTGGCTCGCGGGTCATGGGCGCGTTCGGCCTTCTCGCGGACGGTCTGCGCCGCCTCGCAATGGCCGGGATGAACGCGCCTCGCCGCTCACAGTTGCGGGGGCAGCCGCAGCCGGGGCACGATCTCGCCCTTCTGCGTTCCCGTTTCAGCCCTTGCGGGCCACCGATTCCTATCCAGATCATTATGCCGCCGGATCGGGCGGCGCAAGCGCGCCGGCTTAGCCGAGGCCGAGCAGGCCGGGCAGGGCCGAGAGATCGCTGATCGCCGCATCGGGCGCGCCAGGCAGCCGCTCCGCCGGCTGCCGCGCCCGGTTGCACCAGGCGACGCGGAAGCCGAAGGCCGAGGCACCGTAGGCATCCCAGCCATTCGAGGAAACAAAGCAGACTTCCTTGCGCTGGACCCCGAGCCGCGCCGGCACCAACTGGTAGACGCGCGGATCGGTCTTAAACACGCCGACCGCCTCGACCGACAGCACATGGTCGAGCACGTCGCCGAGCCCGGCATGGGCGATGGCGGCGGCGAGCATCGCCGGGGTGCCGTTCGAGAGTATCGCCGTAGCAATCCCCTTCGCCTTCAGTGTGCCCAGCGTCGCCTTGACCTCCGGATAGGCCG
>Ga0315298_1009660_pt1 | contig 11854 bp, 10 predicted proteins | sample WHS_1_MG_FD_203077 | JGI IMG/M metagenome (GOLD analysis project Ga0315298, IMG submission 203077) | Extremophilic microbial mat communities from Washburn Hot Springs, YNP, Wyoming, USA - WHS_1_MG | ecosystem: Environmental > Aquatic > Thermal springs > Hot (42-90C) | place: USA: Wyoming... | reverse complement strand
AAGGGCAAGCACTGCATCACGGCCTCGAACATCGCCAAGTATGACGGCTTTCACGGCCTGGTGATCTTTGACGAGCACAACCCCCTGGCCTTCACTGCCGATGGCGTGGCCGACTATGTGGATACCGCGCTGGCTTGGGCGCGCAAGGCCCACAATGCCGACAATGCCGCACGCTACTTCTTTTTCATGTGGAATGGCCTCTGGCGTGCCGGTGCCTCGATCATCCACGGGCACGCGCAGATGACCCTCAGCCGCGGTATCCACTATGCGCGCGTGGAAGCGTTGCGCCGGGCAGCTCTCCTCTACCGGGTGGCCCACGGTACCAGCTATTTCGACGACCTGGTGGCGGTGCACCGCTCGTTGGGCCTGGCCACCGCCTACGGCAACACGCAGGTGCTGGCCCACCTGACGCCGGTGAAGGAGAAGGAGGTGCTGCTCATCGGCAAGCGGCTTGACCGCGACGTGACCGACGCCCTCTACCGGGTCCTCGACACCTTTGTGCGTCGCCTTGGCGTGCGTAGTTTCAACGTGGCCGTCTATTTGCGGCCCATCGACGCCGTGCAGGAGGATTGGACCGACTTTCCGGCCATCGTGCGCATCGTCGACCGGGGCGAGCTGACCAACCGCACCTCCGACATCGGTGCCATGGAGCTGTACGCGTCGAGCGTCATCTCCAGCGACCCGTTCCGCGTTGCCGAGGCACTGGCGAGCTGATCGAGCCGGTGCCGCCTGTGCTCGCACGCCCCCTCTCCTTCCCCCTTCGCTCCCTTCAGGGCGGGCTCCCAGCGGCGCGAGGGAGTGAGGGCGAACTGCCGCACCAGCGGCCAGCCAAGGGCCTTGGCGCGATGCTGTCTGCGCAACGGGACTCTGGCAGCACACTCGGAGGGGTGATGAACGGCTGCTACATCCAAGAGGTGGCCAATGCCCGCGCTTGAGATGGCCGGCACCGTCGTCGGTCAGGCGACGGTGGCCGGCGGGCGCCAACTGCTGGTGGTGAGTGCGCCGGAGGTGGCCCCCCTGGCCGGCGCGGGCCAGTTCGCCCTGCTGCGCGCTGGCGACGGGCTGGACCCCTACCTGCGTCGCGCGCTTCCCTTTGCGCGCCTCAGTGGCGACTTGGCATCGTTCCTCTTCCTGCCCGAAGACCCCGGCTTGGCCTGGCTGGCCCGGCGCCGGGTGGGCGACCCGGTGGATCTGATTGGTCCGCTGGGCCGCGGCTTTGACCTGTGGCGCGCTACGCGCCACCTGCTGCTCGTGGCTGGTGGGGAACCCATCGCCCCGCTCCTGGCGGTGGCCGACCGGGCGCTGGCCGAGCGGGTGAGCGTGACCCTGGCCGCAAGTGAAACTTTCCTGAGGCCTCTCGTGTCTATGATACCAGACGCTGTAGAGTTGGCACCCATGCCCGCCGGCGCACCCTTCCCTATCCCTGCCGAACTACTGCTCTGGGCCGACCAGGTGCTGGCGGCTGGTCCGGCGGATGAGCTGTGTCGCCTGCTAGAGCCGGCCCGCGCCCTCGGGGCCGGCCGGGTGCTGTGCTACATCCAGGCGCCCATCGCCTGTGGGCTGGGGTGGTGTGGCTCGTGCCTCACAGAGCTGCGGCGTGGGCCGCGGCGGGTCTGCACGGGCGGGCCTGTGTTCGACTTGAGCGATCTGTGCTGAACCGACGGCCAGGGGAATGCACACCACGCATCCCGGGCCATGCATTCTTGGGATTGCGAGGCCGGGATGGGCGCCAAGACGCGCTGGTTCCTCTCTGCACTTGCTGGCCTGTTCCTCTTCGCTGGATGCCAGTCGCCGGCTCCTACAAAGGAGCCGCCAACTCCCCAGGCGGTGTTCATCCTGGCGCCTACCGCTACCCCCCTTCCCACAGAACTGCCCTCGCCCGCCCCTTCGCCAATCCCCAGCGCGCCCCTGGTGGCCCTCGACGCGGGGCACGGCGGCGACGACCTGGGCGCACGCCACTTCGGGCTCGACGGCGACATGGATCTGTATGAGAGCGAGGTCGACCTGCAGCTGGCGCTGCGCACCGGTGACAAGCTGAGGGCGAAGGGCTTTCCCGTGATGTACACCCGCGATGGCGACTATTACCCCAATCGCGGCAAGGTGGACCTGAACGGGGATGGCGAGTTCAGTGACCGCGACGACTTGCTCTACCGCAACCACCTGGTGAACCAGGCCGGGGCCGACCTGCTGCTATCGCTGCACGAGAATGCCTGGGAAGACTGGGACGAAGCGCTGGTGCGCGTCACCGGCGGCACTACTACCTACTACTGCCCCGACCGCCCCTTCGCCGACCGGAGCCTGCGCTTCGCTACCCTGGTGCAAGAGCAGGTGCTGGCCACCCTGCGCCGTTTCGGCTATGAGTCGGTCGACCGGGGCGTGGCGGCCGACCACGAGCTGGCCGATGGGACTTCCGACGGAGTGCACCTGGTAATGCTGGGGCCCGTCGACAAGGTCATCAAAGAGGCGACGCAGATGCCCGGGGCACTCAGCGAGCCGCTGTTCATCACCTGCGACGCCGAGGCTGCCCTCATGGCGCGCAGCGACGTGCAGGACGCGCTGGCCGAAGCCTATGCCAATGCCATCGAGGCTTACTTCAGGGAACTGGGCAGGCCGTAGGCAGCCAGGCGACGACTCGATGGTGCTTTCGGTGCCTTCAGGGGGCAGGGGCGTCTGAGCGGCTTCTGTGCCCGCTCGCTGCTGCCCCAGTTGGCAGCAGCGAGCAGTAGGCCGCCTCGGCCCTGTTCTCGGTTACGCGGCGCGGACGTTGAAGACCAGGACTGGCCGCTTGTACCGGTTATCCTTCTTGGCCTGCCCGCTTGCGCAGAGGACGTACAACGCGTGGAGCACGTCCTGGAGGCTGGCCAGCACGCTATCCCACTCCATGAAGACCTCTCGCAGCCCCATTCGATTCCAAGGTGGCAACCGCGGCGAGCACGATGCGTGTGGAACCGGCATGGCGGTGCAGCTCAGGAGGGCAAAGACGGCATCAAAGGTGGGCGCACTTGGGCCGAGCCTGTGCTGTGCGGCGTCCCATCGCGGCCGTGGCCCCCACCGTTCCCCGATATAGTGGAACCGTTTCGGCGGTTTGGCGGGTTGGCCAGTCCAGGTCTGTAGAGGGGGCAGCCGCCGGTCGACTCAATGGGCCTCGGCCAGCGAGCGCGCCAGGCGCACGGCGGAGGCGGCGTCGCGGGCATAGCCGTCGGCGCCGATCTTCCTGGCGTATTCGTCGGTCACGGGGGCGCCGCCGATCATCACTTTTACCCGGCTGCGGGCGCCAGCCTGCTGGAGGGCCTCCAGGGTCGTGGCCATGGCGGGCATGGTGGTAGTCAGGAGGGCGCTCATCGCCATGAGCTGTGGCTGGTGCCGTTCGATGGCAGCTAGGAACTTGTCGGGCGAGACGTCGGTGCCCAAGTCGATCACCTCGAACCCGGCCCCTTCCAACATCATGGCTACCAGGTTCTTGCCGATGTCGTGCAGGTCGCCTTTCACCGTGCCGATCACCACTTTGCCGGCGCTCGCGACGCCTGCCTCCGTCAGATGGGGCTTGAGCAGAGTCAGCGCCGATTGCATGGCTCTGGCGGAGACCAGCATTTCGGGCACAAAGTACTCGTTCGTCTCGAACAGCCGCCCGACCTCACCCATGGCGGCGATCAGGCCATCCTTCAGCACGGCCTCGGCACTGACGCCGGCCGACAGGGCCGCCGTCACGGCAGCTTTGGTGGCCGCTGCGTTTCCCTCGACCACCGCGCGGTAGATCGCTTCGATTTCCGACATGTGGTTGCTCCTCGCCTCTCCGACTCACATGGCACATCCGGCGCGCAGCCTGAGCTGGCCCTTCCTGCGCAGCGCAGCGCGACGCGCACGGATGCGGTCGATGTCGATGGGGTATTGCCCGTATTCGTGCACGGTGCGGTACATGGTCACTGTGTTCACCACTGGCACCAGGTCGTGCACCTCGCTGGATGAGCCGATGAAGATGCCGCCCTGGGGGCCGATCTTCTCGATCAGCTCGAGGGTCTCGTCCTCCACGTCGTAGGGGGTGCCATAGGGCAGGGTCTGTGCGCAGCACACGTTGCCGAAGAGTAGCTTGTGGGGGTAGGCCTGGCGGATGGCAAAGATGTCGTTGCAGCCGTTCCGCTCTATGGGGTTCAGGCCGTCAGCACCCAGCTCTTCGAGGATGATCGGCAAAAAGCTGCCGTAGCGTCCGTCGGTGTGGAAGAGGAACTTTTTGCCGGCCTTGTGGATGGGGTCGGCAATCCACCGCCAGCGCGGCAGCCCCTCCTTCCGCACCCAAGCTGGTTGAAAGATGGGGCCGGTGGTGGTCGCCACGTCCTCGCCCATGAACAGGAGCGGCACCTGCCCCACCTCCGCATAGGTCTGGGCGACGTAGGCCGAGAACTTGCCGCAGCAGTCCATCACATGGGCCGCCAGTTCGGGTGCCTCATAGATGGCGCTGCAGAAGAGTTCCATGCCCATGTAGCTGTAGGCGTCGGTGATGGGGCCTTCGACCGCCCCGATGTAGACGATGTCGTGCTCGGCCAGGATCTCCTGCGTCTCCCTGATGGCTGGTGCGAACCACTCGCGTACATCTTCCAGCTTGGGCAGTTGGGGCATGTGCTTCTCCAGCCCTTTCAGGTCGGAGAAGGGGCGCTTCGAGATCCACGCCGTGCCACCGGCCTGGTCGACCTGCCAGTTGTCGGGGTTGACCCCGAAGAAGCGGATCCAGTTGACGATTTTGGTGCCCATCCAGTGCGAGGCGGGGTCGTAGACGAAGCGGGTGACGTCGAGGCCGGCGTTCTTCCAGGCGAGCGCGTTCATCTCGATGATCTCGGCCCACGAGTAGCTGTGGCCTTGCTTGTAGCCGCCGAGCTGTTCCAAGAGTGGGCCAGAGTCGGTAAAGTCGTAGGTCATGATCCGGTCGACCGGCTTCCAGTCGATCGCCTTCGTAAAGCGCTCAAGATTGTTCATGTCTTCCACCTCACACTGGTAAGAGTTTGCTTGGGAGAGAGGGACCTGCTAGGTAAGCCCCGGTGTTTGAACCCCCCAGCCCGCCCTGCAAGGGGCGGCTGCCTTCGCGGTGGGGGCTTTCGCCCTTAGCAGCTTTAGGCACCACTAGAAGAGGCCGGCGCAGCGAGCGCTACCCTCTCAAGAGCGCATAGGGTGTATCCCTTACGGTATCGACCAGCGCGTACAGATTCTCCAGCGGCGTATCCAACTGCACGTGATGCGTCGGCCCGATGATGAGCCCTCCGCCCTTGCCGACGGTCTTGAGGCGGGTGATGACCTCGCTCCGGACCTGGTCGGGCGTGCCAAAGGGCAGCGTGGCCTGTTCGTCGATGGTGCCCCAGAAGGAGAGGTGCGCTCCGTAGAGTCGCTTCAACTCGGCCGGGTCCATGCAGGCGGGCTGCACGGGGTTGAGCACATCCAGCCCAATCTCAATGAGCTCGGGAATGATGGGCAGGATGTTGCCGTCGCTGTGATAGGCCACCTTGACCTGCGGGTTGATGGCTTTGAGCTCGGCAATAAAGCGCGCCAGGCGGGGCTTGAGGAAGCGGCGCCAGTGGGCCGGCGAGATGAGCATGCCGTGCTGTGAGCCAACGTCGTCGCCCAGCCAAACCATGTCGACACCCAACTGCACCAGCCGCCTGGCTGCGGCCAGGTGGTACTGGAAGGGGATGTCGAGGATGGCTTCCGCCAGGTCGGGGTTGATGACTAGGTCGGTGAGGAGCCGGTCGAGCCCGCGGAGCGCCCAACCAGCCTCCCAGATGGTCGTCACCGTCACGCCCACGATCCAGAACTCGTCCTTGAACTGCTCGATGGTCCACTGCGCATCGTGGTACAGCTCGTCGCGGTGGGGGTCGGGGGCACGGTACTGCGAGATGGCCCCGTCGTCGGCCAGGGGATGCCGCACCATCTCGGTGTAGTGGCCCACACCGAAAGGAGTCTCGTAGGCGACAGGTCTCCAGGTGACGCCCCACTCGTCGGTGTATTCGTCGCCAGCCCCATAGTAGCTGTTGGCCCAGCCTACGGAGGTCAGGAGCATGTCCACCCCGAGCGCTCGCTCCAGCTCGTAGGTGTTGCCGCCGCCATGCGGGTTGTGGACGGGCCGTGAGAGGTTCAGTGCCCTTGGGCCCATGGCCAGGTCGGCCTGAAGTCGCGCGGCGAACTCGGGGGTGAAGCTGATCTGCATGGGGCAGCGATCGGGTTCCTCGTGGTTCAGGGCTGCGATCACGCGTTCGCGGTGGTTCATGGCATCCTCTCAGGCCTGGTCTGTAGAAGGGTTGCCGTCGGCACCCAGGCGCACGGTGAGCGTCCATTGCCGGGTGCCCCCCGCGGGCGCTGTGCATACCTGGCCCTTCTGGCAGGCCAGGGCCAGGCTATCGTACCAGCCCGTGCTGGGCTCGGGCGCCGCGACGGCCTGGCAATGGACGGCTCCCTCGTCGATCCACAGGCCAAGGTAGGGGACCTCGGCGGGGTCCCACTCCAAGCGCAGCCACTGCCCTGCGTCGTACAGCAGGGCAGCCCACGCAGGGTGTGCATCGGGCAGGGCGAAGAACTTGCGGCCCCTGTGCAGCGTCGGCGGGCCCACTCTGTCGAGGCGCACGCGGTCGCCGTGGATCGCCGTCGCCTCGGGCCAGCCAAAGCGCGTCTCGGGCGGGCCCCATCCCCATTCGGCGGGGATGGTGTTGATCACCTCCGTCACCTCGGGCGGAAGGAGGATTCTGCACCCTGCCCCGGCGACGAACTGGGGGTGTGCGGCCCACAGGTATGGCATCGGCTCGTCGGCCAGGTTCTCCAACGTGTAGCGCAGGCAGAGCGTATCGGGTGCCACCAGGCTCGCGGCGCGCGTGAGGCGGTACGGCAGGGCGCGCCCTGTCAGCGTCAGGCGCAGCTCGCCCTCGCTCTGGGCGACGGACCATGGCAGTTGCCAGGCCTCGCCGTGGTCGGGCAGGGCAACGCCATGGTGCGGCCCCGGGCCGGGGTAGGGACAGGCCACAATGGTGGGGAACATCTCGTCCCACCCGGCCATATCCTGGCGTTCGAAAGGGGCGGGGTAGGCCACGGGCCGCACCGGCCGGCCGGCGACGGGGCCAACGAGCCACTCGAAGCCGCTGCGTTTGTCGAACAGGGAGACGATTTTGGCGCCCATCTCGGGCACGATCAGCGCTCGCATGGCAGCCGTCTCTAGCGACCACGCCGCGAGCCCGTGCCATTGGGCTGGTCGGATGTCGTTCATCTCGTCTCCACCCCTCCCGCTAGTACCGGCCGTACTCGTGGACCGCCTCGTACATGGCCAGCAGGTTCTCTACCGGCACTTTGGCCTGGACGTTGTGGATGGTGCTGAAGACAAAGCCTCCGCCCCTGCCAAAGATGGCCAGGCGCTCGCGCACCTGAGCGCGGACCTCATCGGGGGTGCCGAAGGGCAGGGTGCGTTGCGTGTCCACCCCTCCGCCCCAGAAGGTGATGTGGGCGCCAAAGCGCTCCTTGAGCTCGGCGGGGTCCATATTGGCGGCTGAGGTCTGTACGGGGTTCAGGATGTCGAACCCGGCCTCGATGATGTCGGGAATCAGGGGCTGGATCGACCCGCAGGTGTGGATAAAGGTCTTCCAGGGCGTGTGGGTGTGGATCCAGTCGTTGATGCGCGTGTAGAACGGCTTGAAGAGCGTGCGGAAGGCGCGCGGCGAGATGAGGCAGCCGTTCTGTGATCCGAAATCGGTGCCGCTGATCCAGGCGACCGTGACCCGGTCGCCGACCGCCTCGTAGATGCGAGGAAGGTTGGCCAACACGACCTCGCATTGGCGCTCGAACACCTCCCGCACGTACTCTGGGCGCGTGGCGCAGCTGACGTACCACTCGGCCACGTCGCGGATGCCTTTCGGGTGCTTGACCCACGGCCCCGGCACCAGCGCCACATCGCCAAAGCCGGCACCGTCGATCACCATCATCAGCGCCCTGTCGGTCTCGCGGTAGAGGCGCTCGGATTCGGCGCGCAGATGGGCCAGGTTGCGCTCGGAGATGGGGCCATAATCCGAGGCATTGTCTTCGGGGTCGAGCTTGTCCTCGTCGATGGGCTCCTGGCGGATGAGAGAATCGAAGTAAAAGCCGCCTCGGGGCATCTTGGCAGACGGCGGCGCCGACTTGTCGCCATCCACGTACATGAGCAGGTCGCCGTTTTCGTCGGGCTCGGTGTTGAACTTGGCGGGGACGAGGAGTGGCGTGCCGTCCCAAAAAGTCCACGGCTTCCAGCCTTCATTCTCAAAGCCAAAAAGGGTCTGCAGAGTGCCCAGGCCAACCACATCGACGCCCAGGCGGTCCTGGAGGTCGGGCGCGATCTCGCCTAGCATCTGGTAGGGTTCGATGACTTTGACCGGGGTGCCGGGTGGATCCAGTTTGAGCGCCTGCCGCAGGGCATAGACTGTGGTGGCATGCATGCCCGTCTGGCCACAGCCGCCCAGGTCGATTGGGATACGGTCTGCCTCGCGGTGGGCCAGGGCTGCGTTGACTCGTTCGCGCGAATTCATGAAGCTCCTCTCCGATCAGCCCTTGGCCGCCACGCGCGTGCGGGCGCGCTCCGCACGGGCCTGGCGCCACTGCGAGACGGCCACCGCGGCCACCAGCAGCATGCCAAGGGCGACGCGCTGGATGAACGTGTTGAACCCCAGAAGGTTCATGCCATTGTTGAGGACGCCCACCAGGATCACGGCCAGGAAGGTGCCAAAGATGGTGCCTTTGCCGCCCGAGGTCGCTGCACCGCCCAGGAAGACGGCGGTGATGGCCTGCAGTTCGAGGCCTGTGCCGTTGACGGGGTTGCCCGAGGTCGTCCGTGCGGCCAGGAGCACGCCAGCGAGCCCGGCGATGCTGCCTGAGAGCATGTACATGAGGATGCGCACCTGGGCAAGGTTGATGCCAGCCAGACGGGCGGCAGTCGGGTTGCCGCCGATGGCATAAATGGCGCGGCCAAAGTCGGTGAACGTCATGATCACATGGACGAGGACTGTGACGACCAGAAAGACCACGGTGAGGACGGGGATGCCCGTCCACCTGGAACCGGCAAGCGGCGGGATGGCGAGGCCCGAGAGAAAGCGGCCCTGAGCGAGCCAGGTAAAGTTGGTCTGCGTGACTACGCCGATGGGCTTGCCATCGGGCGCCAGCAGGAAGGCTATGCCGGCAAAAGCAGCCAGGGTGCCCAGCGTAGCGATGGTGGGGTTCACCCGCAGCTGGGTGATGATCAGGCCATTGATTAGGCCTGCAATCATGCCCGCCACGATGCCGGCGATGACTGCAGCCAGCACATTGTTCGTGGGCAGGATGCCGAGCCCTCCCACGGTGCCGACGCCAACCAGCACCGAGGCCGACACGACCGAGCCAATCGACGCGATCGAGCCAACCGAGATGTCCAGTGCGCCGGCCACGATCACGACTGTCTCGCCCACTGCGAGGAGGCCGACGATCACGATGGCCTGCGCCAAGCTGTTCATCAGGTTCTGCCACGAGAAGAACTTTTCGCCCCCGCTCAGGCCAAACCAGCCGCTCACAACCGTGACGAGCAGGACGAGGACCACAAGTGCGAACAAGAGCGAGAGGTTGTCGGCGCCGATGAACCTGACCAGCCTCTGCAGGGCGTTGCTCTGCCGCTGCGGAGTCGTGCTCTCTAGCTGGGCTGTCTGTTGGTTGTTCATAGTGTCGTGCACTCCTGAGAACCTGTGACGGGGTCGACCGGGGCCGCCGACAGTTGATCGGCCATGGCAAGCTCGAGCACCGCCTCCTCCGTGGCCTCGCTGCGCGAGAGTTCGCCGGTGATGCGACCGTTCTGCATGACATAGATGCGGTCCGAAAGGCCAAGGATCTCGGGCAGTTCCGAGCTGATGAACATGATGCCCAGGCCCTGGCTGGCGAGATCGTCGATGAGGCGATAGATCTCGGCCTTGGCGCCCACGTCGATGCCGCGCGTGGGCTCGTCGAGGATGAGGACCTTGGGCCTGGCCGCCAGCCAGCGCGCCAGGACGACCTTCTGCTGGTTGCCGCCCGAGAGCTTGCCCGCCTCTTGTTCGAGCGAGGGGGTGCGGATGCGAAGCTTCTCGACATAGTCGCTGGCGACGGCGCGCTCCAAGCGCCGGCGGACGATGTGGAAACGGCTGAGCCGGGGCAGGATGGCCAGCGAAGTGTTCTCGAGCACGCTGCGGATGAGGATCAAGCCTTCGCGCTTGCGGTCTTCGGGGGCAAAGCCGATCCCTCTGGCGATGGCATCGTCGGGCCGGCGGATCGTCACCTCGCGGCCTTCGAGCAATACGCGGCCGCTCGTTTTGGGCAGCTCGCCAAAGATGACCTTGGCCAGCTCCGTCCGCCCGGCGCCGACCAGGCCCGCGAAGCCCACCACTTCGCCCGCATGGATGTGAAAGCTGACATTGTGGTGCCAGTTGCTGTTGAGGCCGATGACCTCCAGGACCCGGTGGTCGCGGCATGTCGGGCGGCGCTGAAAGACGTCGGAGAGCTCGCGCCCCACCATGAGGCGCACGATCTCGGCCTCGGTCAATTCGGTGGCTGGCCGCACGGCGATCAGTCGGCCGTCGCGCAGGATGGCCACCCGGTCGCACAGCTGCAGAATCTCCTTGATGCGGTGCGACACATAGATGATGGCCACCCCCATATCGCGCAGGCGCCGCACGAGGGCGAAGAGCCGCCCTACCTCGTCGTCGGTAAGCGAAGAGGTCGGCTCATCGAGCGCCAACACTCGCACCCCCGATTTGAGCGCCCTCATGATCTCCACAATCTGCCGCTGTGCCGAAGAAAGCTCGTGGCCGAGCAGGTGCGTGGGCAGGATATCCTCGAAGCCATACTCGGCCAGGCTGCGGCGCACCTGCTCGTTGAGCCGTCGCCGGTCGATAAAGCCGAACCGCTTGGGCAGCTCCCCCACCCAGATGTTCTCGGCCACATCCACACCGGGGATGATCTCGGGCTCCTGGTAGATGACGCGGATGCCGGCCTTGTGGGCGTCGTTGGGGCTCGAGAACACCAGGGGGCGGCCATCGAGCAATAGGGTACCGCTATCCATCTGGTAATCGCCGTTGAGGATCTTGAGGAGCGTCGACTTGCCGGCGCCGTTCTCGCCCATGAAGGCGAGGATCTCGCCAGGCCGCACGTCGAGTGAGATGTCGGTGAGGGCCTGGACGTTGGGGAATGCCTTGCTGACGTGGCGAATTTCGAGCGTCCCACGCGGGACGGAAGGGGGCGTGGAGGCCGATGTCAGTGGGCTCATGATCGGGCACCCTCTCCAGTGGCCGGAGCTTCAGAACCGGCCTTCCTGCGGGGGCGCGCCAGGGCGCGCCCCCGCAGGAGGAAGGAAGGCTACTTGGAGCAGTTGCTGAGAGAGACCGGGTCCATCACGTTCTTATAGTTCGATGGATCCACGATCGACGTAGGAGCATACGAGTAGGGCGGCGGCGTCTTGCCATTCACAACCGCGTCGTAGAGCACCTGGGCTGCCGTCCTGCCGACGTCGAGGCCCGAGATGAACAGGCCTGCCTTGAACCCGGTGGGCTTGGAGGCCGCCCATGGCTTGCAGGCCTCGTAGGAGCCGAGGCCCACGCCGATTACGTTCTCGGGCTTGACGCCTGCCGTCGCGAGTGCGTTCAACGTCCCCAAGACGCCCTCATCGTTGCACCCAAAGACGACCCAGTTGGTGATGTCGGGGTGGGCGGTGATGATGGGGCCTGCTGCATCCTGGGCCGAAAGGGTCTCACCGGTGTAGGGCACCGGGAAGATTTGGGAATCAGGCACACCGGCGGCCTTGATGGCAGCCTTTTCGTTGTCGGTGCGGTCGTTGCAGACGGAGAGCGTCTGCACCTCTACCGAC
>Ga0315298_1009658_pt1 | contig 11854 bp, 12 predicted proteins | sample WHS_1_MG_FD_203077 | JGI IMG/M metagenome (GOLD analysis project Ga0315298, IMG submission 203077) | Extremophilic microbial mat communities from Washburn Hot Springs, YNP, Wyoming, USA - WHS_1_MG | ecosystem: Environmental > Aquatic > Thermal springs > Hot (42-90C) | place: USA: Wyoming... | reverse complement strand
TAATCATTCTTGGTCTTGCTTGGGGCGAGTATCCTGGCGGAACATGGTCTATTCTCGGCGGGTTAGTGGCTTGTTATGTCGGTGTGGATGTCGTGGTGTGGCTGATAGGCGCTAAAACGACTATGTTATCTATGATTTTTGTTCGCGTTGGACTTTATGTGTTCCAAGCATTTGTCTGTGTTGGATACGGGCTTGCGCTCGGTGCCTTGTGATCCCCCGATAATATGCGGGCGCGTTCATTGTAGGCAGGGGTGCATTGAAATACTTGAGCACAGTGATTCAAAACAGGCGGACGGTTTAAATAAAGCGTGTGAGATCAATGGGTTAAGCCAACGGTCGCTTTTAGGGTATGCGGACATCCTAGGGGTTAATGTGGCGGTGAGAACGGCTGGAACCTGCGCCAAAGCATTTATACTGCCAATCTGCTCAATCAGTACAGCCAGAGCACTGTGCTTGGTTTTGTCGACATTATTGCGATTACCTTGTCAACCAAGCGGTGTATGTGAATGGACAGATGGCGAGCAGAAAGGGCGAGTAATTCCGCCGGGAACTGAGAGTGAACAGCGCCGGGGGCCCGGTGTGGTTAGAAGTGACGGTCACCTCTCCCGCCTAGCCCGACGTGACAGGGAATCTGTTCGTACCTCGGACGTCGGAAGTCTTCACGTACAAACTGGACGGCAAACTGACCTCGGACAGTCGGTAGAACTTCACCTGGGACGCGGAGAACCGGCTGATAAAGGTTGAAAGTCGCCCGGACACGCCTTCGGGTTCATGGCGCAGAATTGAATGGACATATGATGCTCTTGGGCGTAGGATACAGCAAGTAACATCGATTTGGACAAATAATGCGTGGTTTGTGTTAGAGAACTTAAAATTTGTGAGTGACCCAATGTTATTTGGTCGGCACATTGTAGAGCTAAACGCAACGAACAGCACACTGGTGCGGAGCTATGCTTGGGGCCTGGACCTGAGCGGGACGATGGCCGGCGCCGGTGGCGTTGGTGGCCTTGCATGGGTAACATTACACACTGCATCAGGTCCCGCATCTGGCGCTCATTTTACATGTTATGACGGCAATGGTAACATTGTAGCATTAGTCAGTGCCACAACCAGCGACGTCACTGCCCGCTATGAGTATGGCCCCTTTGGCGAACCCATCCGCATCTCCGGTCCAGTTGCCGCCATGAACCCCTTCCGTTTCTCGACCAAGCGTAGCGATTCCACCACGGATTTGGTTCTGTATGAATATCGGGCGTACAATCCTGTCCTTGGTCGCTGGCTGAGCCGGGATCCGATTAGTGAAAGAGGGGGTATTGGCTTACACGCATTTGCCGGTAATGATCCGGCTAATAAACATGACATTTTAGGACTGCGTAGCCCCATTTTTGGGCCTGGCGAACTATGCGTGGATAAAAGCTGCGAAGGGGTCGATCTATCCCTTTTGACGTACATTCCTGAAGACCCGCCAGTACGTTTGTTACCGCTTCCTGTGGCAGGAACCTGTGTTGATGCAGATGCGCTGTACTTTCCTGGAGGTGCTTGGAAAATTCCTGACAATGGGAAGATCATAATCTTGTGCGAAAATGGGTGCCTTTCGAACTTCAAATTTAGAAGATGGCCTTGGTGGTTAAAGAGGTTTACTGAATGGAACGTTGGTGAACCGAAACCGCCGGATTGGCCTGGAGACATACCCCCGTATCCCGACAAACCACCGAACACTAACACCGTAATGTTTGGGAGACGAAGATGAGAACACCTATGCATGAGGCGACCAAGACCTTTTCACGGACCTTGCGGCTGGACGGCTTGCACGTGCGAAAGCCTTTATGGATCGCTTTAGTGATAGTTGTTGTGTTAGCTGTTTTTCTGCCTCTTGTCACACATTTGTACCTGTTGCGGACTGAGTATGCACCAGGATTTAGCGAAGCTGCATTTAATTCTATACAGGCCGGCGATACGTTGGATACAGTTCTGCAACGGCTCAACGAGCCATTCGACTTCGTTATTGTGTCACAAAGCCCAGATGAGAGTCGGTATCGGCCGGAATATTCAGATGACATGTCGCTATTGCAGCAGCGGGCCGCTCATGAGAATGTGGTAGTGGTTTTGCGCTATAGTAAACCGAAGCGTTATGACGGGGATTATCGTGCCCGTGAGGTTTGGATCAATAAGGGAAGAGTAAAAGAACTGCGTGCGTACAATTATTGGGATTGAAGACATGAGCCTGTGCTGGCCCGGTCGTTGAAATAGATGTTGCTTTGAGTGCGAACACGAGAGACGTGGTATGAACGGAGTGTGCCTGTTGTGAGCTAGAGTGAAATATGAAATAGCGAAGGATCTAAAATTCATTAGTGATTTGATGCTGTTTAGTCGTGATTTCGTGGAGCTGGATGGAACAAATGATGTGCTTACGAGGAGCTATGTTTGGGGCTTGGATCCTTCCGGCACAATGGACGGTGCATTGGGTGTAGGCGGCTTCCTCTGGGTCATCCTGCACACCGCCTCTGGTGTGGCCGCTGGTACGCATTTTGCGGCATACGATGGTAATGCAAACGTAGTTGCTCTTGTCAGTGCCACCACTGGTACTGAAACCGTTTGCTATGAATTCGGGCCATTCGGTGAGCCGATCCGCGTGACAGGGCCCGCAGCCAACCTGAACCCCTTCCGTTTCTCGACCAAGCGCACCTGCAACACCACTGAGCTGGTGCTGTATGAATATCGGGCGTACAATCCTGCCCTGGGCCGCTGGCTGAGCCGGGATCCGATCGCGGAGATTGGTGGAGTAAATCTTCATGTCCTCACGATGAATAGTGCTGTGGGCAAAGTGGACGTCCTTGGCTTGATTAGTCCCCGCGATCCGCGGGACCCGGGACAGCGAGAAGAATACAACCCGCCTCAACGGCCAAACCCGTGCTGTTGTGCGAAACCACCATGCACACCTAAAGTGTCTGCAAGCGACGCCGGTAGTCGCCCGGGGGTTTTCAAAATGAAGATAAATGGTTCACTCGAAGGCTGCTGCCACGACATTCAGATCCGATGGACAACTTGTTACCGCCAACGAGGTCAGTTTGGGAACCTTCCCCATTGCAACGACAAATGGGAATGTGATTTCTTATGGGACGCTAACGCGACAGAGGGCGCGTGGGCAATTGGCATTTTCATTTGGTACCAAACCTGCGAAAGTGGCCATTGGCAAAAGAAGGTTGTAAGGCTTGGGTTGTATTGTCATATAGATCCCGTGTTCCTAGAGCCTTTGCCTTGGCCGATAAAGTACAAGTGGATTTGCGAACCGTAGCGAAGCAGACAAAACATGCATCTTAAATCAGCATTTAAATTGGGGGCCATTTTTTCCTCGTTCCTATCGTTGATACTTCTTGTGACCGCCAGCCATTACGCGCGAAGGCATCATGAGTTTATCACTCGATACGTGCTTGAATGCCCGATGCGGTTGGACTATCTATGGTTGCTAATCCACACAGAGGCGGACTTTCAGGGGCAGTATCCATCAAATCTTGTATTTGTTGTGGAGATGTTCAAACCCACGACCAAAGCCTTGCGGCATGGCTGGCCTCCGTATATTTGCCCTGGGTCCAAGAGGAGGTGGGGAAGAAATGAACTGCTCAGAGGCGAGACAGACTATATCTACGTTAACTGGTCGAGGTGGTTTACGAATTATTGTGAGGTGCCTCCAGATTTCCCATTGGTTTACGATCGTACCCTAAGCAATCACCATAACCAGGGCATATACCTGCTTAAAGTAGGAGGGGAGATAATCTGGGACCCAGGAGCAAATTGGCTAAAGCAGTTTGCTGAGCAGCACCCGGAGTATGCGCTTATAGTTCCTCAATAGCGTGTCATATGGATCGGATAGGCTCGATGAATAGCTAAAACTTGCGCAACCGTTAATGATTTTAAGGCCCATGCGACCACTTAGCGATTGGGACGCTACGGAGCCGGATCGCCCAGCCATCCTGAAAAATTTGGATACGGCGACGTAATGCGTTGCTTGGATTTGATGGACACATTTGTGGCGGTGTGGCAAACAAACGGTGCACACGAGCAAAGCCAAGACCAACGAACGAAATGAACCCAAGCAAGGTGTGGATAGCATTCGAGGTTCATTCCTGAAAGTCCCGCAGCTGCAGGGTTATCGGAAATATGAGTTTTTGTGTTGCGGCGAATCATGGAGGGCTTTACTCAGCCAAGCTACAAAGTAGTCAGACATATAGCTCCAATCGTGTGGCCGTTGAAATGGTTCGAGGGCCTGGATTTGTTGCAGGCCTTCGGAATGTCTCAACCTTGCCAGGCCACAACCACTGATGGAGGAAGAAATTATACTTAGGCAGTGAGAATCGGCCGCTGAAGGTTGAGAGTCTGATGGGCATACCGCAAGATTAATGGCGCAGAGTTGAGTGAAAGGTTGATGGGTTTGGAGGTAGGATACGTTCGAGGACATTGGAGTAGGACTAACAACACTCGGTTAATAACCGAGGAGTTGAAGTTTGTAATTGACCTGGTGCTGCTTGGCCGGCACATTGCAGAGCTGAATGCAACGTACAACGTCCTGGTGCGGAGCTACGTCTGGGGCCTGGACCTGAGCGGCACAATGGACGGCGCCGGCGGTGTGGGCGGCTTGCTGTGGGTGACGCTGCACACCGCCTCTGGTGCTGCTGCCGGGACGCACTTCTGCGCTTATGATGGAAATGGCAATATTGTAGCTCTGTCGGCTGCGTCGGATGGGTTGGAGACGGCCCGGTATGAATACGGCCCGTTTGGCGAACCGATCGGCGTCACCGGCCCCGCCGCTGCCTTGAACCCCTTCCGCTTCTCGACCAAGCGCACCTGCAACACCACTGACTTGGTCCTCTACGAATACCGGGCTTACAGCCCGAGCCTTGGCCGGTGGATCAGCCACGATCCAATGGAAGAAGAGGGAGGGTTCAACCTCTATGCTTTTGTTGACAACGCTAACTTGGATTATGTTGACCCGTTTGGTGAGCGCGCAATTTCTTTTGAAATCAATGGGCCACAATCGCCAACCGGGGTCAGCTTATTTACTCGTGTTGCTCTCACTACAACAACGTGTCCTGTCGAAGTTGAAGGATCTGTATTTCTTGCCGTTGAATGGCAGCCGCCTGGGTTGAGATACATGGAGAAACCATTCAGATGGTTTAATGTTCATATCGAAGCTGGGGCACGCGGTGGTGGGCAGGTGAAGTTTAAATATTCAGAATGTTCAGGACTATCCAATACTAAGGCATGCTTCCGTTTTGAAGTGTTCGCTAGAGCTGAATACAGACGGCAAAGAGTGCGTGACGGCGGCGCTAGATTTACTCGATCACGTTTTGGCATAGGCGCGGATGGCGGTGGAGAATTGTGTATTGATATCTGCAATGGGGATGTGACATTAGATGCCGCGTTTAATAGTTATGCTTACGCTCACTTCGGGTATAAATACTTCAACCGAACCTACAATTGGGAGGACTTATACTCAGGGAGTTGGACGTTAGGGAATATTCCACAGGCTGCATTATTGAAGGACTACTGCAACAAAGCCCTCGATCCGAACAATTGTTGCTGCATCAAAAAGTATGGTAGAATACCTAGAACTAGGTAAAGGAGGGATGCCGGTAACCGAGTTACTGAAAGTGGATGATATCGTTGTTGTCCGCAGACAAGGTGCTCGGTTACTCGATAGCCTTTTTCTTCTTGTGCCACTTGTTTTGGGCATACCTGTCATCGTGGGATTGCTTGGTGTATTTGTTTTGATGCTTTGGATATTTTTCACACAAGTAAAGATACTCGCGCTGCTTGTTGCTGTGGCGTTAGTTTTCGGTTTTCTAACAGCGGCCTATTCATATTTGTGTATTCAGGGTATTTTGTTTTCGTTCAAGGTAGTCCTCACAGAAGACAGCTACCGACTGGCGAACGGATTGCTTCGTTTCTCGCTTAGGATAAGGCCAAAGACTGCACAGATAATTGTTTTTCCGACTTACAGCCGGGGCAGCTGGGGCTACGGGGCAAAACTGAAAATCACAAGCAAGAAGATTGCATTACCACTCGTTCCCAAGTGCGTTGTTGGAACGAAGCATGATGCTTTGCAGGTAGCTGTCAAGATCCGAGACTGGCTACAAAGGAACTCGACTATTGCCGACGTAACACTTGCGGAATGGGGTGACACAAACCAGGTACAACCGGGGCTTGATTACATTAGGTAGCCGAACTTCCATTGTCCCGCACAAGTGGTATAAAAAAAATTAGCGACGCTTAAGTCGCGCTAGCAGGAGTCAGACTTTTACGCCTGCTGCACCGCCTTGGCATTGCGTGTTCGTTGAGGAGCGCTTTGGATGTGTTATGATTAAACGGAAACATGGTAGTTATTTATTCCATAAGATAACACGAGACGCGTGACGATTAGCAAGCAATACGATTATCTGAACCGGATTACGGACATCACGTCGTATGTATGGACGTACGGCTCGTACGTCCTCGGTGTCTTCTTTGCCTACGAATACAACAAAGACAACCAAAGGGTTCGTGTTACCCTGTCAGACTGTTCATACTGGTTGTATGAGTACGACCGATTGAGCCAGGTGGTTGCTGGCAATAATTACTGGCTAGGCTGAACCCTTATGGCCGGGCAACAGTTTGAGTTTGGTTTTGATGACATAGGCAATCGCAAGGTGTCACGTCGTGGCGGAGATGGTAACGGCTGGAACCTGCGTGAAAGCCTTTACACGGCCAACCTGCTGAACCAGTACAGTCAGCGTACGGTGCCAGGGTACGTTAATATATTAGGAGTTGCTTTTGCAACTAATTTGGTGTATGTAAACGGTCAAATAGCGAATCGCAAGGGAGAATATTTTTGGAAGGAACTGAGTATGAACAATACGACTGGATCCGTATGGCAACCGGTGGCGGTTACGGCGACTGGGTTAACTACTGTGACAGGTAACGTCTTTGTGGCCAAGACGCCAGAGGTATTCAGCTATGATCTTGATGGGAACATGACCAGTGATGGTCGATGGAATTACACCTGGGATGCAGAGAACAGGCTGATAAAGGTTGAGAGTCTGCCTGATACGCCTTCGAGTTCATGGCGCAGAATTGAGTGGACATATGATGCTCTTGGGCGTAGGATACAGCAGGTAACATCGATTTGGACGAACAACGCATGGTTTGTGGTAGAGAACTTGAAATTTGTGAGTGAGCCAATGTTATTTGGTCGGCACATAGTAGAGCTAAACGCAACGAACAACACGCTGGTGCGGAGCTACGTCTGGGGTTTGGATCTGAGCGGCACGATGGACAGTGCTGGTGGCGTGGGTGGCCTTGCATGGGTGACGTTACACACTGCAACTGGTCCCGCATCTGGGACTCATTTTACATGCTATGACGGCAATGGTAACATTGTAGCATTGGTCTGTTCCACAACCGGCGACGTCACCGCCCGCTACGAGTATGGTCCCTTTGGTGAGCCCATCCGTATCTCTGGTCCTGCTGCCACCCTGAATCCCTTCCGCTTCTCGACCAAGCGGACTGACAACACGACCGACCTGGTGCTGTATGAATACCGGGTCTATCAGCCCAGCACGGGAAGGTGGCTCAGCCGCGATCTACTCGAGGACCAATTCATCCGCTGGGGTGTTGAGCAGATGAACCAGTGTTTCGGGCGTCAAAGCAAACGTGATGTCTCACCGTATTTGTTTGTTAACAACAATCCGAACCTCTTCATTGACCCTGACGGAAGGTTGGCGACCTGTCCTCCTGGCGGTATTTTAGGTGCGACTTGGGGAATCGCGTTGACCGAGCCGACCCCCATCGGAGAAGTAATTGCGACAGGTGTTACTATCGGGGTTGGAGTTGCTGTCTGCGTTGACGCAATAAGTCATTGTTTGTGCAAGAGGCGTCATCCGACTTGGATGAAGTGCCGCAAGGACGCGACAAATGACCCAGTGAAGGCGCTGGCAAGAGATGCTGTTCCAGTGCCAGGATGGACTGGGCCGTTGCTGTCAGCCGTCCATCCGCGAGGGCCAGCCAAAAACTGCCCAGGTGGAGCACCAGGGGCGCGGTTTGGAATGGAAATCAATTACGTTCGACACACCGAAACCGGCATTGTCAGGTGGGAGATGGAAATCCCTGTGAACTGCTGTGCCTGTTGCAACATCTTCACGGGCGATGTTTCCTGTGAAGTTGTTCATCGTGGTATCGGCTCAGGCGGACAGCCATTGCCGCCCCCTGTCCCGTGAACAGCACCATGTCAGAGATCGTTTTCCAATACAGCGGAGCAGCGGGCAACACCGAGAGCTACTCGCTCGCCTTGGTGTGTGTTTCCAAAGACGACCGCGGATTTTTCGGGGAAATCTCCGTCAAGTTGCCTCAATGGGAAGTAGCCGTCTCGAGCTACTTTTTCGGCTGGTCGCTAAATTGCTTCTTGGAGGACCTCAAGGCGATGCAGACCAAGCCACGCCATCGGGCTTCACTCCTCAGTTTCGATGAGGAGATTGAACTGCTTGTCGCGCCGTCACCGAAGCGGGCTGGTGCAATTGCACTCAAGCTCCTCTGCGGTGAAAGCTTCAAGGCCGATTGCTTCGCGAAGGAGACTGAACGGGACTCGCGGACGAAGCCGAGGTTGATTCTGGACTCTGGCTTCATCGAGCTTGATCGGTCTTACTTGGAGACATTCTCTCGCGACATTCACGTTTTCCTGGCAGCAAAGACCTTCAGTCGCGAGCATCCCTCCATCGGCTCGGCTGAGAAATAACAGAAGCCATTACGGTGTCCCGCCAAATGGTGTAGGGAAGTTTAGGCTGCTCTAGGCCGCGGCGAGGGAGGGCAGGCCCTGCGCTCGTGCCTCGCTGTGGGCCGGGCCACCCGCGTTTGTGCTATAGGCGTCGTGCTGCGTCTTCGCTGCGGCGTGCGGCGTGGCAACCCTGCGGCGACGCTTTGCGGAATGCCAGATGCAGGATGGGAGAGGGCAGAACGGGCCCCGGGTCGCCGCACAGTCTGGAAAACGGCGGGCTGCGGATAATGGTTTTGGAGCGTGATTTTGAGCCGGAAACGCTTTGACAACTTGCGCCGAACAGGACAATTGTCTTCCACCATAGTGGCGTGGCGGTTATGACCATGATGGAGGCCAATCCAGTCAGGCTGGGGATCACGAACGTGGGGGTGCTGGCGCTGGACGCGAGCAATTACGTTACGAGCCTCGAAACCTGGCATGTTTTCGTGCCAAAAACGCCTGAAACCTTCACGTATGACGTTGACGGCAATTTGCTCAGCGACGGATGGTGGAACTACACCTGGGATGCTGAGAACCGGCTGATAAAGGTTGAGAGTCGCCCGGATACGCCTTCGAGTTCATGGCGTAGAATTGAGTGGACATATGATGCTCTTGGGCGTAGGATACAGCAAGTAACATCGATTTGGATGAACAACGCATGGTTTATGGTAGAGAACATGAAATTTGTGAGTGACCCAATGTTATTTGGTCGGCAAATAGTAGAGTTGAATGGAACAAACAACACATTTGTCAGGAGCTACGCATGGGGCCTGGACCTGAGCGGCACGATGGACGGCGCCGGTGGTGTAGGTGGTTTAGCATGGGTAACGTTACACACTGCATCAGGTTCAGCATCTGGGACTCAGTTTGTTTGCTATGACGGCAATGGTAACATTGTATCATTAGTCAGTGGCACATCTGGCGAGGTAACTGCCCGTTATGAATACGGCCCCTTTGGCGAACCCATCCGCGTGACCGGTCCGGCTGCCAACCAAAATCCCTTCCGTTTCTCGACCAAGCGCATTGACAATACAACGGACTTTGTGATCTATGAGTACCGCATTTACAGTCCCAGCACCGGCCGCTGGCTGAGCCGTGATCCCATCGGCCGTGTTGATACTGATGGGAGAGCTTGGTGGCCACCATCTGAGTGGCCGATTTGGCCAAAGCCGAAACCTAAGCCTTCAGTCAAACCACCTAAAAAACCGAAGGACAAATGTACGGATTGCGACAAGCAGGACAATCCAGCGAAGGAACTTTTCAAGATGGCCGCAGACACACTTGCTGGGGAAGTCGGAGGAAAAGCCGGTGGAATAGTGCGGCTTCTCCTGCTTGCAAGTGATGCGAAAAAGGGTTGTGGGGACATGATGGCGGCGGGTGATACCTGCGCGGATTTTGCGCGGAAGGAAGTGGCTGACCCTGGATACGCCTTTGGTGCGATTGACTGCCAATTTTGTTGCCAGGCAATCATGGGGAGTTTTCCAGGCCTTGGTGGTTTTGATTATTACTCATGTCTCTCCATCTGCCAAAGATTTTAGGAGGTACACATGATCAAAAAAAGCGTTATTATAGCAATAGTTTGTTTTCTTGTGACTGTACGGGCCATAGCCCAACAGACCCAAACCAGTCCAGCCAAATCAGAACCGCAAATAGAAACGAAAGTTTCGGAGTCCACAAAATACGGTAGGCACACACGCACTACCGAAGTTTTTCAAGGTAAAGTCCTTCTATCAAGGAAAGCGGAGGTCTGGAGCGAAGATGGTACGTTAAAAGCCGTTTCTATCAAACTCTTTCGAGATGGCGAACAAATCTTTTTATCTACCTATTTCGCTGATGTGAACCGCACTATTCGAGGCTACTATTATAAGGATAAGACGTTGCTGGAGGAAGGCGACGAGGATGGCGACGGCTTCTTTGAAACGATGATCCTGTTCGATGAGAAGGAGCAGCCGGTCGAAGCTTTTTCAAAGTCTAAGGACGGCACGGTTACACCGTTCAGCAAGGAAAAGCTTGAAGCACTCAAGAAGTCTTTCTCGAAGTTTCAAGGAGTAACGGTGGACCAGCAAAAACGGTGAGAAGGAATTTAGGCTGCTCTGGGCCGCGCCGGAGTGAGTCGCCTCCTGTGCCCGCCGCACAGCCCTGAATACTGCATGTTCGTTTCGGAGCGCGTCGGATGTGTTATGATTCAACGGAGGCATGGTGGTTATTTATTCCGCAATGTAGCACGAGATGCGTGACGATTAGCTAGCAATACGATTATCTGAACCGGCTTACGGACAAAACGTAGTAGGTATTGACACCTGGCTCAGGCGACCACGGCGCCTCCTTTGCCAACTAAAACAACAATGCCAACCAAAGGGTTCGTATTAACCTTTCAGACGGTTCATACTAGTTGTATGAATACGACCGACCGGGCTATGTGATTGCTGGCAGTAAATACTGGCCAGGCTGAACCCTTATGGCCGGTCAACAATTTGAGTATGGGTTTGATGACATAGGCAATCGCAAGGTGACACGACGTGGCGGAGATGGCAACGGTTGGAACCTGCGTGAGAGCCTTTACTCAGCCAACCAGCTGAACCAGTACATTCAGCGGTGCTTAAAACAGGTTAATAATTGTTGAGAGTCGCCCGGACACGCCTTCGAGTTCATGGCGTAGAATTGAGTGGACATATGATGCGTTTGGGCGTAGGATACAGCAAGTAACATCGACTTGGACGAACAACGCATGGTTTGTGGTAGAGAACTTAAAATTTGTGAGTGACCCGATGTTATTTGGTCGGCACATTGTAGAGCTAAACGCAACGAACAACGCGCTGGTGCGCAGTTACGTTTGGGGTTTGGATCTTTCTGGGACGATGGACGGCGCTGGTGGTGTAGGTGGGTTAGCATGGGTAACGTTACACACTGCATCAGGTTCAGCATCTGGGACTCATTTTACATGCTATGACGGCAATGGTAACATTGTATCATTAGTCAGTGCCACAACCGGCGACGTGACCGCCCGCTACGAGTATGGTCCCTTTGGCGAAACCATCCGCGTCACCGGTCCGGCTGCTAGTCTCAATCCTT
>Ga0315298_1009657_pt1 | contig 11855 bp, 10 predicted proteins | sample WHS_1_MG_FD_203077 | JGI IMG/M metagenome (GOLD analysis project Ga0315298, IMG submission 203077) | Extremophilic microbial mat communities from Washburn Hot Springs, YNP, Wyoming, USA - WHS_1_MG | ecosystem: Environmental > Aquatic > Thermal springs > Hot (42-90C) | place: USA: Wyoming... | reverse complement strand
TATAAAAAGAGGAGAAGAGTTGGCATATTTCCCATACCTTAATGCTGTCCTGATATGAAGTTTCCTGGAGTTGAACACCGATAAGTTGATAGAGTTTCTCCTTTTCTCTGTAAGGCTCAAGGCCAAGCACACGAATTTCCCCACTATCAGGCTTTCTCAATCCCTCAATGCACTCAATTGTCGTTGTCTTACCTGCACCATTTGGTCCAACCATACAGAAGATTTCGTTATCTTCTACATCAAAACTAATCCCATCGACTGCACGCACATTTCCATAATTTTTACAAAGAGACCTAACTTCTACTACCATTATTCACCTCCCTTAAATTTTTCAGGACTTCTTCCATCTTATTTAAATATGCAATAAATTCCTTTTTACCCAATTCTGTTAATTTATAAGTTGTTTGTGGCTTTCTTCCTTCAAATTTCTTTTCGACTGTTATAAAATCCGCATCTTCTAATTTTTTGAGATGCACCGATAGGTTCCCATCAGATACGGAAAGTAACTTTTTAAGTTCGGTAAAAGTGATATGTCCTCTCAAAGAAAGGATAGTAAGGATCTGGATTCGAAGCGAAGAATCGAAAATCTTTTCTTTCAATTACTTCCTCCTGTATTCTACAAATGATGGAATGAATAACCCCAATCCTAAAAATATTCCTCCAATGAGTATTTCATAATGTGGAAGAAGCATTGAAACAGGAATGCCTGCAAGGACAACGAAGGCGCTAATTATAAAGTGCTTCAAGGAGAAAAAGATGCCGTATGTGAAAAGCATAAAAGAATAGGCGATAAACCAGACATACCACTGTTTGTTTATAATAAATGGGTTTAATTTCGAAGGAAGGCACATAACAAATCCAGCAACAAAGAGTCCAAAAAATGTAATATAGCTTACCATAGAGAAAAACATTGTGCCTTTTTTGGCTTCATCTTTATTAGAGTTCTTTGTAAAGGAGTGAGAGATAGAAAGTGTGATACCGATAATCGCAATAGTAAATCCAATCCATAAAAATGGTTCTAAAGAAAATTTATTTGCCCACACAGTAATTTGTTCCAAAAGATACGCTACAAATACAGAAAGCCCAATAAGCATTAACCCTCTCCACACAGGCTTTGCATACCCCGCGGAATTACCGAGTGCATCCTTTAAAACTTCTACCTTTCTCATTAACTCATCGATTTCTTCCTTCTTCATTTTAACCTCCTAAATATAAAGTACTTTATTTTTTAAAGTATTATATCACAAATTTTTGGTTTGTCAAGACCCTGTTGGTAATTTTTAAAAAATTCGTAGGTAGGTTCAAAATGAAGAACTTCATTTTTCTTGGTGGGTAAGAATAGTTTTTGTATAATTTAGAAATTGGGTTAGAGAAAATTAAAATATGCGTAGAATTTGATGGATTTGGGAGGAGAGTATGGAAAACGAAGAAAAAGGAGATCAAGACAATAAATTTTAGTCATGATTTACTTCTTATATTTTTCGGTATTAGTATATAATTTAAAAATCAATTTATAGTAGCACTTTTTCTTTGGATAGAAAGCCAAAATTCTTTCTTTTTATCTTCATAGTCCATTTTTGAAATTATATTTAATATTATTGAATTTAATGTTGACAAAATTAAAATTTATGTTAAAATTATTCAGGATGAACAAAATAGGTCAGAGTATAGTAAGCAAAAATTGTGAATTGAATGGGTGCCGATTTCGATCTAAAAATATCTTTCATATTTTATGTATGGTAGTTATCTTCGGATCGGAGGGAATAAAGGTATGAAAAACAAGAGTTTTATTTTTTATGTAACAGGACAAGCCGTTTCTGTTCTTGGAGACGGAGTATATCAAATCGCTATTATGTGGCTTATAATGAAGATAACGAATAATAAAGGACTTGCTGTTGGTGGCGCATTCTCAATTTTCTCAATTGGCGAACTTATCTCTGGATTTATTTCTGGACCAATAGCAGATAGATTCAATAAAAAGAGGTTGCTCATTATTACGGATTTTTTACGAGCAGCAGTATTATTTACCCTTTATTTTTTGTCCGTCGAGAATTTGGTGAATATGTATGTGATTGTCCTAATTCTTTTTGTCCTTTCGATACTTTCCCCCGTTTTTTCAACAACTCAGTTTACCCTTATGCCGCTCCTTGTAGAGAGTAACGAACTTCTCAAGGCAAATGGTTTCTTTAATAGTTTCACAACAATTTCACGCATTCTGGGTCCTGCGTTAGGCGGTTTGCTCGTGGGAGCGTTCGGTTATAATGCATGTTTCCTTATTGATGCAATTTCATTTCTTGTTTCCGTTGCTACAATTGCCTTTATTAGGTATAAGTCTATCAAGGTTGAAAATATTGAAACTAAAACCGTTGTTTCTATCCTCAAGAGTTTTAAAGAGGGCTATAAGTATTTAACATCGTCAAAATTCCTTATTGCACTTTCAATCTATGCACTTTTCTTAAATTTTATAGGTGGTGCACTTCTTCCTCTTATCCCAATTTTTGCAAACAGGATTCATCTTGGTTCTCAAGGTTATGGCTATATGATGAGTGCTTTTTCTCTTGGATTTTTGGCATTCAGTTTTTTGGTCGGGTTATTGCCAAAAGAACTTTCCGAAACTCGCCTTATGCTTTACGGACTTACCGTAGGAAGTACCTCAATAATCCTATGGGGTGCATCTAAAAGTCTTATTTTGGTTTTAATCCTTTTCTTTATATTTGGTTTTAGTAACGCACTTACGAACTTGCCTTTGAATACATTATTACAGAAGATGATAAAGATAGAATTCCTTGGTGTTGTTATAAGTTTTACTTCAACAATTTCACAGGCACTTCAGCCTGTTTCAATGGCGTTTAGCGGTTATCTTGCGGACAAAGTTCCAATCTCCACGCTCATTATCTTTATAGGAATATCATCTCTTACGATTTCGCTCATTGGCTTTGTGATTCCTGTTTTTAAAACCCAACAACATAACGAAAATAGAGAGTCTCTAAATTAAGTATCGTAAAATTCAAGTTCTTTCGGCAAATACATTTTCACCCTTTTTATATGCAAGCAGAACAAACACATAGTATATTAAAATTCCAAATAATATACCGTATATACCCATCTCGTTTACAAAAATATGGAATATAATTCCAAAAAGGGTAGATCCAGTCCAGTATCTGAATAGCGCAAGAATTAAGGATAACTCAAAAACAGAAGTTAGACTTGTGTGATAAGTCGGCAATAGAATCTGGGAGTGGCAGGCTGTAAACATAACACTCGATATCACAACAGCCCAAATCCAGGGTCTCTTTTTATTTTTAAATAACTTAATAGCAAGTTCGTATACAAATCCTCTGGAGAGAACCTCTTCACCAGTCCTTGCATATGCCTCAATGAGTGCATTTTTAAAAGTACTTTTAGGAAGATTAGAAATATGAGGAAGCACTATAATTGCAGCAAGTACAAGGATTAAAAATACCTTGTAATTGGTTACAAATCCAAAATCTTTTATTTCCCATTTTGCAAATTTGTGAAATACAAATATTGGAAGGTATTGCACTGACCAGAAGACCAATGCAAGGATTGACTCCCATCCTGCAAATTCACCTTCGGGTGAGTAAGTAAAATAATTTATAACAGCGGCTGCAATAACAAAACAAATGACAAATACAATGCCAAAGATGTAAACATTTCTGTGTTCCACATCCTCTAAAAGCACTTCACGCCTCCAAAAATTTTAATCCTCGGTTGAGCAGTTTTTATCACTCAAAAAAGTTTAGCACTTCTTTGAAAAAACTACAAGTTTTTGAGTGTATTTTCTCTTTTTCCATCTTCTTTCAAAATTCCCGAATGTTTTTCTAATTATATCAAACACATTACCGTAAGCATAGTTTTTATGGTGCTTAAGCATGAGCATAGAGCAAGAGGTCTAGGCGATGTTCACATTTGTGAGAGCAAGATACCAATGTGTTATGTAAAGTAGAGGTGCGGACATATCAAACTATTTTAAGTTCTATTATCTTCTTAAAGAGACTTTTAGCTATACTCCCTTCAATTAAGGTATTAAGTGCTTTATCAGGAGAAAACCAGTTTATATCTAATATTTCCTTTGATTTGATAAACTCTTTCTTTTTTACAAATGCAACAAACCTTGTCATAATTAAATCCTTTTCACCCGCATAATAACTGCTAATATATTTTAACTCTTCTACTTCTTGGCCAGTTTCTTCTTTTACTTCTCTTATTACCGTATCTTCTAATGTTTCTCCCTTTTTCACATACCCCGAAACAAGTGCCCAGTTAGTAATTCGTTTGAAATCTTGTTTTAAAAGTGCTACTTCCCCAAATTCATTAATAACAGCAGCAAGTATACACGGGTGAATTACATCGAAATACGCTTTTTTACATGAATTGCAGAATGGAACTAACCCTTCATCGCCTATTTCTTTTAATATTAATTTACTTCCACATTCTGGACAATACTTATAATTCATTTACTTATCACCCCTATTCCGCCTAACTTGTTCATGTCCATAATGCATTTATCCTTATGAAATTGATATTGCACCTTCAAATTATTACAAAATCTTCTCGATATCAATTATTGCCAAATGAGAATCTTTGTCAAGGATAACGAAAAATATTTTGCTTGGAATATGAATGAGTAATGCGAGGATAAGATAAAAGCCTAAAACGATTCGGTTCACAAAATTATTTGAATAAATTTAGAAGTTTGCTATAATCACATTGATTTATTGAAACGAAAAAAGAAAAATGATAAATCATAGAGGAATATAATGAAAGAACCAATAATTAAGGCAATAAATTTATCTAAAAGATACGGAGATATTCAGGCTTTAAAAGGAATAAACATAGAGATTATGAGAGGAGAATTTTGCGTTATTGCAGGGCCGAATGGGGCAGGGAAAACAACATTTTTGAGAATACTTTACGGGGATACGGATCCAAGCGATGGAAAAATATTCTTAGCATCACTTTCTACTCCAATGGGTGTGATGCCGCAAGAAGCAGGACTATACGAGGACCTAACCGTATGGGAGCATGTTTATTATCTCACACTTCTTAAGAGCGTGAAAAATTGTAAAGAGAGTGCTGAATGGGCTATAGAGGTAGTAGGCCTTGAAAGAGTAAAGAACAGACTAATAAGGGATCTCTCTGGAGATTATAAGAGAAGAGTTAGCCTTGCGCAGGCTCTATCTGGAAGCGACGACCTTCTTCTGCTCGATGAACCTACATCGGGCTTAGATCCCGAAGCACGTAAAATGATGCTTGACTCAATCAAAGATCTGCATAAAAATGGCGCAACGATTGTATTCACAACGCACTACCTGGATGAGATTGAAAGAGAGGTTAATAGGCTTGTAATATTCAACAAGGGTGAGATCATCCATAACGGGGATAAGAAAGACATAATGGATAGAATAGGATATGACTACGAAATAGAAACAACATATGAGGAAGGTAAGGCAAAATCTTTTGAAAGAATGAATATCAGATTCTCAGTTGAGGAGGATATCATCCATCTCTATCTTCCCAAGCAAGCACTCACTCCAGAGTTGTTTGCTATCCTTGGGCAGGATATAACTCTATCACGTCCATCGCTTGAAGAGGCATATCTAAAGAGGGTAAAGGATGAAACTCATTAATATAGTCACCAATTCATACTGTTTACACTTGTGCACATTTTTTCATACCATCTTGACAGAATGCTCACTTACTGTATAATGTGATATGAGAGCAAATAAATGTTTGGCTTAATTGATAGGAAAGAGGATACCAATGAGAAAGAAAAAGGATAAGGATAAAAAACCTAATCTCAGGTCTATTCTCTACACATCTAAGTACTTTAATACCGGGAAAGGTAAAGAAGTTAAACAACTTTTAAGAACTATAAGTAACTAAAAGAATGTGCTCTCTCAGTATGTGTATGAGAATAGGAATCTTTTGCTCACATCAGATGGGATAAAAACATTAAAAGCAAACTATAACATTGTTAAGGATGATACAATCCTTGCCTGGAACATACAGAAAGAACACCATACAATTGTAGATAAATACGAGAATGCTTTAAGAAGGCAAATGAAAAATTTCAAGGTAAGAATACAGGATAAAATGGTTATTGCAAGGTACTCAAAGAATGGAAAGAGACATAAGAAAGGCGATACGAAGTACTTTGAGATAAAGTTCAGAACTACAAAACTAACAAAGCTAATAAAATACCTTGTCTATCTTGATTTTAGTAAAGACATAGAAGATCAGATCGATAATAACGCTGTAAGAGATTTGTTGAATTACTACAAAACAAAGCCATACTTCGATAGAATCCTGAGTCTTGCACAAAATATCCAGAATAGGCTTTTATCTAAAATACATCTCATTAAGTTTAGTAATGATTACTCTCTTAGGTTAACCTCAACAAAAGGTATTAATAATGCACGAATAGAGATAGACAATACAAACTCTCTCTACAAATATTGGTTCATATTCAAGATGAAAGGAAATAAAGAGTATAGACTCCCCCTTGAGATAAACAAAAGTTACCACAGTAAAGACATAATTGCAAAAGAGTTTCTGCTCTACCTGAGCACAAAGAAAAACAAGATAAATATCTCCACTACATATGAAGGAGAAAAACCAGTATTCAAATCATTCAATAAAGCTATTGGTATGGATGTGAACATCAAGCATAACTTTGCGAAATTATCCGACGACAAAGAAATAGACTATGACAGGGCATTCTTTAAGAGCATCGTAAAGGACTTGAACAAACTTGATAAAATTGGATATCAAAACCTCACTCAAAGGGAACTTAAGAAACTACAGAAACTCTACAGGAGATTGGATTGGTATGTTGAACTTCTCATCCATAACATCCTTGATTACTGCGAGGAACATAACATAACTGACCTTGTAGTAGAAGATTTGAGATTAAAAGACAAAAGCAATATCATCAATGAAGAGTTCAATATGAAGTATTCAAGACTTGTAAAGTTGTTACATCTATCAGATGTAAAGAACGCACTGTTGAGGCAAGGAGAAAAGAGAGGTATAAGAGTCCATATAGTGCATAGTGAATGGACATCACTTGGGTGTCCTGAATGTGGGAATATCAATCCAAACAATAGAACAACTCAAGAAAGTTTTAAATGTTCTGCATGTGGATACGAGGATAATGCAGATCATGTTGGAAGTGTAAATGTTTTAGAGAGATTTAACCTGTTTCATTGGCTTGGTGTCCAGGCCAATAGGCTTTATAGTGTCGATAAGTATGGTAGAATAAAACCAAAACACATAGGCAAATATGCACTCTTGAAGATACTTAACGACTACTATAAGGCAAGAGGGTTTTTGCATCACCCTGTTTTGCCCTCAAAAGTTAACAGTGTTGGGACTGTAGTGAAGGTTTAGTTATGAATGATAACACTGTTAACAAAATCGTGGGTGTAGTAACAATAGCAAAGATATACTCAAAGTGGCAGTTCAGGCGACCTTTCACTTTCTTTTTCATAGCGATGTTCATGCCAATCTCAATAATAGTCCCAATGCTTATTCTTGTGCCGAAGGAAGGCTGGTTTAACATAATAGTGGGTGCTCTTATCTTCTCGGTTATAGGAGGAGGAATATCAGATGTGACTTTGAATGTCTCTTTTGATAGAGAAGAAAAAAGAAATGTCTTTCTTATAACCAGGAATGTAAAACCTATGGAATACATGCTGGGAATACTGCTCGGTGGCGCAAGTTACACCTTTGTTGGCGCCACAGTCATACTGCTTATAGGGCTTGTCATTCTAAGACTCGCTGTGACCTTAGCTCAGATTCTACTAATGCTTGGTTTGATAGCAATAGTATGGATCGCCTCAGCGAATCTCGGATTCATTCTCTCCTTATATGGACCAAAGGACTACAGGCTACCAGGAACACTTTCGGATGTTCTTCTATTTTCTCTCTCTTTCCTTGCTCCTGTCTATTACCCTATTGAGATTCTTCCGCTCCCTCTAAGATATTTCTCATATATGATTTATACAACGCATCTTGCCATTCTTGGTAAATCAATACTTCGTTCCGAACCTTTAAGTTTATTCAACATCGCCTTCGTTCTTATTTTTTCTCTTGTGCTTTTTATGATCTCTATAAGAGGAATGAAATGGAAAAAGGATTAGTCTTCTCTACCCCTCTTTTTTAAATCCAATACTTCTGAAGAATTTTAGATCGCTTTTGTTGAAACCGACTACCCCTATCGCTAATCTAATCTGTGGAAATTTAAATGACTAAAATCATATTCAAGCATCAGATTTGCAACCTCTTTTCCTATTCCTTTTCCCCGGTATTCCTTTTTTTCGTCATTGGATAAACCTCACCCCTCAGTTGAGCAACTTTCCGTCACTCAAAAAAATTTCAGTACTTTTTAAAAAAAATCGCAAGTTTTTTGAGTGTATTTTCTCTATTTTTTCATTTGATTCTACTTGAAGTGTCTCAAATATATGTTAATTCAAGCAATGTCTTTTTATATGTGCTCAAGTTATATAAAGAATCTATGTTTTGTCTGTAATTCTCTCTATCCTTGCAAATTATGCAAAGTTGACTAAAATAATGGAGGAGGTGGAGTATGGCAGATTTCTTTGACAAAATTAAAAAAGGTGCAAAGGAGACAGCAGAAAAGGCAGGGATTTTAACAAAAATTGCAGGGTTGAAGACCCAGATTGCAAACATCAATTTGAAGAAAGATGGGCTTTTTAAGGAACTCGGCAAGGCGTTATTTAAAGAGTTACAGGAAGGGACATTTAAAGGGGAACTGTCAGACACTCTTAAGAAGATCGTGGATGAGATAAATGGGTATGATGCCGAGATCGCAAAATTGAATGAAAATATTGCGAAACTTAATGAAGATTTGAAAAAGGTTGGAGCAACTGTTGAAGAGATAAAAGAGGCAGCACCTGTTGAAACGGTAGAGCCTGAACAGGCAGAGGAAAAGAAAGAAGAAAACAAAGAAAACCCGCAGGCGTAAGACTTGTATTACAAATTTTAATTTTGGAGATTAAGCCTCCTATTCTCCTTCCGAACCGACCTGAAGTGTCATCCCGAACGCCTTTTGTAAGGGATCTCCCGTTATTGGGAAGGGTTAAAAGACCCCTTCCCAACCGACCGTAGTTTGGTCGTCCTGAGCGAAGCGAAGGATCTCCCAATATTAGAAAGAGGGTTTCACCCCCTTTCTAACTTTTCCCCAAGGAAACACAAAATCTTTTTGGGTGGAGTTGGAGGGTCAGTCCACCCTCTCGATTCAACGGAGGAGACCCCTCGTCGCTTACGCTCCTCGGGGTGACACATAGTGGGAAGGGGACTCCCCTTCCAAACTAACCCCGAAAGATTAAAACATAATAACAAGTCATTCTGACGAGCGTTGTTTGCGAGGAAGAATTTCCTCAGTTATATTTCCGGGGGAGTTTTGAGGGGGATCCTCTCACCCCCTCAATTGGTTGAGGAGGGGACTTTTCCCTCCTCCGATGATTAACGAGGGCTACGCCCCCTTTCCAACCGACACGAAGTGTCGTCCCGAACGCCTTTTGTAAGGGATCTCTCAATATTGGGAAGGGTTAAAAGACCCCTTCCCAACCGACCGTAGTTTGGTCGTCCTGAGCGAAGCGAAGGATCTCCCGTTATTGGGAAGGGTTAAAAGACCCCTTCCCAACTTTCCCCCAAAGACAAACATATAATAAAAAGTCATGTCGAACGAAGTGAGACATCTCCTCAGTTAATTCTTTTTGGGTGGAGTTGGAGGAGGGGACTTTTTCCCTCCTCCAATGATTGAGACCCCTCACTACGTTCGGGGTGACAGAAGAAGAGGAGTTTTTCGGGGAAGTATCGAGGGGGTCTTTCTCACCCCCTCAATTGGTTGAGGAGAGTCAGTTCACCTCCTCGATTTTTAGGCATAAAGCCTGTATTTACGATGACGGGGTAAAAGGAACTTGCTCCATATCACGCCAAATCTATTATAGAAGGGAGAAAGACGGGATATCCCTATAAATGAAGGTGATGATAATCTGAAAAATGTATTTAACGAAGAGGAAGACGAATATTTTATAGGAGCAAACAAAAAGAAAAAATTACCATGTGAGCTATTGGAAATTATTTATTTTGCAAAGGAGATGTCTCTTGTAAGCACAGCGGATTTGGTTATTCTTAAAAAAGAGATTAAAGGGTGTCGGAAGACAAAAGCCAAAACAATTTTAAACTTGCAAAATAATATCAAAGACTCCATCGTCTGTTGACAGAGTTAAGGCTTTTGCCCCTTGCTTTCAAACTCCTTTATCACAACCCCTTTTATATTTGCCATCTTACAAATATACAACTTAAGCAAATAATTCAAAATAAAAAGTTATTTCAAAAATTTAAAAGAAATATATAATATATGGGGATGAAAGATGGGATACAAAATATACAAGAAAGATAATGAGATACACATAGTAGTGGATTCGAAAAATGACGGGAAACTAAGATTTAAAAAAAGGAAAAATGTTTTCAGTTTCGGAGAAAGTTTTTCGACAAGAGACGAACCATTCACGAAGGAAACTTACCTGGAGTGGCAAATAGGATATGATATCCCTATAAATGAAGCAGAAGATAATCTGAAAAATGTATTTAACGAAGAGGAAGACGAATATTTTGTAGGAGCGAACAAAAAGAAAAAATTACCATATGAGTTATCGGAAATTATTTATTTTGCAAAGGAGATGTCTCTTATAAGGACAGCGGATTTGGTTAATCTTGGAAAAGAGATTGAAAGTTATAAAGAATTTATAGATGCTGAACCTATTCAAGTAGAAAATAATCCCATAAGTATCTCTTTAAATAACATAATTCTCAAGAAGACCATTATAAGCCTTCCTACTTTTTACTTTTTTAATTCTTCGGATGGGACAACAATTGAAGTATCGATAAAGCAACAACAATATGCGTCGGGAACTCAACCCATGATTTATTTTTGTATACCAATTTTAGCTTTCAAGAATGGACAAGAAATCATAGGCAAAACTTCTAAAGAAAAACCCTCACTGCTATATGTTATAAATAAAGATAATGTCCAAAATTTCATTAACTTGATGAAAATTTTTGGAATGGCTTCTGAAAGGCATAATCATGACACGGTTGAAATACTTAAACTCATTATTAAAAAAGGAGATTAGAGTAGGCAATATGAATTCAGTTATTCCGCACCATTTATCAAAAGAAGAAATTATAAAACTTGGTGCGTTTTACACACCTGAAGAAATTGTTCAACTAGTGCTAAATTTTATAGAACCATATATTGACAAGAACTCTAATGTAATTGTTCTTGACAGTTCTGCAGGATATGGCGCATTTTTGAGAGATGTCAAGAAAAAAGGAATAGAATATAGAGCTGGTGAATACGACAAAAAATCTTTTGAAGTTCTAAAAAGTTTTTTAGATGAGGAGAAAATTTTTAATACCGACGCCTTAACTAATGTTAGTAGAAAAAAATATGATATATCTGAAGATGATTTCTTAATTGTAATTGGGAACCCTCCCTATAATGACATTACTTCTGAATATAAAAAGGGTAAAAAAGGAGAAATTAATTGTGATATAGACTTATTTGACAGAGATATTGGTATTTCATTTTTGAAATCTTACAATAAACTCAGGGCGGACATAGTAAGTGTTCTACATCCATTGTCATACCTAATAAAAGAAGCAAACTTTAAGAGACTAAAGGATTTTAAAAATAATTATAGATTAATTCGAGGTGTTATTTTCCCAAGTAGTATGTTTTATGGGACAAGCCCTATAAGTGCATTTCCGGTCCTTGTATCTCTGTATGAAAGAAATGTGAG
>Ga0315298_1009656_pt1 | contig 11855 bp, 12 predicted proteins | sample WHS_1_MG_FD_203077 | JGI IMG/M metagenome (GOLD analysis project Ga0315298, IMG submission 203077) | Extremophilic microbial mat communities from Washburn Hot Springs, YNP, Wyoming, USA - WHS_1_MG | ecosystem: Environmental > Aquatic > Thermal springs > Hot (42-90C) | place: USA: Wyoming... | reverse complement strand
TGACGCTTGTGGATTAATAGTAATCGGCGATCGATTGGTTGCCAATTTTTTGACTTGCTCGGTAGTTGTTGCTTCTTCAGCTATTACTCCTTGTTCGCTTATTTCAGTTTGAATTTCTGTGCCTCCGCTAGTTGTTTGTGCCCCGCCCCCAGTTATTTCAGTCACGTTTTCAGTTATGTTTCCACCAGTATTTTCTCCTGTTTGAGCAGTAGCTGAAATAATAGTTGCGAACCCTGAATAACCACCACCTCCGTAGCTATTTCCTGTTACTGCAGGTGCAGGTGAAGGGATATTACCAGTTGTTGCAGAAAATTCTGTGCTTACTACTTCTGGAGAACCACGAGATACACTACGGAAATAATAGGTTGTAGTTGGATTCAAGTCAGAAATTACAACGATATGATCAGTAACCATCGGTAGATTATCCATTTCTCCAGTAGTGAAAGCATAACCATAATTTGGCGCAAGACCAGTTAACGGGTCAGGATGCGAAACCGTATCATAAATTACACGGCTTGTTGCTGGATGATCAGTTTTCCAAGTAACAGTAATTGATGTGCTATTTACTTGCGCTTCAGCGGCTTCATCTGAAATTATCGGAGCTGGTTTTGTATTCACAGTAATAGAAATAGTTGCAATATTCGAATCTGCAATTCCGTCATTCGCTTTGAAAGTAAATAAGTCAGAACCAGAATAATTATTTGACGGCGTATAAGTGAGCTCGCCAGTAGCAGAATCAAAATTAGAAATTGTACCGTTAGTAGGCCCTGTTTCTATTGAATAGGTTAAAGCGTTTGCGGGTAAATCACTGTCTGTTGCAGAAAGTTGAATAGATATAGGCGTGTTTTCATCAGTAGTAATTGTTTGGTCATTGACAATAGGATTAGAATTAACCTCCTTTACTTCAATAGTAATAGTTTCTGAATCTGTATAAACTCCATCTGTTACTTGAACAGCAAAAGTGTAAGTTCCTGGCCCTTGTTCCTCAGAAGGAGTCCAGCTAAATTCTCCAGTTGAAGGGTTAATAGTTGCGCCATTTGGGGCTCCTACAAGAGAAAAGGTCAATATTTGAGGAGGTGAATCTGGATCTGTGGAACTTGCTGTAAAGGTATAGGAGGACCCTTCATCTACAGAAACATTTGATGGCACCCCTGATAATACAGGCGCCTCGTTAGAAACAGTAATAGAAACTGTGGCAGTAGATTCTCCTCCGTAATTATCAACAACGCGGAAGGTAAATGAATCTGGCCCAACATAGTCAGCCCCCGGCGTGTAGGTTACATGATTCCCGCTTATTGGACCAAGCGATCCAGAGGAAGGACCGGATAGAATTTCATAAGTTAAAATATTTACTGGAAGATCTTCATCGTTAGCAATCATTCCGATATCAACCGGCGTATTAACTAAAGTAGATACCGAAGAATCGCTTGCAACCGGGGGTGTATTGACCTCATTAACTGTAATTGTTATAGAAGCGTCAGTGTTGGTCGTGCCATCAGATACCCTGACGATAAAAGTGTAAGTTCCTGGCCCTTGTTCCTCAGAAGGAGTCCAGCTAAATTCTCCAGTTGAAGGGTTAATAGTTGCGCCATTTGGGGCTCCTACAAGAGAAAAGGTCAATATTTGAGGAGGTGAATCTGGATCTGTCGCGCTTGCCGTAAATGAATGAGGTTCTAATTCATTAATGGTTGTTGTTGCAGGAACACCATTTAAAATGGGAGGAGTATTTATAATTTCAATTAAAGGTTGAGATGATGTTATAGTAAATTCCTCGTGGTCAAAATTTTCGCCTTCCCAAGCGCGTGTTATCCATTCATATGTTCCTAGCGTTATCCCAGCTTTTGCATTAAATGTCACAGTAAATGATTCTCCGGGGTTAACTTCTTTATCGGCACCGCCGCCATGTTTCTTTTTCATCTCAATTACATTATTTTTTAGTTCAACTGTCCAAGTGCTACTACTTACTGAACCACCAAGTATGAGATCGCTTATATTGGAAAATCCGCTTGTTGGAACAAAAACTTTTGCAGATTTGATTGTTTTATTGCTACTAACGTCGTTTGTTATTGTAATTGTATATAATTGCGTATTGTTAGCCCCTGTTGAAGTCGGTGAGATAGAAGCGCTAAAATTACGTACAGGAGGAGGAGCTGTTAAAGCCGTGTTTGCTAAAACAAAAAAACCACTCACAACTAATAGCGCGATTAGACCAGCTAAAAGAACTTTCTTATAATTATTTGCGAAAATATTTTTCTTCATTTTTTATATATAAATAGTTAATTTTTCGAAGACCTTTATTGGTTAACAAGCTACTCTTATTTATAGTTTTTGTCAAGACCTTGCGCTGGTTCATATGATACTATCCACCTAAGGTATTGAAAACAAAAATGAAAGGCAGATATGCTGGTAGGTATATGACGATATACGGCTATGTCTTGCCAGGAGCGATTTCAATTGCTCGTTCAGCTTTTCTGGCAGGTAATTTAACTGAACGAGCCAAACAAAGGTTAAAGATATTAGATTGGCACAAAACCCATGGCAAAAATGTTTCTCTGACCGCCAGGCATTTCGGATTAACCAGATATACGGTTAGAAACTGGCAAAAAAGATTGGATAAATTTGGGCCAAGAGGATTGAATGATAAATCTCATAAACCAAAGAGTTTGAGACAGTCAACAACTTCACAGGAAATCATTTCTGAGGTCGTAAAAATCAGAAAACAATATCCGGCTTGGTCAAAGTATAAAATTCAAGCCATCTTAAAACAAAAACAAACTAGCTAATAGAATATTAAACAAACATCAAAAAAATCTTTTGTTTTTGCCAAAAAATGTGCTGGATGGATAAATTAGTATGGATAAATCAGTAACACTTTTATGATACTTGTAATGAAACTCAATTAGAGTTTTATAGTCAAGAGTAAGATTCAATCTTTCTAATTGTTATTTTGTTATTTTTAATTGGAATCCTGCGGTTTTTGCCAAATCTTGATTAGCGGCATCAATTTGGGTGGCCAGTGATGTTAAGATTTGATTATCTTTGTTAATCTCTTGAGCTAATCTGTTAATTTGGTTGTTATCAAGGTAAACACCAGTTTTTCCAGCGGCCAAATCCTCATAATACTTTTTAGCTGGTTCAATAAGTTGTTTTGAATCGTTTATAAGTTTTAAGGTTGCAACATTTCTCTGCTCTAGTAAAGATATAAGTTTTAAGCCGCTTTCTTTTACTGTTGCATTTTCCGCAGCCTCCACTATTGTTTTAAACTCCGTAATTTTTTTACTAAGGGAATTGATTGTGGTAATTGCGTCGTTAAGTTTTGAGACACTTGTTTCCACGTCTTTGGCTGCTCCGGTAAAGTCCTTCGCATTTTCTTTAGTAGATATCCCCAAAAGTAAATCACTGGATGATTTCAGGTCGGTAGCAATTTTACCAGACAAAGTGTTAATTTCATTAAATTTATTGACCAAGCTGTTCTTTGACACTCCGGCGATTTTGATAACACCAGAAACAATCAGGACTAAACCAATAATCATCAAAAGGATATTCAACACTATTTTTTTCTTTTTATTTTCCATTAGATTTACATTTAATTTTATTATTTATCGTCTTCGGCCTTTTGATTCAGTTCAAAAGAGTTTATGGTTTTGGGTTTGTGTCCTTTTTGATGCTATTAGTTGCGTCTTTTTCAATGCTTCCAGCAAGCCCTCTTAAAAGACCAAACAGTGGATTAAACAAACGGGTGGACTTAAAATTATTCCAATTTTCCTCAAACATCATTCTTTCACTACTATTATCTATTTTACTCAATGCTTCTTCTACTTGTTTAGCTTCTTGCGAACCAATGGTTAATGCTTTGATATCGCCAGCAAACATAAAAGAATTAACGGCATAATTTAAGGCAGTGGCGGCGCGGCTGATTTTATCTAATTGTTCATTGATAAAATCCAATTTTTTATTTAATTCTGCTTTATCTTTAGCAATCGTGTCTTTTTCGATTTGGCAAATGCTGTAATTATTTTTTATTTCATTTCCTTGCCAATAAAAATATCCTGCTAATCCTAAAGCAACTATTGTAATGATAGTGATGATAATTGAATATATTTTCATGGAGATTAATTTAAAAAATTATTTAATGATTTACCATCCTGCGCAGGCCTCATCAACCAATTTTTGGAGGCCGCGATCATTACCAAAAGTTTGATCAATAGCGTTCCATATATTAGTTCCTTTAGGGAAATAACAATTAAGATTTAGAACGCCATTAAGTTTCCTTTGGAAATGGCATTTGTCATTTTCAACGCCCAAAATAATCAGCTCAATCTCAGTTTTGTTATCTGATCCTACCATTTTCACTTTAACAGGCAAACAACTACTTGCTCTACCCATAAAACAGGACGGATCTTTTGCTGTTCCGCAATCAACCATTTCTGTCTCAGTGGCTGGCGCTTGAGTTTGTTGATTAGACGCCGGCGGCTGATTAGACGCTGGAGCTTGTTGTCCGCCTTTATTTATAGCTAAGAAAAAGAAACCGCCCGCAATAACAATCAAAACCAAAACCCCAATGATAAAATATAAACCTTTCTTGCCCATATTTTTAGTTTAATTAATAATTTTTTAATCGACCTTTATTAATCTTTGTTTTCTTCAAAAGTTTATTCTAAATTTTCTTTTTTGGAAATTTCTTCTGTCTGAAATTTTTCTGATTGAAATTGTGCGGTTTCTGCTTCTCTTCTCGCCTGCCGTTCCTGAAGCAAACGGTTGCTACTTTCTTTAAGTATAGCTATATGGATAAAAATATCCATTTTTTCCTCAATATTCACGCTACGCGCCGGCAGTGGAAACAGCAAGCGGGCAAAAATTTCCGGGGAAATTTAAATTCCGCCCGCTTGCTGAATTCTTTTTGCTAGCGAAATAGCAAAATAAATTTTATTTTACCACTATTTTTGTTCCCAAGATTCAAGTTCTAATTTCCATTTACCATCTTCCAGCTTTCTTATATTTTACTCCTTTCGTAAAAAAGACATACAACTCATTACATTTTGCGTGTTTGCTGTAAACGATAATCAATTGACATATAAATCACTAACGCGCCACCCACATAAAAAAGCAAGACGAAAGCAAGAAGCATGAGAGGTAAGGTTTCCGTTTTTTTATAAAATTCAAGATAGTATAAAAGACCTGAGCCGGCAATAAAAAATAATCCGAGCCAGATGGGCGGTGCTTTTTGATAAATAATAAATTTTCCTTCCCCATAGATTCGTGCAGAATATGAAGCAAAAAAAGCTAAGACAGAACTAATAACGTAAAAAAGTTGGGGTGCGATAACACGCGATTGAGGAATTTGATAAGAGATAATAATAGGAAGGAACGATAACAAAAAGGGCATAAATTGCGGAATATTCTTATAACTAGAAAGCGATTGCAAGACTTGAGCTTCTGCGCCAATTAAAGCATACAAAAAAAGACCGGCGAGACAAATAATCACCCACGAAGGATTTATTGATGAAATTATAATTAAAGCAAATACTATAAAAATCCATGCTACATTTATCGCTTTAGGTAAAAATTTTTTCACCAATAAACCAAACACGAATACCGCGCTTACGAAAATCAATATACTTATCATAATAGTGGAACTTTTATCGGCACTAAAAAGACGAGCTAAAACAAAGCTGTTTAGCCATTGAAAAATTTTTACCACGAGAAAAAGAATAATAATAGATACGCTGTGCATACATATATTATACAATAAATGACAAAAATATTTCTATTTCGCCAGTTATTACTAAAAAATATGTTTAATCAAAAAAATCTAAAAGAATATTAAAAAATAAATAGAAATGAAAGCAAAAAAGTAATTCATAAAAGGTTAGAACCTCAAAAAACCCGCATAAATAAAAGGACTTTGGAAGAAATCTACTCCCAAAGTCCAACATTGCTCCGGTGGTAGGATTCGAACCCCGATAGTATAACCTGTGGTTAACTACGGGGCAGGCCTACAATCTATACAGAGAGCCGCGGCATTTACCCCGTACCAACCCTTTGCTCCGGGAGCAGGATTCGAACCTGCGACATCCTCCTTAACAGGGAGGCGTTCTACCACTGAACTATCCCGGAGCGAAAATTTGGTGCGGGACCGCTGAGCTACACCGGAATCTTTAAGCTCTTTAATTTTATTGCCTTTTTTTAAAAAAATCAATAAACTGATTTTAATGAAAACTAAAGAATTTGATTATATTTATCAATTTGAAAAAGATACCGCTAAAAAACTCAATTTGGATTTGTTAAAAAGCCTTATTGCCCAGAAACCCCAACAACCGCGCGACCACTCGCGTTTAATGGTTTTAAACAGAAAAACTCAAAAAATTTCTCATCATTATTTTTATGAAATTGCTAAATTTTTAGAAAAAGGCGATGTGCTGGTTTTAAATAATTCAAAGGTTTTCCCTGCTCGTTTATATGGGCAAAAAATTCCAAGCGGCGGAAAAGTAGAAATTCTTTTAATTGAACCGGTTAGATTTTCTAAAAGTTCTTTTTGGACTTCCCAATGGTATATTATTGGAAAACCAAAACTTATCCAAAACCAAAAAATATTTTTCTCAAAAAATCTTCAAGGCGAAATCATTAAAGATTTAAAAGACAAAAAAATTATTCAATTCAATCTTAGCGGTGAAAAACTCAAAAAAGAAATTAATCAATTAGGAGTCCCGCCTTTGCCTCCATATATCAAGAATCAAATCCCTAAGGAAAAAGCAAAATCATATTATCAAACGGTTTATGCTCAAAAAATCGGCTCTATTGCCGCTCCAACTGCTGGTTTTCATTTCACCAAAAATCTTATTCAAAAATTAAAAAAGAAAGGCATAATTTTTAAATTTATCACTTTACATGTTGGCTTAGGAACTTTTTTGCCTATCCGAAGCGAAAAAATAGAAGAACATCAAATGCTTCCTGAATGGGTAGAAATTGATAAAAAAACCGCAGATTTCTTAAATTCTGCCAAGAAAAAACAAAAAAGAATTATCGCTGTTGGAACAACCGCTACTAGGGCTCTTGAAGGATTTACAAAAAACCGCAAACTTATTGCCGGAGAAAAAAGAGTTAATATTTTTATTTACCCTGGATATCAATTTAAATTTATTGATGGAATGATTACAAATTTTCATTTGCCAAAATCCACTCCTCTGCTTTTAGTTTGCGCTTTTGCAGGAAAAAATTTTATTTTCAAAGCTTATAAAGAAGCGCTAAAAAAGCGATATCGTTTTTATAGTTTTGGCGATGCAATGCTTATTATTTAAATTATGAAAACCACCCAAAAGCAAAAAGAAAAAATTTTAGTTCATATTTGCTGCGCTGTTTGCGGAAGTTATCTTCTTTCTTTAATTAAAGAAAAATTTGAACCGATTTTATATTTTTACAATCCCAACATTCATCCTTTCAAAGAATATCAAAAACGAAAAAAAGCCGTTGAACAATTAGCGAAAATTTTACAAATAGAAATAATTCCTGATGAATATGAAGTAAAAGAATGGTTTAAAACAATAAAGGGCCTTGAAAAAGAACCAGAAGGAGGAAAAAGATGCTCTCTTTGTTTTTGGTTAAGGCTTTTTAAAACCGCCCAACTTGCTCAAAAAAAGGGCATAAAATTTTTCACCACTACTTTAGCGATAAGTCCTTTTAAAAACGAAGATACTATCAAAAAAATTGCGTTTTCTTTGACAAAAGATTTCGGTTTGACTTTTTTAGATATAAATACTTTCGGCGAGAAAAAATTAATTTGGCAAAAAACAAAAGAAATCAGTAGAGCTTATCATCTTTATCATCAAAATTATTGCGGTTGTATTTTTAGCAAAAAGCCTCGCGTTCGAAGTTAAACGCGAGGCTTTAAAAAATTACTTTTCTTCTTTTTCGTATTTATCTTCATTAAACAAAAAACCTATCCCTTCCCATTCAGCAACTATTTCTTTCTCTTTAGGCCCAAATAAATCTCTTCTATCATCAACAAAAATTTCTGCTTTTAAAAAATAAAAATTCATTTTTTGCTTCACTAATTGAGGTTCTATTTTTAATGTTTCACCAGGAAGTACTTGTCTATAAAATTTTCCACTCGTTTCTTTGAGAACAAATTTAGTATCTTTTAATTCAACATTTTTTAATTTCATTAAAAGCGCGGCGGCTTGAGCTGCTGCTTCGCATAAGAGATGGCCTGGAAAAATTCCAAAATGATCAACACATTCCTCTTCGCGAATTTTCTTTATGGCAGTCAATTTTTGTGCACCTCTTTCGTCTATATCTTCTTCTGCTACATACGCTTCGTCTAAAAACAAAAATCCTTCTCCAAAAGGCAAAAGCTTTAGAATGCCACTCTTTCTTATAATCAATCTTCCTCTCATTTCCATCTTTCCCTCCTTTTTTGTTTTTTTAAAAAACTATCTATTATTTTTCCAATAAATTTGCTATCGCTTCGCCAAATTCTTTAGCAGCTAAAGGACCGTTAGCAGTAATGATTTTTCCATCAATAACTACATTTTCTTTTTGATATAAAGCGCCATTTTCTTCTAAAATTTTTATTGGACTTTTATCTGATATTGAACTCCATACAGTTGCTTTTTTATTTTTTAAAACCCCAGCTTTGGCTAAAATTACCGGAGAAATACAAATAGCGGCAAGTGGTTTATCCTCTTCTATTGTTTTTTTAATTAAATTGTAAGAAATTTCATTATCTAAATTGTTTAAAGCTCCAGGACCGCCAACAAAAATAATCGCGTCAAAATCCGAAAGATTAATATCTTGAATTAATAAATCTACTTTTGTTTTTGCGCCGTCAGCTCCTTGAGCAATACCTAATTTATTTGAAGCTGTTTTTACTTCTATTCCCCTATTTTCTAAAACTTTCTTAGGAACTAAGTATTCTTCGTCCCGGAATCCTTCGCTTGCTACAATCATCACTACTTTTTTATTAATTAAATTTGTCATATTTTGTGATGTTTGCTGGTTTTTTATTGTATTGATTTTTTGATAAAAGTAAAAACTAATAAAAACAATAATGAGTGCTATAATTAGCAAAATCAGAGCTTTTTTCATTGTTGTTTATTTTACTATTAAATCTTTTTCGTGTCAATACCCTCTATCGTTTTTACTATTACTTTTCTATTTCTTGGGCCGTCAAATTCAACTAAAAATATTTGCTGCCAGGTTCCTCTTATTAATTCTCCATCTTGAATGGCTAAAACTTTCTCTTGACCCAAAAGACCAGACAAAATATGAGAATCCGCATTATCATCGATTTGATTATGTAAAAAATCTATCCCACTAGTTAATTTTTTGAAAAGCGACAGCCAATCTTCTTTTAAGCCGTTTTCATTTTCAGTTAAAATAATTCCTGCTGTTGAGTGGGGCGTAAAAATTAAACATATCCCTTCTTTAATTTTGCTTTCTCTAATTATTTCCTCAACTTTTTCCGTAATATCAATTAATTGATAACGATTTTTTGTAGAAACTAAAAACTCTTTCGGCATAATTTCATTTTAACAGAAATAGTGATAAAATTTAAGTAATGAAAGAGGCTTATTTATTCAAAAAAATCAACGGAAAAGTTCAATGTTTGACTTGCAATCATTATTGCTTGCTTTCTAATAATCAAAAAGGTATTTGCGGAGTAAGACAAAATATCAATGGAAAATTATATTCGCTTGTTTACGAAAAAGCAGTAGCTTTAAATATTGATCCAATTGAGAAAAAACCTCTTTTTCACTTTTTGCCAGGAACTTATTCTTTATCAATTGCCACTGCCGGATGCAACTTTCGATGCTTAAATTGTCAAAATTGGTCTATTTCTCAAGGGCCAAAAATTTCTTCAGAGATTAAAGGTGAAAAATTATCTCCTTCTGATATTGTAGAAATTACTCAAAAAAGCAATCTTCCATCAATTTCTTATACTTATACTGAACCAACGGTTTTTTTGGAATATGCTTTGGATACAATGAAAATTGCAAAAGATAAAGGTATTAAAAATATTTGGGTAAGCAATGGTTATTTTTCAAAAGAGACCTTTGATTTAATTGCGCCATTTTTGGATGCTATCAATATTGATTTAAAAGGATTTAATGAAGAATTTTATCAAAAAGTTTGCGGAGGAAAACTTCAAGGAGTTTTAGAAAATCTAAAAAAAGTTAAACAAAAAAATATTTGGCTTGAAATAACCACATTGGTGATTCCTACTCTAAATGATGACGAGAAAACGTTTGAAGGTATTGCTAGTTTTATAAAAAATGAGTTAGGGCCAGAAACTCCTTGGCATATTTCCCAGTTCTCCGGCGCGATTTCTTGGAAATTACAACATTTACCAGATACGCCGGTTAAAACATTAGAAAAAGCTTATCAAATCGGTAAAGATATCGGCTTAAAATATATTTATCTTGGAAATATCTACGGCCATAAATACGAAAATACTTATTGCCCAAAATGCGGAAATTTAGCGATTGAAAGAATTGGCTATCATATAAAAAGATTTGATAAAAACGGAAAATGTCCAAAATGTAAAAAGAATTTAAATTTAATTTTAAAATAATATGCCCATCGTATTTTCTTGTTTTTCGCCTCATGCGCCGATTTTGCTTCCAGAAGTCGGAAGCAAAGAAGACAGAGAAAAAGTAAAAAATACGATTAAAAGTTTAGAAAAATTAGGCAAAGATTTGCAGAAAATAAACCCTGATTTAATAATAATCTCAGCTCCCCATCCTGACTGGGGCATAAAAGTGCCTTTGCACTTTTTAATATCAAATATCAAAAATCAAAAATCAAAATTACCCCGAACAAATTGGTTCGCAATTATACGGGGCAGGCAATTTAAAATTCAAAATTATCAAAATCCGGATAATGTTATAATTGAACCATCTAATGATTTAACAATTTATCCTGTCCTTACAACTTTCAATCCTCCACAACAACATTATGAATGGGGCAAAAAACTTTTTTTAAAAATTAAAAATTTAAAATTAAAAATTGCCCTCATAGCAAGTGGCGATTTATCGCATTGTTTGAGAGCTGATGGTCCTTATGGATTTCATCCTGACGGACCAAAATTTGATAAAGCTTTAATTGAGGCCTTAAAGAAAAAAGATATTGAAAAAATTTTAAAATTAGATGAATTGTATCCTGAAGCTGGTGAATGCGGTTTACGTTCATTTTGTTTTATTTTAGGAATTCTTGAAAAATCGAAAATAAATTATCAACCAGAAATTTTATCCTATGAAGGACCTTTTGGCGTTGGATACTTAGTAGCAAATTTTAAATTATAAAATAACAAATAATTTTTAAAAGTCATTAATAGCAATAATTATGCATCCATTAGTTAGTTTAGCAAAACAAGCTGTTGAAACATTTGTTAATGAAGGAAAAATTATTTCGTTAACGGATAATCTGCCAAAAGAATTTTTAGCTCAGAAAGCTGGTGTTTTTGTTACTATTGAAAAAAGTGCACGGGGCAGGCCCCGTAGTGAACCGAAGGTTCTACTACGGGGATGTATTGGCACTTATTTGCCAACCAAAGAAAATATCGCTCAAGAAGTTATTTATAATGCCATCGCCGCCGCCACTGAAGATTATCGTTTCGGCCCAATTCAAAAAGAAGAACTTCCCCTTCTTTCTTATATAGTTTATATTTTAAGTAAGCCAGAATTAGTAAAAAATATAAAAGAATTGGATCCTAAAAAATATGGCGTGATTGTTAAAACCGCAACTAAAACCGGTCTTTTATTACCTGATTTAGAGACAGTTGATAGCGTTGAAAAGCAAATTTTAATTGCTTGCCAAAAAGCAAGAATTAATCCAATAAAAGAAAATTTTTTAATCTA
>Ga0315298_1009655_pt1 | contig 11856 bp, 8 predicted proteins | sample WHS_1_MG_FD_203077 | JGI IMG/M metagenome (GOLD analysis project Ga0315298, IMG submission 203077) | Extremophilic microbial mat communities from Washburn Hot Springs, YNP, Wyoming, USA - WHS_1_MG | ecosystem: Environmental > Aquatic > Thermal springs > Hot (42-90C) | place: USA: Wyoming... | reverse complement strand
ACATATTTAAAATTAGTTAGACACAACCGTCCTTTAGCAAATAACGCCTAATCGCGGTGCGGATGCAAGGAAAAATCCCAAGTAAGGGGAATTGAAAGCGATGTTATGTGCCAGATGGAACACATCGTCCAATGCCGATGCAAGGAAAAATCCCAAGTAAGGGGAATTGAAAGCTGTCACCAGCACACTACCAGTTAAACCATACATGTAAGATGCAAGGAAAAATCCCAAGTAAGGGGAATTGAAAGTTCCACAGCATTAGCCACTTATTGCCTTTCTTTATCGGATGCAAGGAAAAATCCCAAGTAAGGGGAATTGAAAGTTTCCTGAAAACGTCTTAAAGATTTCAGCCATTTACTCGATGCAAGGAAAAATCCCAAGTAAGGGGAATTGAAAGAGTTTGCTTAACTGCGCAAATATTTCGTTTTCTTTGGGGATGCAAGGAAAAATCCCAAGTAAGGGGAATTGAAAGTCTTAGGTTCGGGAGGCTTTCTTTCATTTAACGCATGATGCAAGGAAAAATCCCAAGTAAGGGGAATTGAAAGTCGTGAAGTCAGGGCATGCAGCGTAGGCTGCAGCGTACGGATGCAAGGAAAAATCCCAAGTAAGGGGAATTGAAAGATATTAATAGACAGGGAAATCCTTGAAAAAAGTCATGCTGATGCAAGGAAAAATCCCAAGTAAGGGGAATTGAAAGAGCAGCCGGCTCCGCGTGCGCTGCCACTCTTCAAGGCTGATGCAAGGAAAAATCCCAAGTAAGGGGAATTGAAAGAAACTGAAGACGAAACCTTGTTTGCCCCAGATTTTGTTAAGATGCAAGGAAAAATCCCAAGTAAGGGGAATTGAAAGTGGAGAAGGCTTTAAGCCTTCGTCGTCTGGTTTAGGGCCAGATGCAAGGAAAAATCCCAAGTAAGGGGAATTGAAAGGGGCTTGAAGGAGAAAGAGAAGCCTACACTGCAAGATGTCAGATGCAAGGAAAAATCCCAAGTAAGGGGAATTGAAAGGTACAATGTATACAAACAGCCACACAACCGATACATTTGATGCAAGGAAAAATCCCAAGTAAGGGGAATTGAAAGTCATGCTGAGCGGCGATCGCGAATCATCATGTATGCCTGGATGCAAGGAAAAATCCCAAGTAAGGGGAATTGAAAGTCGCACACGTACACTGTGCGTGTTGTGTCGCGTTCGCGTGATGCAAGGAAAAATCCCAAGTAAGGGGAATTGAAAGGCTTTCCAGCGCAGGCGAGAAAAACGCAGGCAACATACAGATGCAAGGAAAAATCCCAAGTAAGGGGAATTGAAAGATTGCTGCTTGCTGCTGAATCCATTCGCCCAATTCTTTGATGCAAGGAAAAATCCCAAGTAAGGGGAATTGAAAGATGATGCTGCCCTGCTGCTGCGTCGTCGTAGCAGTCTGGATGCAAGGAAAAATCCCAAGTAAGGGGAATTGAAAGTATATTTCATATAGAATTTCATATAGATTATTGCAGAGATGCAAGGAAAAATCCCAAGTAAGGGGAATTGAAAGATATCTGGTAGACATTGTAACATCCTTGCAACATATTATGATGCAAGGAAAAATCCCAAGTAAGGGGAATTGAAAGACAATTGTTTTCTGTATTAAGTCAGCCACGAAGGCTGATGATGCAAGGAAAAATCCCAAGTAAGGGGAATTGAAAGAAACAATAGAGACGTTTTGCCTAAGCTTAAGGCAGCTGCCGATGCAAGGAAAAATCCCAAGTAAGGGGAATTGAAAGTAATCAATGTTACAGCGTGAGTGAAAAAATGAAGCGTAAAGATGCAAGGAAAAATCCCAAGTAAGGGGAATTGAAAGAATTATACAACAGCTGGCTCAACTATAGCCAGTACCAAGATGCAAGGAAAAATCCCAAGTAAGGGGAATTGAAAGATACGCTGCGCGACATTGCTGCTCCAGCCTGACACTGCTGATGCAAGGAAAAATCCCAAGTAAGGGGAATTGAAAGGAAATATTTTTGGTGGTGATTAATTGGATTTTTCCTGTTGATGCAAGGAAAAATCCCAAGTAAGGGGAATTGAAAGGCATCTACGTGTAACACGCTGACAACTTCGCCTGCCTCGTGATGCAAGGAAAAATCCCAAGTAAGGGGAATTGAAAGCGTGAGTCTGTGCGCCGCGTGAAAATCATGCTGTCGCAGGGATGCAAGGAAAAATCCCAAGTAAGGGGAATTGAAAGGCATAAACGTGGTTTTCCCAGCGCCCGTGCCGCCGAGCGATGCAAGGAAAAATCCCAAGTAAGGGGAATTGAAAGATATAGGCTCAAAACATTTCGATGCTTTAGTTAAAGCTATTGATGCAAGGAAAAATCCCAAGTAAGGGGAATTGAAAGATGATGATACAGGCGAACGAATAGCATTTTACAAAATTGAGATGCAAGGAAAAATCCCAAGTAAGGGGAATTGAAAGATGCATTATACTGCTGCCAAAATACGTTTTTCTCGGCAGGATGCAAGGAAAAATCCCAAGTAAGGGGAATTGAAAGTGACAGCTTTCGGTCGCCTTGGATGTCTTTTCAACAAGCGGATGCAAGGAAAAATCCCAAGTAAGGGGAATTGAAAGTTAAGCCTTTATACAGTGCTTCAGCAGTTTTCTGCCCTTGATGCAAGGAAAAATCCCAAGTAAGGGGAATTGAAAGGAAGCTCTTTCCTACGCATGCCTAAGCCTTTCTCTTGAAGATGCAAGGAAAAATCCCAAGTAAGGGGAATTGAAAGACGGGATGACTATGTTCCAGGACCATGCGGATTACTTCGGCGATGCAAGGAAAAATCCCAAGTAAGGGGAATTGAAAGAGATAGTTGACTGTGTATAGTGTTATGTCGGCGGTTTCGGATGCAAGGAAAAATCCCAAGTAAGGGGAATTGAAAGAGCAGCTGCCTAATTGCCTCAAGCTGCCTGCCACTGTCGAGGATGCAAGGAAAAATCCCAAGTAAGGGGAATTGAAAGTTATAAAGTTGCCAAACTTCGACACTACGCGGAGTGATGCGATGCAAGGAAAAATCCCAAGTAAGGGGAATTGAAAGTCTAATATTTTGTTTTGGGTTTTTCTTCTAAATCTTTAAGATGCAAGGAAAAATCCCAAGTAAGGGGAATTGAAAGGTTGAAAGCTAAATATGATACTGACACACGTTTGGCTAGATGCAAGGAAAAATCCCAAGTAAGGGGAATTGAAAGCTGTATGCTAAATAAAGACAATGATAAGTATTACTCGATGCAAGGAAAAATCCCAAGTAAGGGGAATTGAAAGCCTCTGTGTCTCTAAACACGAAAGTAACCTTTTAAGCGGATGCAAGGAAAAATCCCAAGTAAGGGGAATTGAAAGCTCGAATAATGCATAAGCTTTCTTTACTTCATCCAGGCTAGATGCAAGGAAAAATCCCAAGTAAGGGGAATTGAAAGTTCACTGTCACTCAGTCCCAACGGATATGGTAAACCAGGATGCAAGGAAAAATCCCAAGTAAGGGGAATTGAAAGACATAGGCTCCGCGGCACAAAGCTACATTTACTGCACATGATGCAAGGAAAAATCCCAAGTAAGGGGAATTGAAAGTGAACAAATCGCAAAGGAGCAGTGAAGCGGCATGATTGAAGATGCAAGGAAAAATCCCAAGTAAGGGGAATTGAAAGGTTCTGTTCACAGGTAACGTAAAGCCGCTCAAACTTAGGATGCAAGGAAAAATCCCAAGTAAGGGGAATTGAAAGAACTGTCCAGGTCAATACAAATCCTCCGAAGCGACTTGATGCAAGGAAAAATCCCAAGTAAGGGGAATTGAAAGATATAAGCTGTCCGCTCAGTCTCACTGAGCGCTTGAAGATGCAAGGAAAAATCCCAAGTAAGGGGAATTGAAAGGTGAACCTGTCGGCTTCGTTGAATACTGGTACAGATAGATGCAAGGAAAAATCCCAAGTAAGGGGAATTGAAAGCCTGACATCTACCAAGCCATAGATTCTGCACAGGCAGCTGATGCAAGGAAAAATCCCAAGTAAGGGGAATTGAAAGTTTTCCACGAGTTTGCTTTTCATTATCAAGTAGGGATGATGCAAGGAAAAATCCCAAGTAAGGGGAATTGAAAGAGCAGCCCAGCGGTTTCAGCAGTTTTCTGCGTGGTTATCGATGCAAGGAAAAATCCCAAGTAAGGGGAATTGAAAGTTAGGCGGCGGGGGGTGTTGCGCGGTGAGTCTAGTCCAAGATGCAAGGAAAAATCCCAAGTAAGGGGAATTGAAAGATTGACATGACAGCAGCTCGGTTGAATGCGCTTTAGACGATGCAAGGAAAAATCCCAAGTAAGGGGAATTGAAAGATAACAAGCGCCGCGAGGAGGTTGCCAGGCAAATTAGGCGGATGCAAGGAAAAATCCCAAGTAAGGGGAATTGAAAGTCAAATACGCTTTCATGAGGCTTTATTTCAAGTGCGGGGGGTGGGATTTGTGCTCCCCGCAGCGTGGAGAAATCACCCGCAAAATCCCCCTTTTTTTATCACTTAAATTTTATCCCCACCCAAACCCACAAAGAGAGGGCTGAAATTTTATCAGACTATTATTGTCGCTTAGCATGAATTCATGCTTATTCCCTTTCGGATTCCTAGTTTTCTTTAGGCATAGCGTGAGCTCAGAGATCCGCTTAGTAAAATGTTCATATTCGGGTTGAGAATGTCTCCGTATAAAGTCCTCCGAAATCCTCTGAGAGGTCTTTCCTTCATCCTCTTGATTTCTAAGCGCAGATTATTCTTATTATCTGTATCATATGTTATTGAAAACTGCAATATGTAAGAAAGGAAAAGCGCATCTTCATCACAACGTACTTCAGATATATCCTTAACAATGCCTCTGTAGACGCTCATTCTTGTTTCTGAATCCTTGCCCAATATTGTTGCAGCGACCAAAGACGAGACTAGTTTGCGAAGAAGGCTTGTATCAGGATTACTTGGAGTCAGTTTCAATTCGTCCCACTTTGCCAAGACTTGTTCCCTGAATTTGAGACCTTCAAGTGAGTTGCCGCTTGGAGCAATCAGGTTCTCCAATTCTTTCATTTCTTTGGCAATTCTTTTGTTGATCTTGAAGTTAAGTTCAAATTTGGTGGTTGCGCTTGTTTCATTTTCTAAGTATAGAATTATAGGAATAAAGAGCTGTAAGTCCTTCTGCCCAATCTTAGAAAATCCGTATTTGTCAATCAGGGAAGCAATGTGATTTGTCAATTGTATCAGGAATTGCATTCTGTTCTCTTTTTTGTTACTTTTCACAAAGAATTCGATTAGCTTAAGGCTAATCAACAAGTAAGCTGAGTAATTAAGTAGCGAGTTGTCTATGGCCAGTTTTCTTTTGCTGAAGCTTGTTGTCCACTTATCCAGTAGGTTGACTAGATAATTATGGTTGATCTCAATATGCCGAGGTTCTTTTTCTTTGTTAGGCGATGGCGGGATAGGGCCTTCAGTTATGGAACGAGGTGCGACTTGAGCCCTAGGAACTCTGAAAAGCCTCATCAGGATATCGTACATGCTTTCACCTGTTTCTCCGCTGAGCATACGCCCGGGAGATGGTTCAGGTAAATGATGCTTCTCTGGAACAGTGAGATGTCTCTCCTCAGGCAGCAAGGCAAGAATAATCTGAATAAGGTTCTCAGGGTCTTTTGCGTTTGCGATTAGACTGGGAATTCTATCTATATCGGGTTTGTAGTCCATAATGCGAAGTTTCGACCCGGAAGGGTTGTAAACTCGAATTTTGTTTGACACTATGTTGCCATCTTTCTCAAGCCAAACTGTTGTTTGCCCAGCTATTTTTGCTTGAAATGCTTTTTGTTTAGTGTTTGGTTCAAGAATTATAGGAATTTTACGCTCATCGGAAGACGTTTGAAGGACTAAAGATAGCTGTTTTTCGTCAGCAACCCCGTCGTAGTGCAGAATAAGTTCACCATAATCGTCGATTAAAGCCATTATGAGAGTTACTTCATGGCTGGAAAATGCCTTTGGGGAAAACAGATCCATTTGCCTAGTGCTATTTTTTGCATCACTCACACTGATTTCCTTGAATGTTAACTCATCAAACAGATTCTGGTTTTCTAGTTTTCCTATTATCGCTACTTCAACGTTTCCATTGTCTATCGTTCGATTCAGTGCGGGTTCAGTAAAGTTTGGGCTTCCGACTAATACGAAAGTATCATGCCCACTGAAAATGAAAAATTTTGAATGGATAGTACGATTCGAGATTATTTCCTTCAGTGAGACGAACGGTACATTTTGAATATTATCAACATTCAAGTTGTGGTTGTTTCTTTGAATACAAAGTTCAATGTTGTTTACCTTTGTTGTGTCTATTATTTGTTTCAGAAGCTCTACCTCGTTCGAGAAAAAAGGTGCGAAAATCCTGATTTTAGTTATCTGCGTTGCTTCTTTCATAACATATTCCAAAGCAGTTTTCAGGATAGGTTTATTCAAATTATGGAGTAATTGGGTTTCGTATTTTTCTGTGCCTACCTCCTTCGGTTCCTTTTTTTCTTTGATAACGTATCTATTATTGGGCTTTCAATGGAGATTCTGGAGAAGAGTTCCAAAAAAAACTCGATACAACTGCTTATCAATGCTCTCTCTTCTGTTTTATAAGTCAATTCAAGATTGTGTGTGAATCCGCTAAGCGTCAGGTTATGGCTGCCTATGTAGGCTAGATCCTTTTTCTCAGAAAGAAACAGAAACACTTTTGGGTGAAAAAGAGCGCGCGAGACAGGTATAAGAAGGTAATCTATCCCTGTCGAGCTAGTCATTTTGGCAGGTTTAGGGTAATGTTCTGCGTCAACAAGAACAATAGTAGCCATCGCGGGGTTATTTCTTCTAAGTGTTCTCAAGATTACATTTTCAAAGAAAATCGGGTCGAAAGAAAATGTGGTGAAAAAAGCTAGTTCATATCCTCGGATTTCTTTGAATTCTTGAATGAGATTCAGAAAATTTTCGCTAGCCATTCTTCACCCAACTCAGTTAACCGATATCTCTTTTCCTCAATAGTGATTAACCCCATATCAGTAAGTAACTCGACAATATTATGCCATTTTGCTTCGCGATAAAATCCCAAACGATATTTCCTGCCATAGTAATACAATCGGTCGTCTTCTTCCGTTAGTAGCCAAGACCGGGTTCCGTTAAGCGCGAATTTCATTGATGAGATAAGTTTATGACGATTCTTCACGAGGCTAAGTATTTCCCTGAAAAAATTTGGTATACTCTCCCTTCCTAATGTTGCGTAAACCGTCTTTGGAAGAATTGAACACAGTGGTTTATCTCTAAAATCACAGACTTTGAGCTGTTTTTCAGAAAAGCTATTAAAGCGGTATTTGAGAAGTAGAAACAGGATTATTAAATCGACTAGCTTTTCTTCTCTTGAAATGGGCCTTCTTAAATCGAGTGCTACTTGCTTTTCGTTAGGGAATGTCGTGAGTGAGGTTTTGTTTCCTGACAACATGTGTTTTATATATGAATCAATTTGCTGAATGTCGGAAACGTCATCATGCATAGCAATCCCCTTTTTTCTGAGAGTTGCCATGACTTCTTTTATGTCAAAGGACGCTACTATTTCATCTATTGTTGTTCCATTGGGGCTAAGCATGAGGCTACTTAAAAGAATGTCGAAGGCAAACTCTAGGAAGTTAATATAATATAAATTATGCACAAAAGCTTCCCATAACTCACTAAACTCCCTCAGCTTCCCGAAATCAATTTTCCTTATTGAATTATCCTTGGTAAACTGTTTGTAATAGAGGCAATCTCTTATGATTTGATTTAAGGGCTCTCCATCGATTCTCGGGCTAGCTTCATGAATTATCTTCATAATCATAAGCAATACCGCTCTCCTTGCGATTGTTGTCTTTATCATTTCAGGTAAGTTCTTGGCAAAAACTGATTCTAGCTTATCTATATCCCTCAAGTATCCCTCCAAATCAATTTCGGTGTCGGCTGAAATTTCTGGGAAAGTGAGCTCGCGTCGTTCAAACTTGGCAAAGGTATCAAAGTCAAGACTTAGGGCTAATCCCGTAGCTGGCTTAGTAAACCCAAAGAATACTAAACGCCAGATCTCCTTCTCTTCGGGCAATATCTGCTTGCTACAAAAACAAAAAGGTGTCAACCCCTCAAGTTCTTTCTTTGATATTTCTTCCTTTAGAAGTTGCTCTTCGCTGTTTTTCCCTATTTTTCCAAAAATATCCGCAATCCTTCTGCCAACTTCGGAAAATATAGTCTTGCCTGATGCATTTTTCGCGCAAATATTGAGGGAGGCTAGTGGGCCGCGGTAATAGTAATTGCCATATCCGATTCTGTTTTTTCTTCCAAAATTCGTATACTTGTCTATGCGAATTGTATCATTAGATCGCAAGAAGCTAGTGGCCGAATCCAGATTTCTTATACCTACGGGCGCATCGGAGAGATTAAGATGATGTAAAGCTGCAGCAAGTGTCACTATTTTTTCAATATCTAATACCTTTTTTGGATCAAGATTCAAATCCTCGACGGTTTTCCATGCCCAAGTCAACAAAGAAAAATACCTTAGTCTTGCCGTCTGAGTAGTTATTCCGGGTAGAAAATAGCTCTCTAAATGCTTGAGAACATAAATACCAAGTGGGTCGATGATTCTCGAACTTAGAGGCACCTTTTCAGTCCATTTTAGAGCAGAGCCAGTCTTCACGCTCCTCATCCCTTAGCAAGACAGCCTAACATAATATTGTTTCCGTATTCAAAAACTTGCCTAGCGGTGCATATTAAATAATAGCTACATGTTTTTCGTCCAGAATAGGTACACTTTGGTTTGCATTAAGAAACCGCAGATCTTTATTAAATAGGCAAGCCTTTCAAGCGTGGCTTTCATCATTTCTTCAGCGTATGTATGCTTATTTCCGAAGGGCATGTTGTAAATGAAATATTTGATAAACCGTGTGTGGCTATGTTTGATGAAAGCTTCTTTGATTTTAGCTATGTCGTCGCTGCTTAAGGTTTCCAGCATGTTTCGAACGTATTTTTCGCTGCCCAGCAACTTGATGTTGAAGCCAAGCAGCCGAAGAGTTTCAGCTATGGCTAAGGCTTCTTTCGGCGGCGGCTGCTCAACTATTTTCCTCATTCCAGCCTTTTCCGCGAACGGGTTGTATTTCGCCATGACTGCTGGCATTTCAACGTAAGGCGTGCCCACTAACTGTAGTGTTTCCCTGACAAGTTTAGACCCTAAGCCTATGGTGCGGTATTTCGGATGCACAACCACGCGGCTTATCGTGCTCAATTTCTCGTTCAGCTCTTTCATTGTCATTCGGGGAAGGACAAGCCTGCGTCCGAAACAAGACGGCGGCGGAAACGCGTAAACTATAACTCCGCAAAGCTCACTGCCGCGTTTTAAGCAGCATACGATGAATCACTCCACACAGTTGACTAAGCGTGTTATGGCCAAGAAGATGCGAGACGCCGCCTACCCTGAATCACTCAGGAAACTTCTCGGTCTGAACAGTAATTTACCATTCAAGGAAGAGGACTTTCAGAACGCGCTCAGACTCTTAGACTGGAAACTTGAAGCCGTCTCCTTTACGCCCACAGAGCTCCTGAAAATCTTGGACTTAGCCGTCAAGCGTGAACAGGAAGTGGCATTAAGAACGCACATTGAGAAGATCATCCACTTCGCCCGTGTTCTAGCTCTCTTGAAACAGAGAAAGCGGCTTCGAGTCAAAGTCAACGATCATGAATACGTGGTCGCCGAACCCGAAGACTTCGTCAAAGCCCTAGACATACTTCACACGTCAATTATCGAAACTGTTTCTAGGGTCGAAAAGCGCCAAGAAGAAGTGCTCAAACTCTTTGAAACCAACGCGTCGCTGACCAAAAACGACGTAGCCAGCAAACTTAAGGTCTCCACCACCACAGCCTGGAGAGCCCTGCGAACCCTCGCTCAAAGCGGCTACCTCAAAGAAGACACAAGCAGCAAGACCTACCGCTACGAGCTGCTGCAGGAAAAGCCCAATCATCATTGCATTCTCCAGTTGCAACGATCAATAAGCCTATTCCACCGGAACAACCTCGCAAACTGGCTCAGAAACATCATTTCATCATTTCACACGAAAGGCACGCGCGTGGAATTCTACAATCCAGCCGACGGCTCATGGTCGCAGCCAGATGAAGCCATCATTAACCGACTTCTCACACCCTCTACACCCATGTGCAACGATGAAACGATGCATCTGACGCCCAAATTGGGCTCGGATTCCCAAACAGAGGAAAACAATCATTGCAACTCCGAAAGGCAACGATGCTTAAGGCAGAATCCTGCAAACTTCAAGGCGGTCTACTGGAGCGACAGCTTCTACGGCTGGCACCCATGCGCAGCATGCGGACAAACAAAGCTGACGAGTTGGCAGGCTGAAACCTTCAAAGACGAAAAGGTCTGGCTATGCGAAGACTGCAAAGAAGCATGGATGAAACAGCAAGCAGGAGAAACTTGACCCTGTGGCTTCCAGCTTCCCAGCACTTGCTTGCCCGGAATGCGGCAGCACCATCCTCTACAAAGACGGCTTACGCTATCTGAAAGATGGCTCAAGCGTTCAACGTTGGCTATGCAAAGCATGCGGCTACCGCTTCAGCCAAAGAAACCCAATACAAAACGCTCTGGAGCAGATCAATAAATACCGCTTCCGACATACTTTCTAACTGCCAAGGGAGCGATGAAACCCCAAATGGGCGAGCGCCCTCCGCCACAAAGGCGGCACAAACCTTGGCCACAGTAGAAAACCCAATTAAAAACGGGCTGGCGGGAGCCACAAAGCAAACAGCAGACGCCAAAGGCAAAATCGTGGAACACAGCTTCTGGCTGCTAAAGCAAGGCTACGCGGAATCCACAATAAAAGGGCGAGCAAAACTCCTCAAAATACTCGTTAACCGTGGCGCTAATCTCTTAGACCCCGAATCAGTGAAAGAAACAATAGCCAAACAGAAATTGTCAGCGGGCAGAAAAGTCAACGCCGTCGACGCCTACACCTGCTTCCTTCAGATGCTTGGGAAAAGCTGGGAACCACCACATTACAAAAGGGTCAGAAAACTACCGTTCATCCCCACGGAAAACGAGGTTGACCAGCTTATAGCTGGCTGCGGAAGGAAAACTGCTACACTGCTTCAACTGCTGAAGGAAACGGGCATGCGGATCGGCGAAGCCTGGAAGCTTCACTGGACAGAAATCGACTTCGTAAGCAACATCATAAGGGTAACACCAGAAAAAGGCAGCAACCCACGAGTATTCAAAGTCTCCAACAAGCTCATGAGCATGCTAAAAGCCCTACAGGAACACTCAAGCTCAAACAGAGTTTTCCAAAAGTCGCTGAGAAGCCAATCAAGACTCTTCCACAAGCAGCGAAGAAAAATCGCCTCAAAGCTTCAAAACCCAAGGATACTGAGCATAAGCTTCCACACGTTTAGGCATTGGAAAGCCACAATGGAATACCACAAAACCAAAGACATCCTACACGTCATGAAAGTGCTGGGGCATAAGAACATTAACAACACGCTTGTTTACACGCAGCTCGTCGACTTCGGAGACGACGAATACACTGTCAGGGTCGCCCACACAATAGAAGAAGACAAGCAACTAATCGAGGCGGGATTCGAATATGTCACTGAAAGGGATGGCTACAAAATCTACAGAAAACGCAAGTAATCTCCCCCTAAAAAGTGTGGGGGGTTCGGTGAAAAGTGCGGGGGGTGGGATTTGAACCCACGAACCCCTATGGGATAGGCGCCTCAGGCCTACGCCTTTGGCCATGCTTGGCAACCCCCGCTCGATGAGCAGTGACTGGCGCGTAGCACGCAACTTCATT
>Ga0315298_1009654_pt1 | contig 11858 bp, 18 predicted proteins | sample WHS_1_MG_FD_203077 | JGI IMG/M metagenome (GOLD analysis project Ga0315298, IMG submission 203077) | Extremophilic microbial mat communities from Washburn Hot Springs, YNP, Wyoming, USA - WHS_1_MG | ecosystem: Environmental > Aquatic > Thermal springs > Hot (42-90C) | place: USA: Wyoming... | reverse complement strand
GAAGCTAATTCTCTAAAGCAAATTCGGCATAAACCAAAATCACTCAGGTAGCCGTGTCTTCTACCACAACGCCAGCAACGATTAACTTTTCTCGTGCTGTATTTTGGTTCTTTTTTAGCTCTTGCTATTACTGATTTTTTAGCCATATCTAATATTTATTTTATTTCTTTTTACTTTCTTTTTTAACTTCTTTATTTAAAGGAAAACCTAATAATTCGTATAACCTGATTGCTTTTTCTCGAGAATGAGTATTAACAACAAAAGTAATTTCTAATCCTAAATTATAAGCTATTTGCTCTTTACTTACTTCCGGAAAAACAGAATAATCTTTAATACCATAATTTAAATTACCGTGTTCATCAATATTTTTTAAAGGAATTCCCCAAAAATCACGAATACGTGGCAAAGTAGCATTAATAAATTTATCAATAAAATCTTCCATTCTTCTACCCCTTAAAGTAACTTTTAATCCAATAGGCATTCCCTCTCTTAATTTAAAACTAGAAATTGATTTTTTTGCTTCTCTTATTTGTGGTTTCTGACCAGTTATTTTAGCAATTTCTAAAGATAATTTATTAATCATTTCTTCTTCATTTTTAATACCAGTTATCATTTTACCAACACCGGTATTAATAATAACTTTTGTAATTTTAGGAATTTGATGGACATTATGTAAATGGAACTCCTCTTTCATCTGAGGAATAACTATTTGTTGATATCTTTCTTTGTATCTTAAAATTTTTGTCATAATTTAATTAATCAATAATTGAACCACATTTTTTACAAACTCGATGTTTTATTTTATTTTCACGTCGAATAGCGATTTTAGTTGGTTTTTTACAATGAGGACAAATTAACATCACATTGCTACGATTAATAGCTCGAGGAACAGCGATAATTTCTCCTTTCTCTCCCTCACGACGAGCACGTTTTATTTTTTTAACTAAATTCAAACCTTCAACAACAACTTTATTTTCTTTGGGATAAGATTTAATAACTTTACCGCTTTTACCACGGTCTTTGCCTTTTATTATTAATACTGTATCTCCTTTTTTAATATTCATGCCTCTAAAATCAATTTTTAATTTTTAATTTTTAAAAAATTTAGATAAAACTTTTAGACAAATTCAGGAACTAAAGCAGCAACTTTGTCATATCCTCGTTCTTCAATTTCTCGCGGGAAAGGACCAAAGAAACGATTTCCAATTGGTTCTAATTTATCATTTACCAAAACTACAGCATTTTCATCAAACTTAATATAAGAACCATCTTTGCGGTGAAAAGGTTTTTTCTGTCTTACTACAATTGCTTTCACAACTGCTTTCTTTTTTATATCTCTTCTTGGTTCTGCAACTTGAACAGAAGCAACTATAATATCACCAATTTCAGCATATTTTTTATAAGAACCTCCCATAACACGAAAACAACGAACGATTTTAGCGCCACTATTATCTACTACTTTTAAGATTGTTCGCGGTTGAATCATATTAATATCTTTAAGAACATTTTATAATAACAAAGTAATATAATTTAACATAAAAAAATTTAATTGACAAGCAGAACTTACGCTCGACCAATTATTCTCCATCTTTTATCTTTCGATAATGGCCTCGTAGCTTCAATAACAACCTTATCTCCTTCTTTATATTTATTATCTGGATTTTCTGCTTTAAATTTTTTATGAGCTCGATAATATTTTTTATATTTAGGATGGAATTTCAACTCTTCAACCTTTACCACGGCTGTTTTTTCCATTTTACTCGAAACAACAATCCCTTCTAAACGGCGTCTTTTTATTTCTTTTTTTGTTGCATTTTCTACCATATAAAAATTTATTTATTATTTAAATTTTTTTCTTTAATAATCGTTTGTATTCGGGCGATATCTTTTTTTAATTCCCTTACAATATTAATATTTTTTACTTTACCAAGAGATAAATCAAACTTCAAATCTTGAAGTTTTTTCTTCGATTCTATTAATAATTTGTTTAATTCTTCGAGTGTTTTTTTACGTAATTCTTCGGTTTTCATAATTTTATTTCTTAATAAAAACAGTTTTAATTGGTAATTTAGAGGCAGCTAATCTTAAAGCCTCTCTTGCTTTTACTTCTGAAACACCATCAATTTCAAAAATAATTCTTCCTGGTCTAACTGGAGCAGCATAGTATTCAACACTTCCTTTTCCACCACCCATAGTGGTTTCTGGTGGTCTTTTAGTAATCGGTTTATCGGGAAATACTCTCATCCAAACTTTTCCTTCCTGTTTCAAAGTATAAGCAATAGCTTTTCTTGCTGCTTCTAATTGTTGCGAAGAAATCCATGCCTCTTCTTTTGCTTTTAAACCAAATTGACCGTAATTTAAAGTATAACCGCGAGTATCTAATTGGCGATCGCGATTACGACCTTTCTGCATTTTTCGATGTTTGACTTTCTTTGGTGCTAACATATTGTTTTATTTAGTCTTTTTAACTTCTTTTTTATTTTCTGTTTGTTTCTCACCCTTATAAATCCAAACTTTAATACCAACTACACCATAAGTGCAATGAGCTTCACTAAAACCATAATCAATATTAGCTCTTAAAGTAGACAAAGGTAATTTTCCCTCTTTAAGCCATTCTTCACGAGCAATTTCAACGCCATCAAGTCTTCCTGAAGCCATAACTTTTGCTCCTAATACTTCTTTGTGTTGCATTATCTTGCTTAAATGCTGTTTTAAAGCACGGCGATAGGGCACTCTTTTTTCAATATCTTCGGCAATATTTTGAGCCACAATTTGAGCAGAGATTTCTGGATGTTTTACTTCTTCAATTACTAAATTTAAACGAGCCTGGGTATTTTTATCTAATTTTAATATTTTTCTTAAACCTTTTTGTAAACTTTCAATACCACTTCCTTGTTTACCAATTAATAAACCAGGACGAGCAGTATAAATAATAACTTTAATATCGGATGCCTTTCGCTCAATTTCAACTTTTTCTATTTTGGCACTTTTAGCTTTTTCCTGAATGAATTTTCTAATTTGATAATCTTCTTCTAAAAGTTTAGGAAGATTTTTAACATTAAACCAACGAGAATGCCAATTCTCAGTAATACCGATGCGATATGATTTAGGATTTATTTTTTGTGCCATGCTAAGAAAATAATTTTAATTTAATTTTTAACCATAAACCACATAGGGTTTATGGCCCTGAACTCTTTGTAGTTCAGGGTTTTTAATTTCTAATTTCTAAATAGCTTTTCTTCTAAAGATTCTTTGTTTTGGCAAAACTTGCTTTTTTACTTTCGGTTCTTCTTTCAAAACATTTTTCTCTACTTTTGGTTCCTGAACTTTTTTAACAGTTTCTTTCTTGAGATGTTCTTCTTTCTTTTCTTCAGTAATACTATGATGCTTTATTGAAGAAGGTTTAATTTCCGAAAGAACCATTTCTAAATGAGAAGTCCTCTTTTTAATTTCATAAGCAGTTCCTCGTGCTCGAGGCATGTATCTTTTTAAGGTTGGACCAGCATTTACTTTTAATGATTTAATAAATAAATTATCTCTCTCTAATTGAAAATTGTGTTCAGCATTACTAATAGCCGATTTTAATAATTTTAAAATTGGTTCAGAACTTCTTTTTTTAATTGCTTTCAATTGTAATTCTGCCTCATTCACAGGCAAACCTTTGATTAAATTAGCCACTAATCTAACTTTACGAGGACTAATTCTTAAATATTTTAATGATGCTTTCACTTCCATAATAGATAGAAATTATAATTATTTCGTTGTAGCTGGTTGAGTACCAGTAGTTTTAGCTTTCGCTTCCAATTCTCGCTGCATTTTACCACCATGACGAATAAATTTACGAGTAGGAGCAAATTCCCCTAATCGATGGCCAACCATTTCTTCTCTCACGTCAACATTAATAAAGGTCTTTCCATTATGTACAGCAAAAACAAAACCAACCATTTGCGGTATAATAACAGAATCGCGCGAGTAAGTTTTGATAGGAGTTTTATCTCCTACTTTCAAACGCGATATTTTTTTCAATAATTTAGGATCAGTAAAGGGACCTTTTTTAAGTGAACGCGACATACTAATACAATTTTAACCATAAACCACATAGGGTTTATGGCCCTGAACTCTTTGTAGTTCAGGGTTTTTAATTTTTAAAACGAGCTATTTTTTCTTCTTTCGACGTTGAACAATATATTTATTAGAATATTTAGTCTTCTTTCTAGTTTTCTTGCCACCAGTAACTTTACCAAAAATATTCTTAGGTCTTTTAGTGCCTCGTTTAGTTCTACCTTCGCCACCACCATAAGGATGATCAACAGCATTCATGGCTGAACCACGAACTTTAGGTCTAATACCCATTAAGCGAGAACGACCAGCTTTTCCAATTTCTACTAAATTGTGCTCAATATTAGATAATTGACCAATAGAAGCATAGCACTGATTTGATAATTTTCTAATTTCTGAAGAAGGCATTTTTACATAAGTATATTCCTCATCTTGAGATAAAATATAAGCAGCTACTCCAGCAGCACGGCACAGTCTACCTCCTTGTAATGGTTTAGTCTCAATATTATGAATTGGCATTCCAATAGGAATATTTTTTAAAATCATTCGATTACCAATATTACTAGGTGCACTTTCGTCACAAATAATTTCATCGCCAACTTTTAAACCATGAGGTGCTAAAATATAACGCCAATCACCATCACGATAAGATATAAGAGCAATAAAAGCAGAACGAAAAGGATCATATTCAATTGTTTTGACGATTCCGGGAACGCCTTTTTTCTCTTCTCCAAAAATAATTTCTCGGTATAATTTTTTAAAACCACCACCACGATGACGACTAGTAATTCTTCCCTGAGAATTTCGGCCTTTGTCTCTTTTAATAAAATAAGTAAGCTTTTTAAAAGGCTCTTCAGTTGTTAAAACCGAATAATCAGCAACAGAATAATGACGTCTTCCTGGAGTTGTTGGTTTATATTTTTTCATATTAAATACCTAATTCTATTTTTTGACCTTCTTTAATAGTAACAATTGCTTTTTTATTTCGACCTCTTTGATAAGTTTTATTCCTCCATTGAACTGGTTTTGAAGGATTATTAATAATATTTACTTTTACTACTTTTACGTGATAATAATTTTCAATTGCTTTTTTAATTTCAACTTTATTGGCATCGGGAGCAACGTCAAAGACATACTGATTATTTTTAGTCAGTAAAGTAGATTTTTCGCTTAATCGAGGTTTTTTTAATAAACTTGGTTTATAATCAGTCATATTAGCTTAAATTATTTTCTAATGTTTCCCAGGCTTTTTTAGTAAAAATAACGAAACGATGATTTAATAAAGGTAAAATATTTAAATCAGTAGCAAGAATACATTCAGTTCGCGGCAAATTGCGGAAACTCTTTTTTAAATCCCATTCTTCTTTAGACAGAACTATTAATTTACTTTTATTACTATTTTCTTTTAATAAATTTTTAATGATATTTTGAGCTAATTTTGTTTTTGTATTTTCGAGTTCTATTTTATCAACTATTATTACTTCTTTATCCTGAATTTTTTTATTTAAAATCATTTCTAAACTTAATTTTCTCATTTTTTTAGGAACTACTCGCTTGAAATTCTCTTCTTTTTGTCGAGGCCCAAAAGTTACTCCACCACCCTTCCATAATGGGGATCTAATTGATCCGTGACGAGCACGACCAGTTCCTTTTTGAGCCCATGGTTTTTTACCACCGCCTCTTACCTCAGAACGATCTTTAGTAAAAGCTATCGGCTGTCTTTTATTACTTAAAAGAGAACGCAATACTTGATAAACTACATCACTATTAAATTTAACTCCACTAATACTTTCGGGAATTTTCTTTTCTTCTAATTTATTACCAGTTTGTGTTAAAATTTCTATTTCCATAATTAATTAAAAATTTCAATTAAAGTTCCTCTTTTACCAGGCACAGCACCTTTTAAATAAATAAGATTTTTATCAGCATCTACTTTGATAATGGGAATATTTTTTAAAGTAATTGTTTCAGTTCCAGTGTGCCCAGCCATTTTTCTTCCTTTAATAACATGTTGAGGATGAGTAGCACCAATAGAACCAGAAGTGCGGGCTTGATCTTTATTACCATGAGTCTTGCTTAATACACCAGAAAAGCCATGTCTTTTAACAACACCCTGAAAACCTTTACCTTTACTAATACCAGTAATATTTATTTTCTCCCCTTCTTGAAATAAAGCTACTGTAATCTTATCACCTACTTTAAAGTTTTTTAATTCTTCTTCATTTTTTACTTGAAACTCTCTAATCCATCTTTTAGGACCAATATTTTTTAAATGACCAGCTAAAGGTTTATTGACTCTTTTCTTGTCGCCAAAAGCTATCTGAATAGCGTTATAACCATCTTTTTCTTTTGTTTTTATTTGGGTAACATAAGCCGGCCCAGCTTCAAGAATAGTTACTGGAATCATTTTTCCATCCTCGGTAAAAACCGAAGACATATTCAATTTTTTAGCTAAAATGCATTTCATGATTTTATTTCCCGCACTTAATATAAATATTTTTATAACTTAGTAATATTTCATTTAAAAACTGGGCACTAGCCCAGTTTTTATTTGTTATGAGACTAGTAAGCCAAATATTCTTTGGGGTTCAATGCTAAACATTTTACATCTTTATTTCAATATCAACTCCGGCTGGTAAATCTAAATTGCTTAATGCTTCTATGGTTTTACTATCAGGATTAATTATTTCAATTAATCTCTTATGAATTCTCATCTCAAATTGCTCTCGTGCGTCTTTTTTAACAAAAGTAGCGCGATTAACTGTATAACGATGAATTTCAGTTGGTAAAGGAATCGGTCCTTTAACCTGACTTCCATATCTAATAGCAGCTTCGATTATTTGTCGACATGAATTATCTAAGATACGATAATCGTATCCTTTTAATTTAATTCTTACTTTTTGTTCTGTCTTATTTGTAGCCACAGAAGTACTTAAATTAAATTTTTAAATTAACTAAGAGTTGATATTGAAGAAAATTAACTAACTGGAATTACTTAAGAATTTTGGTTACTACTCCAGCTCCGACAGTTCTACCACCTTCACGAATAGCGAAACGAGAACCTTCATCGAGAGCAATTGGAGCAATTAATTTAACTATAATCTTTACATTATCACCAGGCATTACCATTTCTACTCCTTCAGGTAAGGTTACTTCACCAGTGACATCAGCAGTACGAATATAGAATTGTGGTTTGTAACCTGTAAAGAATGGAGTATGGCGACCACCTTCTTCTTTTGTCAAAATGAATACTTCAGCTTCAAATTCAGTGTGAGGAGTAATTGAACCCGGTTTAGCAATAACTTGACCACGGCGAATATCTTCTTTTTTAATACCTCTTAAAAGAATACCCACATTATCACCAGCTTGACCCTCATCCATTGTTTTATTAAACATCTCGATACCAGTGACAGTAGTTTTTACTGTTGGATGATAACCAACGATTTCTACTTCATCGTTAAGTTTGACAATACCACGTTCAATTCTACCAGTAGCAACAGTACCGCGACCTTCAATTGAGAAGATATCCTCGATTGGCATTAAGAAAGGTTTATCAATATCACGAACTGGATCTGGTAAATAAGTATCTAAAGCATTAATTAAATCTAAAATAGGTTTAGCATTAGGATCATCAACTGATGTTGCCTCTAAAGCTTTCAAAGCTGAACCACGAATTACAGGAACATCTTTACCAGGATAACCATATTTAGTTAAAAGTTCTCTTACTTCGGTTTCAACTAAATCTAATAATTCTGGATCATCAACCATATCAACTTTATTTAAGAAAACAACAATTGCTGGTACATTAACCTGACGAGCTAACAAGATGTGTTCAGTTGTTTGAGGCATTGGACCATCAGGAGCAGATACTACCAAAATAGCACCATCCATCTGAGCAGAACCAGTAATCATGTTTTTAATGTAATCGATATGTCCCGGACAATCGATATGAGCATAATGTCTTTTTTCTGATTCGTATTCGGAATGGTGAACATTAATAGTAATACCACGGGTTCTTTCTTCAGGAGCTTTATCAATTTCGTTAACTCCTAAATCTTTTTGAGCTAAACCCTTCAAATGTAAAACATGAAGAATTGCAGCTGTTAAAGTTGTTTTACCATGATCAATGTGACCAATGGTACCCACATTCATGTGGGTTTTAGTACGTACATATTTTTCTTTTTCTGCCATATTATTTTTGGTTAAATTTTTTTAATTTTTATTTAAATTTCGACACAAACTTTAAAGAATACTAATTATTCTTTAAAGGGTTTTATAATAATTAATATTAATCTAAAATCTCATTAAAGTCAAGCTATTGACTAGAAAACAGCTATTAATTATTTCTTTTTGTTAATAATTTGTTCGGCTACATATTGAGGTACTTCTGCATAATGGCTTAATTCCATTGTAAAAGTACCACGACCTTCGGTAATAGAACGAAGCATAGTAGCATAACCAAACATTTCTGACAAAGGCACTTGAGCATTGATTACTTTCATCATCGCTCGATCACTAATATTTTCAATGTGCCCTCTTTTAGAATTTAAATCACCAATAACATCACCTAAGAATTGTTCTGGAATTACTACTTCAACTTTCATTATTGGTTCTAATAATACCGGATCGGCTTTTTTAGCGCCATCTTGAAAAGCCATTGAGGCAGCAATTTTGAAAGCAAAATCTGATGAATCAACTTCATGGAAAGAACCATCATATAAAGTAACTCGGATATCAGTTACTGGATAACCAGCAATCACGCCTTTATCCATTGCCTCTTTAACACCTTTTTCAACTGCTGGAATATATTCTTGAGGAATAATTCCTCCTTTAATATTATTGACGAATTCAAATTTTTTACCTCTTTCTAATGGTTCTAATCTCAACCAAACATGACCATACTGACCACGACCACCTGACTGACGAATATACTTACCTTCAGATTCAACTACTTTTCTAATAGTCTCTCGATAAGCAACTTGAGGTCTACCAGTTCTAATATTAACATTAAATTCTCTTCTTAAACGATCAACAATAATATCCAAATGTAATTCCCCCATTCCTGAAATAATTGTCTCCCCTGTTTCTTGATCAGTAGAAACTCTAAAAGTAGGATCTTCTTCGGCTAATTTCTTTAGAGCTAAACTCATTTTTTCTTGATCAGCTTTAGTATCAGGTTCAACTTTCATTGAGATAACAGGTTCAGGGAAACTAATTTGCTCTAAAATAATAGGATGATCAGGGTCACATAAAGTATCACCAGTGCCAGTATCTTTTAAGCCAACAGTGGCAGCAATATCTCCCGCTCTAATAAAGTCAATTTCCTCTCTTTTATCAGCGTGCATTCTTAAAAGACGGCTAATTCTTTCTTGATGATTTTTAGTAGAATTTAAAGTATAGCTTCCTTTTGTTAATTCACCAGAATAAACTCTGAAATATGTTAGAGTACCAACATAAGGATCAGTCGCAACCTTAAAAGCTAAAGCTGAGAAATATTCTTTATCATCAGGATTACGATAAATTTTTTCACCTGTTTTGGGATCAATACCTTCAACTGGGGGCAAATCTTTTGGTGAAGGTAAATATTCAACAATACCGTCAATTAATGGTTGAACTCCTTTCTTTTTAAAAGAAGAACCACAAAATACGGGAACAATAGTTCCTGCAATTGTTGCTTTTCTTAAAATTTTTCTAATTTCATCTTCTGAGGGTTCTTGACCTTCTAAATATTTAGTTAATAATTCCTCATCTTGCTCAACAACTTTTTCTATTAATAATTTTCTCCAATGTAATGCATTTTCTTTTAATTCTTCTGGAATATCTTTCAAAACTACTTTTTCTCCATTTTCACCCTCAAAATAAACGGCTTTCATTTGAATTAAATCAATAACACCTTCAAATTTATCTTCAATACCAATAGGAATATTTACTGGTTGAGCATGAGGAGTTAATCTTTCTCTAATTGAAGCTAAATCTTTTTCAAAATTAGCGCCAGTTCTATCTAATTTATTAATATAACACATTCGTGGTACATGATATTTATCTGCCTGACGCCAAACTGTTTCTGATTGAGGTTCAACACCAGCAACTCCATCAAAAATAACTACTGCGCCATCTAATACCCTTAAAGAACGCTGGACTTCAGCAGTAAAATCAATGTGTCCCGGAGTATCAATAATATTAATACGATGACGATAATTTTCGTCATTATTTCTATAAGTTGGAGTCCAGAAGCAAGTAGTAGCTGCAGAAGTAATAGTAATACCCCTCTCTCTTTCTTGAGGCATCCAATCCATTACAGTAGTTCCATCATCAATATTACCTATTTTATGAGTTAAACCAGTGTAATATAAAACTCGCTCAGTAGTAGTTGTTTTACCAGCGTCAATGTGAGCAATAAAACCTATATCCCTAATTTTTTCAATTGGATAAATATCAGCCATATATTTAAATTATTTTGCAAAATGAGCGAAGGCGCGATTTGCTTCAGCCATCCGATGAGTATCAAGTTTCTTACGAATGGCATCACCTTCATTTTTAGAAGCTAAAATTAATTCTTCGGCTAATCTTTTAGCCATAGGAAGACCTTTTTTATTACGACTTGCCTCTATAATCCAGCGGAAAGCTAAAATTATTTTTCGATATTCAGGAACTGGCACTGGTACTTGATAATTAGCACCACCAACTCTTTTAGTTTTCACTTCCATTTCTGGAGAAACATTTTGAATTGCTAAATTAAAAATGTTTAACGGATCTTGATTAGTCTGTTTTTTAATCTCCTCCATGGCACGATAAAAAACTTTTTGTGCCACTGTTTTTTCTCCGTCTTTCATTAAATAATTAATAAACCGTGTTACTAACGGACTATGATAAACTAAATCTGGTTCATATTCTCTTTCTATTCGATGTTTACGACGCATAATTAATAAACAAATTTTTAATTTTTAATTTTTAATTTTTAATTTTAAATTTAAATTATAGGTTATAAATTTTATTCTTTCGGTTTTTTAGCTCCATATTTACTTCTTTGTTGTTTTCTATTTTCAACACCAGCCGTATCGTATTTACCGCGAACAATGTGATATCTTACACCAGGTAAATCCTTAACTCTTCCTCCACGCACTAAAACTATTGAGTGCTCTTGTAAATTATGTCCTTCACCTGGAATATAAGCAGTTACTTCCATTCCATTTGATAATCTAACACGAGCAACTTTTCGTAAAGCTGAGTTTGGTTTTTTAGGAGTAGTAGTAAATACTTTTAAACAAACACCTTTTTTAAAAGGTGAATTATGATAGACGGGTCGATTTTTCTTAGTATTAAACGAAAAAGAAAGAGCAACTGCTTTGCTCTTTTTCTCAATCGGCTTTCTTCCCTTTCTAATTAATTGAGTAAAAGTAGGCATAATATAATAAAATTCTAAATTCTAAATAAATTCTAAATTTGTAACCCGCCTAAATTTTTCTTTTCGCCTTCACTCAATCTCTCTAAAATCTAGAAGGGTAAAAATTTTGGCGAGTGAATTTTTAAAATTATGAGAATAGTTTAGCAAATATCTTATGTTTTGTCAAAAAGAATCATCACTCGTAATATATCCTTCGCCCTACTAGAGTTTATAATTAAAAATATATAAATAAAATGAAAATCTCAAATTCCAAGGACCAAGGACCAATAACCAAATAAATCCTAAATCCTAAACAAATCACAAATTCCAAATTACAAACTTTCATTTATTTTGTGCGATCGCTGAGAAAAAATGAAAACTACAAATAATAAATTTTCAATTATCAATTTTCAAT
>Ga0315298_1009653_pt1 | contig 11859 bp, 8 predicted proteins | sample WHS_1_MG_FD_203077 | JGI IMG/M metagenome (GOLD analysis project Ga0315298, IMG submission 203077) | Extremophilic microbial mat communities from Washburn Hot Springs, YNP, Wyoming, USA - WHS_1_MG | ecosystem: Environmental > Aquatic > Thermal springs > Hot (42-90C) | place: USA: Wyoming... | reverse complement strand
CCAGTGGAACCAACAGTATCTCATGGAAAAACTGGGCATCCCCAAAAAGTATGATTGCTACCATGAGATGCTCGAAAAAGAGACGTTCGATATCATGATCGTGCAGACGGAAAACGCCCTCCATGCGGAGGTGGTCGAGGCGTGCGCGGCCAAGGGCGTGAACGTCTGCGTAGAAAAGCCGATGGCGGTTTCTCTCTCGGATGCGCTGCGGATGGTGCGTGCCGTGCAGAACGCCGGCACGAAACTCCTCGTGAACTGGCCGCTCACCTGGAGCCCGGCGGCCCGCAAAGCCAAGGAACTCATTGACCAGGGCCTTATCGGCCGCGTGTTGGAAGTCAAATGGCGCGCGGCGCACACCGGCCCCCTCGGCCCGGGTGGCATGCATACGGGCGTGAGCGGCACCACGGAGCCGATGACCGGCCCCGAACGGGCTGCTACCTGGTGGCATCAGGCCGCCGCAGGCGGAGGGGCCATGCTCGATTTCTGCTGCTACGGCGGGATGATCTCCCGCTGGCTCATCGGCGAGCAGGCCGTGGCCGCTGTGGGCTTTAAAGCGAACCTCGATAGCACCTGGGGAGATGCGGAAGATAACGCTGTGGTCTTGGTGCGCTTCCCCAAGGCGATGGCCGTGTGGGAAGGCTCGTGGACGACCTGGGATAGCGGCGTGCCCGGCGGCCCTATCATTTATGGGGAAACGGGTACCCTCGTGGTGGAGACGCGCGAGGGCAAACCCGTGGTGCGCCACGAGCGCGGTGGGGGGCGAACGACGATCTATGAGACCGAGCCCCTGCCCCAAGGGCGCCACGATGTGGCCCACGAATATATCCACCATTTGGAGACGGGCGAGCCGCTCCATCCCTCGCTGGAGATGATGTTCAACCTAGAGGTGATGGCCATCCTCGATGCGGGGGTGCGTTCGGCGGCTAGCGGCCGGGTGGAACTCGTCAATAACGCGCATTGGTGCATCGGCTAGAGAAGACGATGGGGCCTCACAGGGGGAAGGAGCCTCTGTGAGGCCCTTGGGCCGTGAGGGAGCGAATCCCTCTTTTTTCGGCGTATAAATTGCTTCGAAGTCAAACTTTTTCGGCGCAAAGGGTGCACCGCTTGGCATACCTCGAATGCCCTTGCCTTGCCTTTGGCAGGTCGTGTAAGATAGGAGTTACGCATCCGATGACGTGGAGGAGGTAAGCATGGCCAAGACGTATCGCATTGGGGCCTTGGGGTTTGCCCATGGGCATATTTTCGGGCTTTTGCAATCCTTTACCAAACTCTCGAATGTTCACATCGAATGGGTAGCCTGCGCTGACACCATCCCTGTCAAACCCTCTCTCCTAGGCCGCACGGAACAGGCCATCAAGCGCTTTCAAGAGATCACGGGGTGCACGCGCGTGTATGAGCGGTACGAGGAGATGCTAGAGAAAGAGCGGTTTGACATCGTCGTTTTCTGCCCGGAAAACGCGCGCCATGGAGAGGTGGCGGAGGCCATCGCGGCCCACGGCGCCCATATGCTGACGGAAAAGCCGATGGCCGCGAGCCTTTCGGAGGCGCTCCGCATGGTGCGCGCGGCCCAGGCCCATGACGTCCGCCTGATGATCAACTGGCCCACCACCTGGAGCCCGGCCATCCGCACCTGCAAGCGCTTGATCGATGAGGGCGTGATCGGAGAGGTGTGGGAAGTCAAGTGGCGCAATGGCGGCTCGATGGGGCCGCTCACCTACTCAGAGCCACAGCCTAGCGGCCCCGAAAAGGGCGCGGAATGGTGGCACCAAGCGGCGCCGGGGGGCGGGGCGCTTTTGGATTATTGCTGCTATGGGGCTTGCCTGGCCCGTTGGTATCTGGGCCAGAGCGCTGTGGCGGCTTATGGCCTACGGGCGAATATCACGAGCACGTACGGCGATGCGGACGATAACGCCGTTATCACGGTGCGCTTCCCCAAGGCGATCGCGATTCTCGAGGCCACCTGGACCACCTGGAACGTCGGCATCCCCACGGGGCCGATCGTGTACGGCACGCGCGGGGCTTTGGTGGTAACGCGTCCGCGTGGCGCGGGGGAGGGGGCCTCTCGGCAGGTGGTGGAGGTGTATACCTCCAGGGCGCACGGCTTGGTCGAGCCGGACGAGGTCGTCGAGCCGGATCCCTTGCCCGAAGGGCGTGCGACGATCGCCGAGGAATTCCTCCATCATATCGAGACGGGCGAACCCTTGCATCCCACATTGGATATGATGCACAATCTCGAGGTGATGGCCATTTTGGATGCCGGCATCCGCTCCGCGCAGAGCGGTCGGCTCGAACTCGTGGATAATGCCACTTGGTGCATCGGCTGAAAAATCTTTATGGGAGCGAAGGCTCAACCTATGGCAAAAGCCCAAGGCGTACACGACCAGCCCTCTGATCATCAGTACCTGTTGGCCTTGGATATCGGCTCCACCACGGTGCGCGCCGTCCTGTTCGATACCGAAGGCTTGCCGATCGCGGAGGCCTACCGCGAGCCTCCGGTCCATTACCCAGGGGCCAACCGCGCGGAGATTGACGTAACCCTGCGATGGGAGGCCGTGGTAGAGGTCATCCGAGAGGTATTGGCCCGTTCGGGCATTGAGCCGGGGGCCATCGCCGCCATCGGCCTCACGGGCTTGCTTCACGCCCTGACCCCTATTGATGAACAGGGGCGGCCTCTCGCGCGGGCCATGTTGTGGATGGATCAACGTTGCCAGCCTCAGGTGGAGTGGATGGTGCGCGAGCACGCGGATATCCTCGAGCGCGAGGTCGGCTCAACCCGGGCCAGCACGACGTGGTCTGCCCCAAAGTTGCGCTGGATTTACGAGAATCAGCCCGAACTCCTCGAGCGCACCTACAAGTTTATGCCCACGAAGGATTACATCCGCTTTCGCCTCACGGGGACGATCGAGACAGACCCCTCCGAGGCGGGCGGCACGATGCTCTTCAACCGCGAGACGGGCGATTGGTCCAGGCCGATGCTCGAACTCGTGGGCGTGCCCGTGGAAAAGTTGCCCGTCATCAAGCCTTCGTCCACCGTGGTAGGCGGCGTCACGCGAGAGGCGGCGCTGGCGACCGGCCTCCGGGAGGGCACGCCGGTGGTGATCGGCGGGGGAGATACTAAATGTACCCGCTTGGGGGCCAATAGCGAAGGGAACGGCCGCGCCTGCCTCTATATCGGTACGGCAGCCTGGACGGCCGTGCCCTCTCGCCGGCGCCATGCCTTCGGTGCCACCGCTACGACGGGCGCCGCGCTCAAATGGATCACCTCGGTGGTGGGGCTGAACGACCCCTCTTCGCCGGGCGAGGGCTATGCGCAACTTTTGGCCGAGGCGGAACGGGTGCCTCCGGGGGCAGGGGGGCTTCTCTTTTTGCCCCATCTAATGGGCGAACGCGGCCCTCAACCCAACGCTAAAGCCACCGGGACCTTTTTCGGTTTGACCTTGGGCCATGGCCGTGCCGAATTGGCGCGCGCCGTTCTGGAGGGATGCGCTTTCCATTTGCGTTCCATCTTGGAAAATATCAGCGATGCGCCCATCGAAGAGATGACCCTCGTGGGCGGGGGCGCCAAGAGCGCCCTGTGGCGGCAGATCATCGCCGATGTGACGGGCATCCGCCTGCTTGTGCCGCGCGTGCTGGAGGCCGGCGCGCTTGGCGCGGCTATCCTGGCCGGCGTGGGCGTGGGCATCTACCCCAGCGAGCAGGAAGCGGCGGATCGCGTGGTCAAGATCGTCGAGCGGCGCGAGCCAGAGGCTGAACGCCATGCTTTCTACAACCAAATTTACCCCTACTACCTCGATCTGGAAGGGCGCGTTGCGCCACTCTATGGGGAAATTCCTTTGAAGATGAGAGAGGAGGAAGCACCATGCGCGTGATTGCCATCGTGAACGGCTATACGGGGGCACTTTGCCTGCAGGAATTGGTGGATCAGGGCGATGAGGTCGTCGCCGTCGTAACCAGCCCCGGCGACCCACGGCCGGGCGCAGACCCCAAGACCTCCGTCAAACTGACGGCCGACCGCAACTTTTTGCCGGTCTATCAACCACCCATCACCGAGGTGAATAATCCGCAATTCGTCGAAAAACTGCGCAAGTTGGAGCCGGATCTCATCGTCTCGATGCATTATGCACAGATCTTTAAAGAGCCGCTCCTGCGGCTGCCCAAACTGGGGTGCGTGAACGAACATCCCTCGCGCCTGCCGGCAGGCCAAGGGATGACGCCCTCTTATTGGCATATGATCATCGGCGACGAGCGTAACTGGATCACCCTCCACTACCTGGATCCGGGCATCGACACGGGGGATATCATCGCCCAAGGGTCCGTCGAAATCACGCCGGATGACACAGGGATGACCACCAGCCGCAAACTGTCAGAGGAGGGGCACCGCATCTTTGCCGAGAACTTGCCGCTCATCCGCGAAGGGCGGGCGCCGCGCATCCCACAGAAAGAGTGGGGGCGCATGCACGGCATCAAGCGGAGTTACGTCTCGTGGAAGCCCACCCACGCCTGTATGGATTGGCGCAAATCGGCCAAGATGCTCGCGCTTCACGTGCGCACGTTGACCGTTCCACGCGGGCAATCCACTTGGGTGGGGCCGGCGTACACCTCTTTGGGCGGCAAGAAGGTTACCGTGTATAGTGCCCAGGTGCTGGAAGATTCCCGCTGGTGCCCGAAAGAGGCCACACCGGGCGAAGTGTTGGGCCTGGGCGGAGGGGGTCTCCTGGTGATGACGGGCGAGGGGATTTTGCAAATAAGCGATGCGGATATCGAGGGGGCCGAGGGCCAGGGGTTGGCGGGCTTCTTGCCCTACCTGGCGACGACCCTACCCATCCGCTTGGGCTGAAGGGATGAAGGGCATTATTTTGAGAGGAGTTGAGCGATGAAAGCAGCGTTGTTTTACGGCGGCAAAGATATTCGTGTGGGTGAAGTGCCCACGCCCAAACCTGGGCCAGGCGAGGTCCTCGTGCGGGTTTTGGCAGCGGGCATTTGCGGGAGCGACCTGCACGGCTACCGAGACCCCAGCCGCGCCATGGGGCGCGAAGTGCCGTACCTTTCGGGCCATGAACTGGCGGGCGTGGTGGCCGAAGTGGGCGAAGGGGTGACCAACGTGAAGGTGGGCCAGCGCGTGGGCGTGGAGCCGGGCCACCTCCTTGGCTGTGGCCACTGCCGCTTCTGCCTGCGGGGAGATTACCAGTTATGCCCTGAGATCGGCATCGTGAACGGCAAGCGCGTCCATTCCACGGGGTTTGCCGAATACTCGTTGGAAAAGGCGCACAAAGTGTTCCCCCTGCCCGATCACGTGGTGATGGAGGAGGCGGGCTTTTTGGATGTGTACGCCTGCGCCGTCCACGCTTTGCACCTCGCGCCGGTGACGCCTTCGGATTACGTCGTGGTGCAAGGGGCCGGGCCGATCGGCCTGACGGCAGCGGAACTCTTCCGCCTCGGCGGCGCGAAGGATGTCATCATCCTCGACGTCTTGGATTCCTCGCTTGAGGCGGCCAAGAAGATGGGCTTTACCTCGCTGGTCAATAGCGCCAAGGTGGATCCCGTCGAGGCCGTGATGGACCTCACCGAGGGCTATGGCGCCACCGTCGTGGTGGAGGCCGTGGGCGGCAATGCGCCGACCTTCGAGACGGATTGCAAGATCGTGGGCCGTGGCGGGCAGGTGCTCGTCATCGGCATGTTCGCCAAACCGCAGAGTTTGGATATGCGCCTCTTGCAGCGCAAAGAGGCCATGGTGCACCTCGCCTGGAGTTACGGCCTGTGGAACGGCGTGCCCGAGTTCAAGATCGCCCTTGACCTCTTGGCGGCGGGCAAACTCCGGGCGGCGGATTACATCACCCACATCTTCCCGTTGGACCAGATCGCTGAAGGTTTTGCCGCGGCCGATAACAAGGTTCAATCGGGAGCCATCAAGGTGATCATCAAGCCCTAGGCTTGATGGCGTGATTTTGGGGGTTCGTGGGCTTGGAAAGCCCACCTTGTGCGGATACGGTTCTGCGCAAGCCACATTGCATCAGAAGAGAGGTGCAACATGAGAAAGGTCAAAGTCGGCGTACTCGGTTGTGGGGTGATCGCGAACAGCACGTATCTCCCCGGCATCAGCAAGATGGAGAAGGCGGATCTCATCGCCGTCTGCGACATGGTGCCCGAACGGGCGCAGGCCGCAGGCGCCAAGTGGAACGTGCCCAAAATCTATACGGATTTGGACAAGTTCCTGGCCGACCCGGATATCGAACTCGTCGTCAACCTGACGCATATCCAGGCCCACTTTGAGACGAACCTGGCCGCACTCCAAGCGGGCAAGCACGTCTACACCGAAAAGACGATGACGGTTACCGTGGAAGAGGCCACGACGCTCATCGAGGAGGCCAAGAAGCGAGGCCTCAAACTCGGCGCGGCCGCGGCGACGATGCTCAGCCCTGCGAACATCAAGGTCAAGAGCCTCATCCAGAGCGGCGCGATCGGGCGGGTCTGCTACGTCACGGGGCGGCATTCTCACTTTGGCGCGGCGGATTTCGAGCCTTGGTCCACCGATCCCACCTGGTTCTTCAAGCCCGGTGCGGGGCCGATCTTGGATATGGGCGTGTATGGCCTGCACAGTTACACGGGCATCCTCGGCCCGGTCAAGCGGGTGGCGTGCATGTCCGGTATCTCGGTGCCGGTGCGCACCGTGCGCGATGGCCCGGCCAAGGGCAAAAAGATTCAGGTCGAGATTGACGACAACTCGCAGATCCTTATGGATTTCGGCAACAACACCTTTGGCTTCCTCGATGCTACCTATTGCGCCAAGGCGGCCAAAGGCCCACGGATGACCTTCTACGGCGATGAGGGGGTCATCACGGTCAACGATTATGGCGACCCGCACCCCATTTCGCTCTTCCGCGATGAGCGCAACCGCTTCGGTTACCAGGGTTGGACGGAAATTGACCTGCCGCGTGGGGCGACCTGGGGCTTGCCGATGGGCGTGGAGCACCTCATCGAGTGCATCCTGGATCCCTCCAAGCCGATCATCACGAGCGCCGAGCATGCTCGGCACGTCATCGAGTTGATGAACAAGTGCTACGTCGCCGCCCGCGAGGGCCGCACCGTCGAACTGGAGACCACCTTCTAAATCTGCTTATCTATGGGGCAGGCCCTGTTCAGGGCCTGCCCCATAGGCGTATCGCAAATTTTTCTAGAGAGGTTTATACCATGGCTGGGAAAACACTGCGCATGGGCATTGCCGGAATGGTGAACGATCACATCTGGTTTATGGCGGATGCCCTCCATGCGCTCCCGAACGTTGAACTCGTCAGCGCCGCCGAGCCGTATGAGGAGTTGCGCCGGAGGGCCGTCGAGCGGTACGGCGTCAAGACGACCTATGCTTCGTATGAGGAGATGCTCGATAAAGAGCAACTTGATGCCATCGTCGTCTGCAGCGATAACGCCTCCAAATCCAAGATCGTGGCGGCGGCAGCCAAGCATCACGTGCATTGCTATGTGGATAAGGCGATGTCTGCCCGTCTCTCTCAGGCCGATGAGATGATCGCGGCGGCCAAGGAGGGGGGCATCAAGGTCATGATCGCCTATCACCCCTACTTTAGCACCGCCTATAAAAAGGCCAAGGGGTGGGTTCAAGATGGGCAGATCGGCCAGGTCTACCTCGCCAAGGCCTCTGTCGGCCATGCCGGCCCGCGCGAGATCAACCTTTCGAAATATTTCTGCGAATGGTTGGAGAGCAAGGAGCGAGGGGGCGGGGGAGTCTTTGTGGACGAGGCCTGTTACGCTATCAGCGCCTTTATAGACTATTTGGGGCCGATCACCGAAGTTTTTGCCTTCATGACCCAGCAGGGCTGGCGCGATTATCTGCCGGCGGATGTGGAGGATAACTCGGTCGCCGTTCTCAAATTCGCAAGCGGCGCCCTAGGGGTGATTGACGCCAAGTGGGGCCAAATCGGCCGCTTGCCCTATGGGCAATCGTATCACGGCACGGATGGCACTATCCTCACGGGGTTCGATACCCTGCGTATCTATACTCGCAAGGGCGTGCCCAAAGACCTCGAGGGGTGGATTGATATTCCCACCCCACGGGAGCCGCGCGGCATAGGCGAGGCTTCTTACTTTGTCGAGACGATCCTTGCCGGGGGCGATTTCGAGGGCGTGATTGGCTTGCAAGGGGCGCGCGCCATACAAGAGGTCATCGAAGCGGCCTACCTCTCGGCCGAAAGGGGAGAGGTCGTCAAATTGCCGCTTTGCGGAAAGTGATTCGGGGGCACGCGCCGAGTGCCCTATGGAAAGGAAAAACAACCATGACTGAAATGATGAAAGCGGCGCTCTTGTACGGCGTGGGCGATTTGCGCACAGGCGAGGCACCTCGCCCACAGATTACCCATCCCGATGACGTCCTTATCCGCATCCGCGCCTGTGGCATTTGCCCGAGCGACCTGCGCGCCTATACCGGCGTGCGCAGCGGGATGCGCGAAATGCCCTACACGCCGGGCCACGAATGGGCCGGCGAAATCGTCGCCGTGGGTGAGGCGGTAAAAGGCTTTCAGGTTGGCGACCGCGTGGTGCCGAGTTGGCGCGTGGTGTGCGGCAAGTGCTATTACTGCACGCGAGGCCTTTATAACTATTGCGAGAACTTGCAACGCCGCGTGCGGGGCGGGTTTGCGCAATATGGGGTGGCCGCTGCGGAGAGCCTGCTCAAGATTCCCGATCACGTCTCCTATTATGAGGCGAGTTTCTGCGAGCCGCTGGCTTGCTGCATCAACGGCAGCCTCTGGAGCATGATCGGCTTTGGAGATAACGTCGTCATCGTGGGGGCGGGGCCGATCGGCCTGATGCATATGCAACTTGCCAAGGCCCAAGGGGCGCGCGTGATCGTGAGTGAATTCCTCGAGGAACGCCTGGCCAAAGCCAAGGAACTGGGCGCCGACGAGGTGATCTGCGCAGCGAAAGAGGATCCCGTGGCGCGCGTCAAAGAGTTGACCGAGGGGCGCGGGGCCAATGTCGTCATCGTGGCGGTGGGGGCGCCCAAGGCGCTCCAACAGGCGCTCGAGATGACGGCCATAGGGGCCACGGTCAACTATTTCGCGGGCACCTATCCTCCTACCACCATCCCCTTGGATCCCAACATCGTGCACTATAAGCAGATTCGGCTGACCGGCAGCCACGATTACACGCCCCAGCATTTTCGGAGCGCGTTGCAATCCATCGCGCTGGGGACGGTGCGGGTGATGCCGCTCATCAGCCACATCCTGCCGCTTGAGCAGGTCAAAGAGGGGTTCGATATCGTGGCGGGCCAAAAGGGCCTCAAGGTGATGATCGACACGGAATAAGGGGCAAATCCCCTCACCCCTGGCCCCTCTCCCACGGCATGTGGGAGAGGGGCCAATTGTTCGCAAAGGATCTCGAGGGATGTAGGAGCGCGGGCCTCCTGGCCCGCGGGCGCCGCAAGGCGCCATCCCCTTTCTATTGGGGAGGGCATAGGGGGCCTAACGGCCCCTTTGCGAGGCTCCAACCTCGCGCTCCTGAGGGGTCATGGGAGCGCGGGCCTCCTGGCCCGCGGGCGCCGCAAGGCGCCAAAGTCTCGCGCAAAGTGAGGGTATAGGGGGCCTTCGGCCCCCTTCGCGAGGCAGGAGCCTCGCACTCCATAGCGGGCGCCGCAAGGCGCCATCCCCTTTCTATTGGGGAGGGCATAAGGGGCCTAACGGCCCCTTTGCGAGGCAGGAGCCTCGCGCTCCATAGCGGGCGCCGCGAGGCGCCATCCCCTTTCTATTGGGGAGGGCATAAGGGGCCTAACGGCCCCTTTGCGAGGCAGGAGCCTCGCGCTCCATAGCGAGCGCCGCAAGGCGCCAGCCCCTCTCTATTGAGAAGGGTGTAAGGGGGCCTTCGGCCCCTTCGCGAGGCTCCAACCTCGCGCTCCTGAAAGGTCATGGGAGCGCGGGCCTCCTGGCCCGCGGGCGCCGCGAGGCGCCAAAGTCTCGCGCGAGGTGAGGGTATAGGGGGCCTTCGGCCCCCTCGCGAGGCAGGAGCCTCGCGCTCCATAGCGGGCGCCGTGAGGCGCCAAAGTCTCGCGCAAAGTGAAGGTATAAGGGGCCTTCGGCCCCTCGCGAGGCAGGAGCCTCGCGCTCCATAGCGGGCGCCGCGAGGCGCCATCCCCTTTCCATTGGGAAGGGTATATAAGAGGCCTTCGGCCCCTTCGCGAGGCGGGAGCCTCGCGCTCCACAACGTGTGCCATGAGGCGCTAGCCGCTCTCCATTGAGGAGGGTATAAGGGGGCCTTCGGCCCCCTTGCGAGGCAGGAGCCTCGCGCTCCATAGCGGGCGCCGCGAAGCGCCATCCCCTTTCTATTGGGGAGGGCATAAGGGGCCTAACGGCCCCTTCGCGAGGCGGGAGCCTCGCGCTCCATAGCGGGCGCCGCGAGGCGCCATAGTCTCGCGCGAGGTGAGGGTATAGGGGGCCTTCGGCCCCCTCGCGAGGCTCCAACCTCGCACTCCCAGGATAATTCAAAAAATCCTCGAAATTCCCCCGCTTACCCCCTTGACAAATGAGGCTCAATCTGCTAGAATATTAGCAGTCAAGTTTATTGATTGCTAAATATTTGACCATAATTGACGAATTTCAAAGAGATGTCTCTTATAGGCCCCTAAAGGCCTTGACAAGGGCGCCCAAGGATGCTATGATGTTTTGGCACTCGAAATAAAAGATTGCTAAAAGGCATCCCAAGGGGTGCTCAGGAGTGAATGTGCGATGACCACCGAGAGGCGCGAGCCGGAACGTCAAGAAGAGGAAGCGCTGACCCCGCGCCAGCGTGAGATCTTGCGCCTCCTCATCCAAGAATATATTGATACCGCCATGCCGGTCGGTTCGCACACCTTGCGAGCCATCGGAGACCTGGGGGTGAGTTCGGCCACCATTCGCAACGAGTTGGCCGTGCTCGAGGAGATGGGCTATCTCGCCCAACCCCATACTTCCGCCGGGCGCGTGCCGACGGTCAAGGGGTATCGCTATTTCGTGGAGCGCCTGTTGGGCGATGTGGATCTGCCTTTGCCGAGCAAGCGCATGATCCGCCATCAATTCCATCAGATACGGCTCAACCTGGATCAGTGGATGGAATTGACGGCGGCGGTGCTGGCGCATACGACGCGAGCCGCCTCGCTCGTGACGGCGCCGCATGCTTCGAGCGCGCGCTTTCGGCACATCCAACTCATCTCCATCCGCGATACGCTGTGTTTGATGATCTTGGTCTTGCAGGATGGGAGCATCCACCAGGAGATGCTCGTTACGGCGGAACCGATCTCGCAGGAGGCGCTGAGCCAGTTATCGAACCAGTTCAACGCCCTCTTGCACAACAAGACGGTGCAGGAGATCGAGGAATCGTCTAACCCGGAACTGGCGGCTCTGGATGGGTGGCGCGCCGAAGTGTTGCGCCATGCCCTGTATCTGATGGAGCAGGTGGATCGTCGCTCCATAAGCGAGATTCACCGCGATGGGTTGATCAACGTTTTGCGCCAGCCCGAGTTCGACGATGCGGAACGCCTGCTCCACGTGCTGGAACTCTTGGAGCAACGGCACCTGCTGGAATCCATCCTGGCCAAGACGTTGAACGCCAACGGCGTGCAGATCATCTTTGGGGGCGAAGGCCCCTATGAGGATATCTCGGATGTCAGCCTGGTGCTTTCGCCGTACGGCATCCGTGGCAAGGCGAGCGGGGTATTGGGCATCGTAGGGCCGATGCGCATGCCCTATGGGCGCGCCATCTCGGCGGTGCAGTATGTGGCGGAATTGATGAGCGGGTTGATCCGCGAGATTTATGGATAGACCCTATCTTACAAGGAGAGTGTGGCGATAGACGATGGAAGATACGTTGAACACGGAGATG
>Ga0315298_1009649_pt1 | contig 11862 bp, 10 predicted proteins | sample WHS_1_MG_FD_203077 | JGI IMG/M metagenome (GOLD analysis project Ga0315298, IMG submission 203077) | Extremophilic microbial mat communities from Washburn Hot Springs, YNP, Wyoming, USA - WHS_1_MG | ecosystem: Environmental > Aquatic > Thermal springs > Hot (42-90C) | place: USA: Wyoming... | reverse complement strand
CCAGTACGTCAAGGAGAGCCCGGCGCGCGAGTTCATTATCGGCACCGAAGAGGGTATTCTCCACCAACTGCGCAAAGCAAATCCCGACAAGAGATTCTATCTGCCGTCCGGGGAACGTCAGATCTGTCCGAATATGAAAGCGACCAACCTCAGCAAGGTACTGCGGGCGCTCGAGACGCTTCAGCCGCGGATCACCGTGCCCGAGGAGATCGCCGCGCGGGCGCGCCAGGCCTTGGACCGCATGCTGGCCGTCGGCCGCTAAGGGGCCGCGCGGCAGCGCCCGCTGGGGGAGAGGCCATGTCAGAACGCTATTTAACCGCTTTTCGCTTGCGCGAACTGGAGCGCCGCTACTGTGATTATCTCGTCATCGGGACCGGTATCGCCGGCCTCTATACGGCGCTCAAGGCCCACGCGCACGGGTCGGTCTGCATCCTGACCAAGCGGAAACTCGAAGACAGCAACACTGAACACGCGCAGGGCGGCATCGCCGCCGCCATCGGCCATGAGGACTCGCCGCGCCTGCACATGACCGACACCCTCGAGGCGGGTGTCGGTCTTTGCGATGAGGGCGCCGTCGAGGTGCTGGTCAATGAGGGGCCGGACTGCGTCATGGAGCTCGTCGAGATCGGCACCGAGTTCGACATGCAGGGCGACGACTTCGCGCTCACGCGCGAGGGCGCCCACAGCATGCGCCGCGTCCTCCACGCCCGCGGCGACGCCACCGGCGAGGAGATCCGGCGGGCGCTGAGCGCCGAGGTGGCACGCCACCCCGCCATCACCGTGCGCGAGGACACGTTCGTCATTGACGTGCTAACTGCGGACGGCGCCTGCTGCGGCGCGCTCGCCCTCGACGCCGCGAGCGGGCGCAAGATCGCCTACTTGGCTCGCAGCACGGTCATCGCCACCGGCGGCGCTGGCCAGCTCTACCGCCACACGACCAACCCCGAGGTGGCCACCGGCGACGGCATCGCCGTCGCCTACCGCGCCGGGGCCGAGGTCCAGGACGTTGAGTTCATTCAGTTTCACCCGACGGCGCTTTACAAGCCGGGCGCGCCGCGCTTTCTCATCTCGGAGGCCGTGCGCGGCGAGGGCGCCATCCTGCGCGACCGCACCGGCCACCGCTTCATGCCCGACTACGACCCGCGGGCCGAGCTGGCGCCGCGCGATATCGTGGCGCGGGCGATCATCCGGCAGATCGAGAAGGTCGGGGGGCCGAGCGTCTTCCTCGACCTGACGCACCTCGGCGCCCACATGCGCGAGCGGTTCCCCAACATTTACCGCACCTGCCTGCGGTACGGCATCGACTTCACGCGCGATCTCATCCCGGTGGCCCCGGCCGCCCACTACTTCATGGGCGGCATCCGCACCGACACCCACGGGCGGACGAGCATCCCCGGCCTCTATGCCTGCGGCGAGGCCGCCTGCGTCGGCGTCCACGGCGCCAACCGGCTGGCCAGCAACTCGCTGCTCGAGGGCCTGGTGTTCGGCAAGCGGATCGCCGAGGCGATGCGCAGCGACGGCACGCAGCTCGCGCGCGCCGCGCTGGCGGAGCTCGACCTCGCGGCGGCGGTGGAGCGCTGGCGGGACGACTGCGACCCCGCCGCGGTCAGGGAGCGAATTCAGAGTATAATGTGGGATGATGTCGGCATCGTCCGCAACGCCGAGGGGCTCCAGCGGGCGCGGGACGAACTGACGCGGCTGGCGCTCGATTACCGCCACTGCGCCCTGAACAGCGAGAGCGCCTATGAGACGGCGAACCTGCTGACGCTCGGCCGGCTGGTGGCCGAGGCCGCCCTGCGCCGCGAGGAGAGCCGCGGCGGTCACTATCGCTCGGACTTCCCGGCGCGGAATGACGCCAACTGGAGGACGCACATAGTCCTTCAGAATCGCGAGACGGGCACTGTTTCGGACTGCTGAGAGTTTGTGAAGACTACTGCAATGATGAAGACTTGAGAAAACTGATGCGGCGGCCGGCGCTGTCGCCAGGCCGGCCCCGGCCCGTGGGGGGAGGCGTGAACGTGAACCCGAAGTTGGTTGAGGACATCGTCAGGCGCGCCCTCGAGGAGGACATCGGCACCGGCGATCTGACCACCGAGGCGACTGTGCCTGCGGAGGCCACCGCCGAGGCGATCATCCACACGAAAGAAGAGGGCGTCATCGCCGGGCTGGACGCGGCGCGCATCGTCTTCCGGACCCTCGATCCGGCGCTTGCCTTCACGGCGGCAGTGGCCGACGGGACGCTCGTGCCGCAGGGCACCGTGATCGCCCGGCTCGCCGGCAGTGCGCGCGCCATCCTGATGGGCGAGCGGACGGCACTGAACCTGCTGCAGCGGATGAGCGGCATTGCGACCATGACGCGGCGCGCCGTCGAGGCGGTGAAGTTCTTCCCGACGCGCATCGTCGACACGCGCAAGACCGCGCCCGGCCTGCGGCTGCTCGATAAGTACGCCGTGCGCATGGGCGGTGGGCAGAACCACCGCTTCGGCCTTTACGACGCCGTCTTGATCAAGGACAACCACATCAAGGTGGCGGGCGGCATCGGCGCGGCCGTCGCGGCGGCTCGCAAGGCGATCCCGTTCACGGCCAAGGTTGAGGTCGAGACGGAGAACCTAGAGCAGGTTCAGGAGGCGCTCACCGCCGGCGCGGACATCATCATGCTCGACAACATGGACTACGACACCATGCGCAAGGCGGTCGAGCTGATCAACGGCCGGGCCTTGGTCGAGGCCTCGGGCAAGGTCACCGTCGAGACGGTCACCGACGTCGCCAGGACCGGCGTCGACTTCATCTCGATGGGCGCCCTGACGCACAGCGTCAAGGCGCTGGACATCAGCTTGGATATTGGGGAGATAAAGGCGAGCAGCCGGGCGTAGGGGGCATGAAGAAACCGCAGCGCGCAGGCGCTGCGGTTATAACTTTGCTGCCCCTGCACAAACAGACATAGCCCGTCCGCGGGGCGAATAGAATCGTGGCAAGGATGCATAGGGGAGGGCGCGAAGAGTGCGCAGACTCTGTGTTGCCTTGCTTGCTTTGTGTCTGGCGGCCGGGCTGGCCGCCGGCTGTTCGCTGCCGCTGCCAGGGTCGCAAGCGCCGGATGCGGGCGAACCGGCGGCGGAGGCGCCCGCCGCTGCGCCGCCGCGCGGGGCGCCCGAGCAGTACGGCGGCGTGCTGGTGGCCGCGATCAGCGGCGATCCGGTCACGCTCGACCCGGCTTACGCCGTGACGGTGCTCGACTGCCGGTTGATGGCCTTGATCTACAACGGCCTCGTCCGCTTCGACGAACGGGGGCAGGTCGTCCCCGACCTCGCGAAGGAATGGAAGCAGTCGCCGGACGGTCTGACGTTCACGTTCACCCTCAACCGCGGCGTGCGCTTCCACAACGGCCGCGAGCTAACGGCCGCCGATGTCGTCTACTCGCTCGAGCGCCTGCGCGACCCGAAGACCGCTTCGCCGCGGGCCTGGCTGCTGCGCGATGTCGCCGAGATCAGCGCCGACGGCAAGTACGCGCTGCGGATCCGCCTCAAGGAGCCGTTCGCGCCCCTGCTCAGCTTGCTCGCCATGCCGGCGGCGTACATCGTCGACCGCAACGAGGTCGAGCGCTACAATGATCCGACCGTCTACGGCCTCAACCCGGTCGGGACCGGGCCGTTCCGTCTGACCGGGATCAAGCCCAACGATGCTGTGACGTTCACCGCCTTCGAGGACTACTTCGCAGGCCGCCCGTTCCTCGACGGCGTGACCTTCCACGTGATGCGCGACGGCGAGATGGCCTGGTCGGCGTTCGAGACCGGCAACCTGCATCTCGTCGACGTCCCGAGCGCGATCGCCAAACGCTGCCTGGCCAGCGACAAGTACCGCGCCCTGGCGACCGTCCGACCCGACCTGACCGTCTACTACGTGGCGATGAACTGCGAGCGGCCGCCGTTCGACGATGTGCGCGTCCGCCAAGCCCTGAACTACGCGGTCGACTGCGCCGCCATCGTCAAGAGCTATCTGCCCGGGCAGGCCGAACCGGCGGAGGGGCCGATCCCGCCCGGCGTCGAGGGACGCACCGCCCAGAGCAATCCATACCGCTGCGACCAGGCCAAAGCCCGGGCGCTGCTGAAAGAAGCGGGCTACAAGGGCGATCGAACGCTCGCGCTAATCTTCCGCGGCTCGCGCAATTCGATCGTCGATGCCATTGTTGCGGCGCTCGGCAAGGTCGGTGTGAAGGTCAAGGCCGTGGGACTGGACCGCGAGGGCTTTTTCCGCGCCGTCAGCGAGGGCGACTTCGACCTGGCGTGGCTCTCCTGGACGGCCGATTATCCGGAGGCGTCGGACTTCCTCTGGCCGACCTTCCATTCCGCCAACAAGGGCGACGGCGGCAACCGCGCCCGCTTCGCCGACCCGCAGATCGACGCCCTGATCGAGCGGGCGATCGCCACGGCCGACGCCAACGAACGGCTGGCGCTCTACCGCGAGATCGAGGTGCGGGTCATGAACGAAGCGCCCTGGATTCCCATGTACTACCCGACCGTCGTGACGGTCTGCCAGCCCGAGGTCCAGGGGTGGAAGCCGTACTTGATCCCGATGACGGATAAGATGGAGAACGTGTGGCTCAAGAAGAAGTAGTCGGCGGCAGAGGTGTGAAGTCGGCTCGGCTGCGCCCAAAAGAGAAGCCCCCGCGGTACGTCATTGCGGGGGTTTTCGGTCGTTGGGGGCGTCTACTTTGGATATAAAGAAATCACATGTGATGTAAAGAACAAAAGTGACATACCACCGGGGCTTCAGCGCTCGCCGAGTCCCTCAGAAGTCCCAGTCCCGCCGCGCGAAATTCCAGCCGGTGCGATCCATCTCCCGCAGGAAGCGGGCGAGGTGGTCGGACAGGCGCTCGATGAGCAGCCTGCCCTGCTCGGCGGTGGCACCGGTCGGGTCGCCGGTGGCGCCGGTCGCGGACGTCTCGGGGATGGTCGTGCGGAGCGAGATGCCGACCGGGCCGGACGGCCACTCGCCGCGGGCGATGTCCATGTCCACCAGTTCGGGCACGATGGCCAGCGCTGTCGCGGTCTCAGCCTCGCCGGCGTGGCCGAGGCCGTTCTCCCGGCCGAACGTGCCGGGCGGGCAGAGCTTGGGGCCGGAGATCCACCAGTCGTACGAGATGGCGATCTTCGCCTGCGGGTACTCGCGCCTCACGCGCCGGCAGGCGATGTCGATGGCGGAGTTGTTGCCGCCGTGGCCGTTGACGATGAGGAAATGCGCGATGCCCTGGACGATGCACGACTCGATGGCCTCGAAGATCACTGCGGCCAGCGTCTCCGGCCGGACAGTGATCGTGAACGGATAGGGCATCAGCCCGTCGCTGACGCCGAACGGCATCGGCGGCAGCAGCAGCGCGCCGGGGGCTTTGGCGGCCGTCGCCTCGGCGACGGCGTAGGCGGCGTATGTATCGGTGCCCATCGGCAGGTGAAAGGCGTGGTTCTCAGTGGCGCCGGTGACGAGGATCGCCTTGTCGAAGTGAGATTTCTCGAAGCGGTGGCGGTTGATTCTCTCCAGCCTGAACTCTGCCATGTTCTCCTCCTTCGTTTTGGGCGGCATGGAACAAGCCTATAGCTCCACGCTACCACCGCTGTCAGGCGGTGTCAACGCCGAGGGTCTGTCCCCTGGGCGTCGAGGGAGTAGGCCCAAAGCAGGTAAATCTGGGGTATGGGACGAACCCGCAGCGTTGGGTACCGGCGGCGCGGCACACCGATGCCATCCGCGAAGCCCCGAACCGAGGCTCGCAACGGACAGCCCAGGAGGAAGTCAGCCCGCGGGACAAAATACATATCAATGGCTGATGATTCCGGCCGCTCCAACTCAGGTACTTGAGGTGAGACAGTGTTCCACAACGTGACCGACATCCCCGGCGTTACCGCCGGGCACGCCACAAATACCGAAGCGCTGACCGGCTGCACCGTCATCCTGACGCCGCACGGCGCCGTCGCCGGCGTCGACGTCCGCGGCTCCGCGCCCGGCACTCGCGAGACCGACCTGATGCGGCCCGGCAACCTGGTCGAGCGGGTCAACGCCGTCCTCCTCACAGGCGGCAGCGCCTTCGGCCTGGCGGCCGCCGACGGCGTCATGCGCTATCTTGAAGAGCGCAACATCGGCTACGACACTGGGGCGGCGCGCGTCCCGATCGTGCCGGCGGCCGTGCTGTACGACCTCCAGATCGGCAGCGCGCGCGTCCGTCCGACGGCCGAGATGGGCTACGAAGCCTGCCGCGCCGCGACTAGCGGCCCGCTCGCCGAGGGCAACGTCGGCGCCGGGACCGGGGCCACGGTCGGCAAGCTGCTCGGGCCGCGCTACGCAATGAAAAGCGGCTTCGGCACCTGGAGCATCCGCAGCGACAGCGGGATCACGGTCGCGGCGGCGGTCGCTGTCAACGCCTTTGGCGACGTGCGCGACCACGCGACGGGCAAGCTGCTCGCCGGCACGATCAACCCGATGACCGGTCGACTCCTGGACAGCGCCGACCACATCAAGAAGGGCATCGACTGGGCCGACCACACGCCGCTCAACACTACGCTGGCGGTGATCGTCACCGACTGCCAGCTCACGAAAGAGGGCGCCAACAAGGTCGCAGCGATGGCCCACGACGGTCTGGCGCGGAGCATCAACCCGATACATACCATGTATGACGGCGACACAGTCTTCGCCCTGTCCTACGGTGACCGCCCCGGCGACGTCAGCATCGTCGGCGCCCTGGCGGCTGAGGTGCTCGCCGAGGCCGTCAAGCGGGCGGTCCTGGCCGCCGAGGGGGCGGCCGGCCTGCCGGCGGCGCGGGACTTGCAGTAGGGACGGCAGAAGACGTAAGATAGTGGCGTGCGGCGTGAGCGGAGCAGCAAGCGTGGCAGCGCGGCGCATCCCGGCTTGCAGCCGATGGCGCAGGACTGGGGGAAGCAGCCGCACGGCGCTGCCCGTCACCGTCCGCACGCAAATACGTCCGGCACTCGCCGCGCGCGAGGCTGGAACGGAGGTGCTGAGTCATGAAGTTCCAGGTCCGTCAGCTCGCCATCGCCGGTCTCCTCGGCGCCCTCGTCGTCGTCCTCGGCCTCACTCCGCTCGGCTTCGTCCCCGTGCCGACCCCTGCCGGCAGCGCCACGACCATCCACATCCCGGTGATCCTCGCCGGGGTACTCGAGGGTCCCGTGGTCGGTGGCGTGGTCGGCTTCATTTTTGGCCTGTTCTCTTGGGTGCGCAACGCCATGGCGCCATCCAATCCAGTCGCGGCGGTCCTGTTCGCCGACCCGCTGGTGACCTTTGTCCCGCGGATTGCCATCGGTATCGTGGCTTACTACGCTTACGCCGCCGTGCGCAACCGGAGAGGGCGCGCCATCGTCGCCCTGTTGGCCGGCCTGCTGGCGTTCGCCGCCGCGCGCTCGCTCTGGCAGAGAGTGGCCGGCGCGCCGTCCGGAGCGGGCACGCTGGTCGCGCTTGCCCTGGGCCTAGCGGTCGCCGCCGGGGCGGTCTTCGGCCAGCGCCGCGAACGACCGCTGCTAGCCTACGCCACGGCCGCTCTGGTCGGCATCATCTTCGGCGCTTGGGTGTTCCTCGGCGTCGGCCTGAAGTGGGCCGCCGCATGGCGGGCCATCGCCGCCATTGCCGCCGCGGCGGCGGTCGGCGGCGCGTTCGCCTTCGCTTTCGGCGGCGAGGGCACAGCGGCCGGGTTCGCGGCCATGCTTGGCACGGCGACCAACACCGCCGGCGTGCTGGGCTTCGCCGTGCTGCGCGGCTACCTGCCAGCGCCGGCCGCGTGGACGGTCGCCGTCGTCCAGGGGCTGCCCGAGTGCTTCGTGGCGGCGGTGCTGGTCGTCCTGATCGAGCGCGGCGTCCGGCGGGCGCTGCGGCGATAGGCGCACCCGACGGGCCGCGCAAGCGAGATCAAGTGACAAGGGAGGACGAGTCATGCTGCTCGTCATCGACATCGGCAACACGAACATCGTCTACGGCATCTACGACGGAGAAAAGCTGCTCCACCACTGGCGCGTCTCCACCAACCGCAACAGCACCGCCGACGAATACGGCGTGGCGATCCGCACGCTGTTCGCATACGCCGGCTTCAATCACGCGGACATCGACGCGATCGCCATTGCGTCGGTGGTGCCGCCGCTCAATCCGGCGATTGAGCAGATGTGCCGGCGCTATTTCGGCATCGAGCCGCTGGTGATCGGTCCGGGCGTCAAGACCGGCCTGCCGATCCACTACGAGAACCCGCGCGAGATCGGCGCCGATCGCATCGTCGACGCGGTCGCCGGCTACGCCAAGTACGGCGGGCCGCTGATCATCGTCGACTTCGGCACCGCCACCACCTTCGGCGTCATCTCAGCGGACGGCGCCTACCTGGGCGGCGCCATCTGCCCCGGCGTCGGCACCTCGACCGAGGCACTCTTCCAGCGGGCGGCGCGCTTGCCGCGGATCGAGCTGGTCAAGCCGAAGAGCGTCATCGGCAAGAATACGGTGGCGGGCATGCAGGCGGGCATCATCTACGGCTACGTCGGCCTCGTCGACGGCATCGTCCGCCGGATCATGGCCGAGCTCGGGCAGAAGTGCCGCGTCGTGGCCACCGGCGGGCTGGCCGAGCTGATCGCCCCCGAGACCGAGACAATCGAAACTGTCGATCAATTTCTCACCCTTGAAGGAATGCGGCTGGTGTACTTGAGAAATAAAGAATGACGGACGCCCTGCCGGACGCCCCGGCAGGGCCAAAACTTCGGGTGTGGCAACAGCGCTCACCGTGGCGAAAGGGGTAGCAGAGTGACCGACCGGACACACCGCAAAATAAGTAAGGAAGAGATCAAACACAGCGTCATCAAGGCCATCGACGCCCGACGGGACGAGATCATCGCCCTCGGCGCCGACATTTTCCGCCACCCGGAGCTCGGCTACAAGGAGCACCGCACGGCCGGGCTGGTCGAGGAGAAGTTCAAGGAACTCGGGCTGAACTACCGTTCCGGCATCGCCCTCACCGGCGTCAAGGCGACGCTCGCGGGGAACGGCGCGCGGCCGAAGGTCTGCGTTATGGGCGAGCTGGACGCCGTCGTCTGCCCGGGGCATCCCAACGCCGACCCGACGACCGGCGCAGCCCACTCGTGCGGCCACAACGCCCAGGTCGCGGCGATGGTCGGCGTGGCGATGGGCCTCGTTGACAGCGGCGCGATGGCGCACCTTGACGGCGCGGTGGACTTCTTCGCGGTGCCGGCGGAGGAGTACGTCGAGATCGAATTCCGCGAAAAGCTGCGCCGCGAGGGCAAGATCCGCTTCCTGGGCGGGAAGCAAGAGTTGATCGCCTTGGGCGAGCTCGCCGACGTTGACCTGGCGATGATGTGCCACCTCGGCGCGAGCGGCGAGAAGCGCGTCACCGTCAACGGCTCGAGCAACGGCTTCATTGGCAAGCTGATCCGCTACATTGGCCGCGAGGCCCACGCCGGCGGCGCGCCGCACCTCGGTATCAACGCCCTCAACGCCGCCATGCTCGGCCTGATGGGCATCCACGCCAACCGCGAGACGTTCCGCGACGAAGACCACATCCGCGTCCACCCGATCATCACCCGCGGCGGCGACCTGGTCAACATCATCCCGGCCGACGTGCGGATGGAGACCTACGTCCGCGGCAAGACGATGGATGCGATCATTGACGCCAATATGAAAGTCACCCGCGCCCTCGAGGCCGGCGCGCTGGCCGTCGGCGCCATGGTCGACATCACCGATATCCCGGGGTATCTCCCGCGCCTCAACGACCAGACGTTCTCCGACCTCTTCAAGGCCAACGTGGCGCCGCTCGTCGGCGGCGAGCAGTACGTCGGCGACGAGGGCCACGGCGCCGGTTCGACCGACATGGGCGATGTCAGCCACCTCATGCCGGCCCTCCATCCGCACATCGGCGGCACCGAGGGCGCCGGGCACTCCGAGGACTTCCGCATCACGGATGAAGAACTGGCCTACATCGTCCCGGCCAAGGCGATGGCCCTGACCGTCGTCGACCTGCTCTGGGACGGCGCTGCCCTGGCGAAGCAGATCGTCGCCGGCTACAAGCCCGTCTACACGCGCGAGTCCTACCTTGCGATGTGGGACAAACTGCTGACCAAGAAGTTGCCCCAGTGATCCGCATATACTGGGAGTAGATGCACTGGATCCAAGGCGCCGCGGGCGCGAGAGGAGGGGAGAGCCTTGGTGGAAGTGAAGCTGCATCGAGTGGCGGTCGATCCCCAGAACAACCAGGCCATCTTACTCTTGCGCGATGAGGGCGGACGGCGCGTCCTGCCGCTCATCGTCGGCGCGCTCGAGGCGAGCTCGATCGCCCTCGCCGTCGAGAACATCCCCCGCCGGCGACCGCTGACCCACGACCTGATCATCTCGCTGCTCGAGACGTTTGGCGCCAGCCTCAAATCGGTCCTCATCGACGACGTCCGCGACGACACTTTCTTCGCCCAGCTGACGCTGGCCGTCGGAGACGAGGAGAAGGAGATCGATGCCCGCCCGTCGGACGCGATCGCCCTGGCGGCGCGGACGGGCGCGCCGATCTACGCGCTGGAGAAGGTGCTGCTGCTGGCCGGGGTGAGCGAGGAAGAGTGAGCGCGCAGCGCCGCTAGAACAGGATCAGCAATGAACCCGGGCGCCAAGCCCGGGTTTGGCTTGATGGACAACGGGACAAGGGGACAGCGCCAGAAGGAGGCCGCAGTGTGACCTGGGTGACGGGACTTGAGATCGGCAACGTGACGACGCGCGGGCGGGTGATGCTGGCGCCGATGGCCGGCGTCACCGACCTGCCGTTCCGGCTCATCTGCCTCGACCTCGGCTGCGGCCACACCTACACCGAGATGCTGGCCGACATGGCCCTGATTTACCAGAACCGCAAGACACTGCACATGTCGCTCGTCGAGCCGCGCGAGCGGCCGGTGACGGTGCAGCTCGTCGGCTCCCGGCCGGAGACGCTGGCCGAGGCGGCGCGCATCGTCGCCGGGCTCGGGGCCGACATCATCGACATCAACATGGGCTGCCCGACGCCGAAGATCGTCAACAACGGCGAGGGCGCAGCGCTGATGAAGGATCCGGCCCTCGCCGAGGCGGTCGTGGCCGCTGTGGCGACGGCGGTCGACGTGCCGGTGACGGTGAAGATCCGCCGCGGTTGGGACGAGCGGCTGGACAACCACGTCGAGATCGCGCAACGGGCGGAGCGGGCCGGCGCGCGGGCGATCGCCGTCCACGCCCGCTACCGCTCGCAGTTCTACAGCGGCCAGGCCGACTGGCGGGTGATCCGCGCCGTCAAGGAGGCGGTGCGCATCCCGGTGATCGGCAACGGCGACATCACCGGCCCCGAGGCCGCGGCGCGGATGATCGGCGAGACCGGCTGCGACGCCGTGATGATCGGCCGGGCGGCCCAGGGCAACCCGTGGATCTTCCGCCGCACGGCGCACTACCTCGCCACCGGCGAGCTGCTGCCCGAGCCGTCGGCCGCTGAGCGCATCAGCATGGCCTTGCGGCATCTCGACGGGCTTGTCGAATTCCACGGCGAGCGCATCGGCGTGCTCGAAATGCGCAAGCACGCAGCGTGGTACACGCGCGGTCTGCCCGAGGCGACGAAGGCGCGCGTGCTGTTCAACGGCGCCGAGACGCGGGACGAGATGCGGGGGGTGTTGGAGGCATATGGTCGCTGGCTGAGGCGTAAAGGTAGCGAGCCTATGTGCCCAGCGAAGGGGCGGTGAAGGGAGTTACGTCGCCATTGGCCGAGTCGAATTGGGCTGCATGGTCATTGCCCAGGCAACTAAGGTCTCGGCGACGATTTCGTCGGGCCATATCAGAGAGATAAGAAAGCCTGTCTCATTAAACGGCTCTCCATGAGTG
>Ga0315298_1009648_pt1 | contig 11862 bp, 9 predicted proteins | sample WHS_1_MG_FD_203077 | JGI IMG/M metagenome (GOLD analysis project Ga0315298, IMG submission 203077) | Extremophilic microbial mat communities from Washburn Hot Springs, YNP, Wyoming, USA - WHS_1_MG | ecosystem: Environmental > Aquatic > Thermal springs > Hot (42-90C) | place: USA: Wyoming... | reverse complement strand
ATTGAATGAAGAGCTTGTCATGGGTCACGACCTGGCGAGGTTTGAGCCTGCCACTCGTGCGGATGCGCGGTTGCCCAGAATTCGAAATAAGGTCTAACCGGTGCTTGGCATCCGGTGGGTCGGCAAGAGCACGTTCCCATGCCAGCTGCTACGCGAACAACCGGTTCTCAGCCCTGGGCAAGCTGTGTATGTGGGCCTTGATGACGAGCGCCTTGCTGAGCTGCTGAGGCTTCATTCACAGTTGCCTTGCACCACAAAAAAAATTGCCTTTGCAAGCGCCTATCACCCAAGGGTGACGTGGCAAATAGTGTGGGGCAGTTAAGATGTCTGCGCACGACAACATGTACCGGACAACCTCTGCGCAATGCGCCAGAAACGAAGTCGGTACGGGGGTAAACTTATCGCTGCGCGTGGGTTGGCTCGGCTGGCGCTGGGTCGCGGTACGGTTTAGCTGCGCGGAAGAGTTGCTGGAGTTGCTCGAGCATTTCGGCAAGTTGCATATCGCCGGCTGAACGGGCCTGTTGTAATGCTTTGTCTGCCGTTGCAACTGCATCGGCGAACCGACCTGCCTCAGCATACGCCACTGCTAATGTCCCGAGACACCGTGCATCCTTGAATCCAGTAAGCGCGCAGGCGCGTTCAGCCAACTCGACTGCTTCCGTGCCGTTGCGCGGGCTGTGGTTGTGTGTGGTAGCGAGTAACCATGCCAGGTTGTTTAGTGCTTCGGGTGTGTCAGGAGCGAGCTTGAGCGCGGCGCGGCAGTGGGCAATTGCTTTATTTGGGTTACCCAATCTGCGGTACAGATCAGCCAGCGTAAGGTGTGCATCGATATCTTCTCGTGCTCGAAGCGATTCGCGTAGGTGGAAGATCGCCTGCTGTAGCCGCCCCTGGTCTGCAAGTGCGAGTCCGTAAAACTTGTGTGCATCGGCATCGAGCGGACTTAGACGCAGCGCGGCTCGGAAATGCGGTTCAGCCTGGTCGAATCTACCTTTTTGTGCGAGTGCACGACCGATGTTAATGTGCGCCTTGTAATTATCCGGTTTAATCCGGAGTGCTGTTTCGAAATGTCTGATTGCGTCATCCAGTCTGCCATGTTCAGCTCTGATTGCCCCCAGATTGTTATGTGCCGGCCATGCATCTGGGTTTTTGGCAAGCACATCCAACCAGAGCCGTTCTTCAGACGCAAACACATATGCACGTTGCATGGTTAACGCGCCAAAGCTAATCAGCAGTGCGGGCGCGATGACCTTTAGCCAGGTACCTCGAAAGACCGACCCGATAACCGCCCCCATAAATGCTGTCGGGCCAATCAATGCAATGTACTGGAAATGATCCGACACACGCGAAATTGCCAGGTAATACATGTCAATCAGCCCAAGCACCGGCAACAGGTTCACGGTGAAATAGCCCAGGGCCAACAACACTGGGCGGCCCCAACTGCGTCTGAACAGCCAACACACGGCAAATGCAATACCCAGCCCGATCAGTGGCAGGTACGTTGGCAGTGCGCAGGTGTCAATTGTCCAACGCGGATAAATCAGGTTCAGGCGAATCGGCACCAGAGCTTTGCCCAGATAAAACCACACTGCCATCGCCGCGCTGGTAATTCGGCCTGGGATACCTTCGGTTTGGACGGTAGCACCCCGGATGGCTTGCAGACTTTGGAACCAAACTGTCAAAAGGCCGAACGCAACTGACAGTGCAAAATATGGTGCCACGCGCAGCATATCCGGGGCGGTGACCCTGGCGCGCCGCCACCACGTACAGCCCAGTAACACAACCGGCAACATCACAGTTGATGTCTTGCTCAGCAACGCCAAGACAAACGCACCGAGTGAAAACACGTAATACAACTCGGCCTTGATGTTCTGTCGCTTGGTACGAGCGGTGTCGGCATCCAGCCACCATGCGATGCTCAACAGGTAAAACGGCAGAGACAGTGTATTTTTCAGTTCTGAGACCCAGGCAACCGACCCGACACAGACCGGGTGCAACGCGTAGATTACCGCGCCGAGCCACGCGCCCGGTACACCAAGACGTACCAAGACACCCCAGACGAGCAAACTGGCTGTGACATGCAGCAGGACATTGACGATGTGATACCCAGCCGGGTTATCCCCCCATAACTGCCACTGCAGCCAAAATGCAACTGTTGTAAGTGGGAAATCGCCCTGAAACCAGACTGTGCCAGGGGTCGCTTCGCCTTTAACAATCGGATTCTGTTTGACCAACAACAAATCGTCCCAGACGAATTCGCCTTTGAACACCGGCCAGTACACGACCAACACACTCAATACCAACAAGCCAGCTTGCAACATGCAATCTCTTGCGCGGTGACCCGGTTCAACCGACCGGACAACCGACTCTAGCCTGAGCGAACCTGACCTTGATATAATGGACATTTTGTGTGGTTTGCCGCGACAATTGTCCTGTACACCCTGCTTTATATCTCCGGGTTGGACAAGTCTCTTCAAACTACCGACTCCACTGCAAGCCAGATTCGACACCGTTACCGGTGCAATCCGGGCTAGTAGAATAGATACAGGACGAAGGCCGGTTTCGTCCGGGCCAAAACCGGACTTGAGCAAAATGGCAACGAAACATACTGGCTCGTCCGGGTTTGTGCATCGGCGAGATAAACCTTCCCACACGCTGCAACGGGTTTTCTTGCTAAGTGGACACCCGTACGCGGAACGGAGCGACTGGCTCAGGCCGGCTGTTCATCCCATTATATTTTGCGTGGCACGGCCCCCGCACAAATCCGGTTGTGTAGGTCGAGATGCTCACTGAAGTTAATCAAAGCCAATGGTGTTGTTCTTCCAGTTCTCTGCATTTTTGCGGGTTTAGTTTTTGGCCGGAGTTGGCGTTTAATGACCACGATGGGGGTGTGGCCTCTCAATGAAACGAATTTTCTGCCGGCAACATGCCAGCAGCACGGTAGCTTCAGAGTTATTGCGGCCAACGCTGCACTTTTTGCATCTTAGCGCCTTAGCGTCAGAAATTGCGGACGCATGGTGGGCATGCGCCCCTACCACACGAACCCGGACGCATTGGGCCATGCGTACCTACCGTAGCCGTTGGTAAGGACATTACGTGCACGCTCGACCAGTGTGCGCGCAACTGAGAATGGTAGGGACGTCTCCCCGAGGCGTCCGCAAACCAACTTCAACTGCCGGTAAGATGCCGGCAGCACGCTCGGGTCAGCTAACCCAACAAGGCCTCTCCGTCTCTACCACCTCAGCGGTTAAATGTGACTGGCGGGAAACCTGGAAAACCCGTATCGGTTGGGGTGGAACCCGACCTTCCAAGAATGCCCAAAAATCAATGTAAACAAAGGTAGGGCGCGCAGTCCTCTGCGCGCCGGAATTGGTTCGAGGTTGAACTTGGCCCAAAACAAAATTGTAGGGTTTTGTTTGTTCAGAACCCTTGGATGGTTGCGCTTTGTCGCAGCTAGGCCGCTTTTGGACTGCGGTGCCCCAGCACCGCTTTCGTTTGGACCCAAGTGTGGTTGTGCGGTCCTCAATTCGTACGGCATCTGGCACAAGTGGAACTGCGCCCCAGAGGTGCGCGCGCTGTCACAACCGCATTCTTGCGACGCCGATCGCGCAGGTGCGGCCCGGAGACCTCCAGTCCTTCGCGGAAGGGTTTGCTTCGCCAAAATCCGTTGCCAATTCGGTAGGGCGGGCAGTCCTCTGCCCGCCGCATCCAGAATCAACAGCGTGCCTCACGCATCAACGGAGGAGCGGCTTGTAGCCGCGCTCGTAAGAGCGCGGAGCACCGGATTCAAGGCGAAAGACCGGGGTCCGCACGAGCAACCCCGGCGCGCAGTGGACTGCGCGCCTTACCAATCCTGTGTCTTTGCAGTGAAAAATACATGGCCGCGCGCGATGGTATGGTCGTGGCAAAATGCTTTTCAGTGGGACTGTCGCGGAGCGGTATTGCAAAGTCGACTGTGCCGTTATTCCCGCCAATGCCGGCCTCTTTGGTGATCTGTGCGCCTCATACCGCACTGTGCGATATTGAGCTGCGTAGCTGTGCAGCTCCAAAAACGATAAGTCCCCGCCCAACCTTGCGGTCGAGCAGGGACATTATGGGGAGTGGGAGCTCGCCACACTCTCTTTCCCCCCGCTGGCATTAGGCGCTCACGGCTTCTCGCCGAGGCTGCCAGCTTCCCGACGCCATTCTCCGCGGCAGCCGGAGTTGTCGGCCTCATAGCAGGGCCGTCCCGCATCTTACGAGTGCGGAATTATCGAGTGAGGCTTTTTGGCTCGAACACGCGTTGGTTGCGCGCCACTGCGTCGTTCGAACCGGGTCAACAGACGTCTGCGCTTGAGCATGCCGTCTGTTGACCTTTTAGGCCGGGTCAGCCACCACTTTTGGCGGTGCGTTTGCCCGGTCCAACGGGTCTCGCCTCTTACCTCTCAGGTCGCCTTTCAGCCGCAGTACAGCGATGCTGTTTTCAGCACCGCTGCGTGCTCGGAAGCTTGTCACGCGGTGCCTGCCTGCCGCTCGCGTGCGCTTCCCCGGTACGGACACGCACTTTGTCCGCCTTACGTGCAGGTTTTGGTGCACCGGCCTGCTTTCGCGGGCCGGCTTGTATATCCGTGCCGGGCTGGTCGCGGTAGCGACCGTGTACCCTTCTTGGGTAACCGCGATTCACACGAACTCGAAACCGATTCGTGTTACTTGACTCGGCTCGGCCCGGTTTCTCATCGGGCCTAACCGCCAAGCCCCTGGATCGCGTCACTGACGACGCGCGACCGTCGTCAGAGGGACTGGTGAATCCTGCCTGCGCCGGCTGAGCCTTTCGACTCGGCCTTGCGAGGGGCGGGGCCGACCAGCTCGGCCCAGCCTTTCCCCGGTCACCCGGGATTATCCTTGAAACGGCCCGGCGACATCGTTTGAAGCCGCCGCACTGTTTCAGTTCTTTCAAAGAACCGATAAAATTTTAGCACGAGTGCCCCTGCCTACAACAAATTCTTGTGCACAGGTTGTTCACTGCCAGACGGCCTGTGAACTGAGTGTGAATAAGTCGAATAACGCTGTATTCACAATTGTTTTCAGCTCGCCAAACGACAACAAATTCACAAGCTGCATCAGGCCGGTGCGCCCGATGTGAACAAGTTTTTTGATGTTAAAGCGGCGGGTTTGGCTGCTGCACCTGCAGGTTTTTGCAGGCTAGATTCGGCTTCATGGCTGATATGTCAGCAGCTCGAGCAGGTGCACACCGTTGTCTGCGAGCTGCCATTTACCGTTGCGGCGTGTGACGAGCTTGCGGCACGGATTTCTGCGCAGTTCAGCCTCGTTCACCGAGAGCAACTGGAACCGCGCCCTTGTTTTAAGCTCGGACGGCGCGCGGGGGATCAGCTCGAATGGGATGCCGTTGAAGTTAAGGGCAAGCTCGTACCCTGCCACACCTTCGGTTTGGGCAACCTGATTCTGTCGAATCAATTGTGGGTACCGTTTTAGCCACGGAAAATCTGTTGCGCGCACAAACACACGGCATAATTCGGTTTGGCGCCGCACGTAATCGAGCAGACTAAAATTCGGGCCGTGCTTTCGTTGCAGAAGAAATATGTCGCGCGGATCAAGCCCGAGCAGGTTTTGACCGTTCCACATACCGTGGTCGTTACGCTGATCCGGGAATGTTTTTTTGTACCAGGCTGCGAAGTGTTCGTTCAGTAGCAACCCAAGCTCGAAATGCAGATGCGCGCGGTCTTTTGAAATAGCGCCGGGCGAACTTGAGCTGCGGCCCATTACACCGATAACTTCGCCCCCATCAACATGCTGGCCGGCAGCAAGCCCATCGCGTACAGACCGCAAATGCGCGTAAGTCGAGTACACTTCGAGTCCGTCAATCACGTGCCGTATCACGATGTATCTGCCGAACGTTGACAGGCCCGGTTTTGTGTTAATGTAAACAACCGTGCCGGGTGCGGTTGCGCAAACCGGGTCAGTCGGTTCGCCCTTTGCATCGTGTTGAATGCTTTTGATATCGAGTCCTTCGTGCATTTGCATGCCGTCGGAACGCACGCAGCCGAAGCAGCCTGTCGTCCAGGGTTTGCCGGGTGTGGGGGCAAAAAACCGTTCTTCACCACCCGGCTCGAACAGGGCGTGGTTTGATGTGGGTAACCTGAACGATTCTGCCTGGGCGGCGATACCGAGCAAAGCGGTCGTTAGAAAAACCGTCCAACGCCCGAGCTTGCGCATGGCAGACCGGGGTTTGCAGTAGGACGCCCGTGCGCGACAACGATCGGTGAGAATTTGCTGTGGACAAACCATTTTGGGATGCACGTGGCCACTTGGGTCAGTCTAACGGCCCGCGTTCTTTTGCGAGTCGCTTTGCGAGGTTGTTCAACCCGGCTACAATTTGGTCTGCCTCGGCTTTGGTTGCATCAGGAGCAAACACTAACACGCCGTCTGTGATTCTATGCCTGAACATCGGCGCAGCGAGCCAGCGGCTGGCGGGTGCCTTTTTATTGCCGAACTGACAAAAGATCGCGCAGCGGCGGCCTGGATTGCTTGTGGAATACAGTTCGAGCAACCAACGCCCACGTCGAGTGAACTCAATCCGCAAAAAGATCACCCCCTTATCGTCAATCACATCTGCCTTCGCAACGTCGCGTTCGTCAATAAACGGCGATTTTTCAACGGTGAGCTGGACAGGGTCAGTCCGACCGATCAACACAGGCACATTTAAGCCGGTGGCGTCTGGACTTGCCTCAAGATGCAACCGCAGCAATGTGACAGGCCCTTTGGGTTTGCTGTCGGTTTGGCATCCGCAGACCAAGCCGAGCACGGCAACCACAAACACCAAAATCGAGTTGAATTTATCGAGTGCACTCCGCATATTTGTGCGCGACACGGGTGCGTTTTACCCGTAAAACAATGGGCAAACAATACAATAAAATCGAAAAACGTCGGCGTCGGCAGCGGTACATCAAACGCAAAAAGCTGGCTGCCAAGGCAGCCCGGCTTGCTGCCGCGGCTTCCAAAGCTTCAACTCAACCAACTCGACCGGAGCCGGAAACGACAGCACGACCTGCGCCTGTTCAGGAACCGGTGGTTGAGCCTGTCCAAACACAAGAAGGGTCGGCAGAAAAACAACCGGCGCCGGAACAGCCTGTTACAGGGGAAACACTGGTGACGACACCAGATGCAGGGACACAGAAGTTGACCGAGCAACAAGCAGGTGCTCAACCTGGACAAGCTCAGGTCGGCTCCGCCGAAACGGCTTCGACAAACTAGTCCGGCCGCAGACTGCCCAAGTAATACGCTTTGTGCCCGCGCGAGTTGGCAGCCCACCCACAGCCAACTGCGGTCGGCAATGGTACCTTTTGGATTCCGGCTCTACAGTTAACGCGCGGGCGAGGTAAATTATGACTTTGACCTTGTCTGCGCCACAGGTTCTCAAATTTCTGGCTGAAGCTTGAACTGCGAACCGGGCGGATTTGTAGTTCGGCCTTTAGCCTGGATATTTCGCAAACTCGCAGTGCTTATGTGCAACGAAACGATTGTGATGCATCGCGTGGCAACGGGACGAAATACCTGCCTCCCACGAGCCGAGCCTCTCTGGGATGTGTAATACGTTAAAGCGTTGAAGCGATAAGTGGGAGGCGACAGTTGCGGGTTGCGATACTTTCCTGTGCGGCGCCGAGCGTCTGCCTAAGCGGCGCACGCAGAGAGGTGGCAGACGAGCAGTGAACCTGGATGTCTAAGCTACGAAAAACGTGTGGAATATCCGGGTTGGGATGTTCCGCAAGTTCCGGTTGAAGTTTGGACCAGTTGGCGCCGAGCCCGTTAAAATGGAGCATAACACCGTCAAAACATCGAGCCGAAGTTGTTGTAGGAAAGAGCGGTGCTGCACCTTGAGCGAGCGGGCAACAAATTGCTCGCATGAAACGACGCGGTGTAATATTGTTTCGGTGATTCGCCGTGAAGGAGCTCGATCACAGAGTTTGGTTCGGGCACGTGATGCATCCGGCTGAGCGGCAAGGCCGGGTGCACCCGTTTTTTACGGCTAGGCAATTACATTCGTCCGCATTCACGTTGATCGAGCTGTTGGTGGTGATCGGCATTATCGCAATACTTGCGAGCCTGCTTTTACCGGTGCTGTCGAAGGCAAAAGCACGTGCGCACATGTCAGGGTGCCTTAACAATCTCAAACAACTGAACCTGTGTTGGCAATTGTACGCGTCGGATCACAACGATGTTTTGCCGCCGAACAACTCGATTGCTGATATTTACACCGGCCAACTCCTGGCTGCAGGGGGTTCGTGGTGCACGAACATTGCACGGTATGACGCTGACCCGGCCGGGATCGAAAACGGTCTGCTTTTCCCGTACAACAGGTCATTGGGCATTTACAAATGCCCGGCTGACAAATCCACAATTGAAACTCGTGATGGGATAAAACTTTCCCAGCCTCGCATCCGAAGTTACAACATGAGCCAGTCGGTCAATGGTTGGCCGGAGTTTAACTATCTAACTGCCATGGTCATACCGAGTTACAAGAAATTCTCCGACATCAAGGACCCTGTACCGGCGAACCTGATTGTGTTTATTGACGTGCACGAAGACTCGATTTTTGACTCGCTGTTTGGCATACCGACAAAAGCTTATTGGGGCGATAAGGCAGATTGGTGGGACATACCAGCGAACCGGCACAACCAAGGCTGCAATTTTTCGTTTGCCGACGGACACGCGGAGCATTGGCGTTGGCGGGTGCCAAAAGTTGTGAGGGTCAAGTTTGCAGTTCAGCCTGTGCCGGAAGACGAGCTGCCGGATTTTCGCCGTGTCCAAGCCGGGTTTAAGCAGTACGTGAACTGAACTGGGAAAACGCAACATGCACAACTTGACTGGCACTCCGGGCAAGCATGTGCTAAACTACGCTCGAGCCGGTTCAAGCCGAGGAAAAAAACCAATGGTCTTTGGTGGGCAAAAAAGAATCTTACTTGTTCAGGCAGATGTGCCGGAACGGTTACGGCGAGGCGCAGTTTCACCGTGTGGATTTAGCCTGGTGGAACTGCTGGTTGTTATTGCAATAATTGCGATTCTTGCTGCGTTGCTGTTGCCGGTGCTCAACAAAGTGAAACTCAAAATGCGCGGTATCCAGTGTATGAACAGCCACAGACAACTTTGCTTGGCTTGGCGAATGTATTCCGATGACAACGACGAAAAACTCGTGTACGCAAGTGAAAATCCGTGGGACCCGGCGACATACGACGCCGCCTGGATAACCGGTACGCTGGATTTTGATCCAAAAAACCGGGCAAATTGGGACCCGGACCTGACAATCAAGAAAAGCCCGCTTTGGCGGTATTGTGGTGGCAACACAGAAATCTGGAAATGCCCCGCAGATCACTCATCGGTCATTGTTGACGGCGTACGCCGGGCACGCGTGCGGAGCATGTCAATGAACATATACCTCGGCGGTTGGGGTGGTACGTACGGCGGTTGGGATCGGTCAATGGGCTGTGTGTGGAGCGATTTCAAGATTTATCTGAAGCAATCTGACCTGCATAACCCGGGACCGGCCAAGATATTCGTGTTCCTTGACATGCGCGAAGACAGTATTGACATGGGCAACTTTGCCACGTGCATGGCCGGTTGGCCAGACCAACCCGAGCGATACGGGTTTTTCGATCTGCCCGGGTTTTACCATCATCGTGCATGCGGTTTTTCGTTCGCCGACGGTCACGCCGAAATTAAACGGTGGCGTGACGACCGTACGATGCCGCCCTTGGTTCGTGATGGGCTTGTAGTGGACTGGTTCGCCTCGCCGCACAACGCAGACATTGCGTGGCTCCAAGACCACTCGACACGCAAGAAATAGTTGCATAATCCATCAGCAAATCTAAAATCTGCGCCCAACTGTAACGGGCAATGAATCATCGAATTTCACAGCGTGCATTGGCGTTGACGCCGTCCCTGACGCTCGCCATTGATGCCAAAGCAAAACAAATGAAGGCCGATGGGATTGACGTGGTCGGGTTCGGCGCAGGCGAACCTGACTTTGACACACCGCAACATATCAAGGACGCAGCCGCAAAAGCACTTGCAGCAGGTTTTACCAAGTACACACCTGCTGCTGGTATTCCTGAGCTGCGCCGGGCAATTGCAGATAAACATAAACGCGACAATGGCCTCGATTACAAGCCAAGCCAGATCGTAGTTTCGTGTGGCGGCAAACACGCATGTTACAACGTCATCATGGCGACTTGCCAGCAGGGCGACGAGGTCATCATTCCGTCACCATACTGGTTGAGCTACCCTGAGATGGTCAAGCTGGCCGGAGCAACACCAGTGTTTATCAAGACTACTGATGCGACCGAGTTCAAGGTCACGCCCGACCAATTGCGCAAAGCGATCACCCCACGAACAAGGCTGTTCATTCTCAACTCGCCAAGTAACCCGACTGGCACGGTTTATTCGCCCGACGAAATCAAAGCGTTGGGCGACGTGTGCGTTGAACGTGGCGTGTTGATCATGAGCGACGAGATTTATGAGCATTTGCTTTATGACGGTGCGGTACACAGGTCTGTGGCGAGCTTTTCACAGGCGCATTACGAGCACACAATTATTGTCCACGGATTTGCCAAGGCATGGAGTATGACAGGCTGGCGGCTGGGGTGGTGCGCTGCACCTGAGCAAATTGCAAAGGCAGTTGATGCAATTCAGAGCCATAGCACAAGCAATCCGACCAGTTTCGCACAAAAAGGTGCTGTGGCAGCTTTAACCGGGCCGATGGATCATTTGGCTGTGTGGCTTACCGAGTTTGACCGGCGCAGGCGGTACGCGTACGAGCGACTGAACAGCATGCCGGGTATTTCCTGTTGCAATGCAAAAGGTGCGTTTTACCTGTTCCCGAACATATCGAAGCTCGGGCTTAAATCGGTCGAGTTTTGTGCGAAACTGCTAGAAGAACAAAAGGTAGCTGCTGTGCCGGGCGTCGCTTTCGGTTCCGATGAGCACATCCGGATCAGCTACGCCACCAGCATGGAAAACATCGAGAAAGGACTGGACCGGCTCGAAAGATTCGTCCGCCAACTTTGCAAGTGAAACAATTTTTTTGGAGGGCGGTAAAACGCGCAGGCCGATGCCCTCGTCTGATTCGACAAAAGCGGCGTGCAGAGGCTTGAACTCCCCGGAATTATGCCGGTGGTAGGGATACTCGGCCTCATGCCTCAGGGGACCGGCTGGCGCGCAACCAGTATCCAGCAGGTAAAACACACGATTGGCGACCTGCCAGCCTTTCGGCATGGCCGCCGGATAAGATTCGAGGCCACCGAAATGCACCTGTAAGAGATGATTACTGCTGAAGGCTGTATATCCCACCAAGTTCTGGACCGCGGGTGCAGAACGTGACTGGAACGACGCTTGCAGACTGCCGCAGCAAAATTCCAACGACAGTCCCGCACTTGTGGGCTGCCCATATACAACAGCCGACTGCATGCCTTACCGGCTCCACGTCTTTGCGCCTTAGCGTTAGAAATGCGGACGCATGAGGGCCATGCGTGCTTACCAAATGGTTGTTAGGGAGATTTTCCGCCCGCATGGGGGATAGGAGTGTGTGCAACTAAAAATTGTGGGGGAAGCCTCGGCGAGGCGCCCGGGAACCAATTTCATCTGGCGGCAGCGCACTCGGTTCAGCAAGCCGAAAAGAGCCCCTGTCTCTCTGTGCCTCGGCGGTTGACTGTGAACTACAGAAAACCGGAAAACCTTTTATCGGTCGGGGTTGAACTTGCCCCTTCAAACCGGCCGGCATCTGGCAGAATTGGAACTGCGCCCCGGAGGGGCGCGCGCCATTAGAACCAGCTGGTAGCCGCGCTCGTAAGAGCGCGGACGGCGGGATTCCAGCCG
>Ga0315298_1009640_pt1 | contig 11871 bp, 9 predicted proteins | sample WHS_1_MG_FD_203077 | JGI IMG/M metagenome (GOLD analysis project Ga0315298, IMG submission 203077) | Extremophilic microbial mat communities from Washburn Hot Springs, YNP, Wyoming, USA - WHS_1_MG | ecosystem: Environmental > Aquatic > Thermal springs > Hot (42-90C) | place: USA: Wyoming... | reverse complement strand
TTCAGACTGTTGTCGGGCGGTGCCGCCTCTTCGGCCAGCGGGTCGCAAGTGCTTGTTTCGGGGCGAATGATGGCTTCCTTGCTGAACGCGCAGAGCACGCCGATGCGGCCATTGCGAGGAGCGCCATATTGGCGGCGTAGCTGGTAGCGCACGTTGGAGAGCAGCGGGTCGTGCGTGACTTCCGACAGATCGGCGCATTGCAGGGCGTCGGCATGGCGCTTGCCGCCCGCGGCGCCGGCCATGAATAGGGCCTGGCGGCGTTGCAGGCAGAGCGCGGCGAGGGCGGCCTTGGCGCGCACCTGATCGCAGCAGTCGATCACCACCTGGGCGTCAGCCGGAATGAGTGCCGCGGCGTTTTCGGCATCGACGAACTCTTCCACGCAATTGACGCGGCACTCTGGGTTGATCTGCGCAAATCGCGCTTGCAGCGCCCCCACCTTGGACATGCCCAAGGTGCTGTCCAGCGCCTGAATCTGCCGATTGATGTTGGATTCGGCAACGTGGTCGAGGTCGATCAGTGTGAGCTGCCCCAGGCCACTGCGGACCAGGGCTTCGGCGGCCCACGATCCCACGCCGCCCACGCCGACGACGACCGCATGCGCCTGGGCGATGCGCTGGGCACCGACCGTGCCATACAGCCGTGATAGCCCGCCGAAACGCCGGTCCAGGTCGGGCGTGTCGGCGGGGGGGATGGCGACGAAAGGGGAGGCGTGCATGGCCGAGCGCGTCAGGCGGTGCGCTCGACGCGCCAGGCCTGATACTTCACCCCGAGCACAGCGCCGCCCACGATGGACAGAAACGCGATCCAGCTGGTGATGGACAGGGTGGACACCCCGCTCATGCCCTGGCCGATGGTGCAGCCCAGCGCGGTCACACCGCCAATGCCCATCAGCGCGCCGCCGACCAGGTGATTGGCCGTATCTTCCGCGCCGCGAAAACCTTCCCAGCGGAACTGGCGCGTGATGAGCGCCATACCGGCAGAACCCGCGATCACGCCGAACACCGAGACAATGCCCAGCGTCAGCACATTGCTGGCGTCGCTGTACATCATGAACCAGAACAGGGTGTAGGCCAGCGGCGCGACAAAGCTCAGCGATTCCATCTTGTTGTTCTGCGAGCCGATGTACGCGGCCTGCAGCGTTTGCGGGTCTTCCGCCAGAAAGCCCAGTTTGCCCGAAACGAACCAGACCGCCACGATGACGGCGCCCAGGCCGAAACCCGCGAGCAAGTTGTTGGCGGTACGAAACTCGCGCGCGCTCAATGCCCAGACGCCCAGCAGCAGCCCGACGCCCAGGCCCAGCACCAGTTGCAAATCGGCCAGCGGCAGCCCGGTGGCGTGAGCGAAGATCGCGGGCAAATCCTGCGGCCCCGAGAGATTGAACGCCACTTTGTCGAACACCCGCACCCGTACTTCGGCCGTGATGCCGCGCAGGGTGATGTAGGCGAATATCGCGATCATCACAAAAACGACCACGGCTTTGAGATTGCCCTCGCCAATGCGCACCAGAGTTTTGCTGCCGCAGCCCGAGGCCAGCACCATGCCGAAGCCGAACAACACGCCGCCCACCAGGGCCGATAGCCAGAGCACCCTGGACGTGGTGTAGATCGTCTGCGCCGAGTCGATCTGCCCGGTGGCGGCCAGCAGATTGAAGCCGATGGTCGCGGTGGCAATGGCCAGCACCCACATGCGCATGCGCATCCAAGAACCCATGTTGACGATATCGCTTACCGACCCCATGGTGCAAAAACGCGTGCGCTGCATGATGGCACCAAACACCAGGCTCAGGGCGAAGCCCGCCCAGAGGACGGTGGCGTTGATGGCGGGAACGGAAGCGGACGACATGGAAGAGAAGGCACCTGGATGACGAGAACGGATGGGTCTCGCCGCAATGCGTTATTGTTCCATGACGATGCCAGCCGTGTTGCCGGGACGGGGTTCGGCAATCCGGCTCGCAGTTTGCGATAACGACGCTGCCGATCACTCTGTCACGGCCGCTGCAGCGGCCGTGACGGTCACCGCAGCTTGGCCAGCCGGTCGCGCCCGGCCTGCGCCGCTTCAGACTGCGGGTAGGTCTTCACCAGTTCGTTCAGCGTTTTGCGCGCAGCGGCGATTTGTCGCACTTCGATCTGGCAGTTCGCCAGCCCGAGCATGGCTTCGGGCAAGCGCGGGTTGTTCGGGCTGCTCTGAATCAGGCCCTGAAACGAGGCGATGGCATCCTTGTACTGCTTTTGCGCGTATTGCGCGTTGGCCAGCCAATACTGGGCATCGGCGTCATACGGGCTGGACGGATACTGCGCCAAAAACGCCTTCAACTGCGTGGCGCTGCCCGCAAAATCGCCATTGCGGAAGGTGGCCAGCGCCTGCTCGAAAGCGGCTTTTTCTGCGGGCTGCACCGTATAAGTCTGACCGTTGATCTGCACCTGCACCGGCTCCAGCGGTTTGAGGCGCTGGGTGAGCTGCTGCTGGCTGGTTTGCAGCTTGCCCAGCGCATCGTTGAGCTGCTGTGTGGCGGCGTCTTGCTTGCCGCGCACCTGGGCGATTTCTCCGCGCATCTGCTCGATCTGGTTCGACAGATCGAGCAATGAGTTGCGGATCTGCTGGATCTGCTGCGCCTGCTGCGCGAGCTGGTTCTGCGTGGCCTGCTGGTTCTGCGTCACCTGGTTGCGCAGATCAAGAATGGCGCGCCGCGCCTCGTTGTCCGGGAACATGTCGGCATGGGCTGGCGCGGCCAGACCCATGCCCAGCCCCGCGGCCAGCAAAGCCGCAGGCAGCACCTGCCGCGCACGGCGCAGCGGGCGGGCGGCTTGCGAAAAAGTGAAGCGGCTCATCGTTGATAGACGATGTCAACGCGACGGTTTTCGGCGTAGTCAGCCTCGGTGTTGCCCAGAGCCTTGGGTTTTTCCTTGCCGTAGCTGATGGCTTCCATCTGCGAGGGCTTCACGCCGAGCAGCTCCATGCCCTTCATCACCGCATCTGCACGCTTCTGGCCCAGCGCCAGGTTGTATTCGCGGCTGCCACGGGCATCGGTATTGCCTTGCAGTTGCACATGAGCCTGCGGGTGTTGCGTGAGATAGGTGGCGTTGGCGTTGAGCACCGGGGTGTATTGGCTTTCCACCGTGTAGCTGTTGAACGCGAAATACACGCTCTTGGGCACGTTGGGGCCGGGGCCGGCGTTGGTCTCAGCCGGGGCTTGTACCGCGGCGACCTGGTTCTGACCAGCGCCGTTGGCATTGGCGCCTGCGGTGCCGCCTTCCACAGCGGTGGGCGCCTTGGACTCGACTGGCGCTTGTTTGACAGGCACGGGTGACGCGCAGCCACCAAGGGCCAGGGCGGCAGCGAGTGCGGTAAATACCAGGGTAGTGCGCATGTTCACGAGTTTCTCCGATCAGATCAGGGTGGGTAAAAAGGGGTGGGTGCAACGAAGAACAGATAAAACGAGAAAAAAGGAAAGCAGAATAAGAAATTATCAGTGGAAAGCTGCCTCAGCGATCCGGCGTCCAGGGCCCCCAACTGGGTTCGCGCACCTGCACGCCGGCCTGCGATAGGGTCGAGCGCACACGACCGTCAATCGACACCGTCTTGAGCACTTCACCGCCACGCCCCCCGGCAGAATAAAGCACGATCTGTCCGTTCGGGGCAAAGCTCGGGTGACCGCAATCGCTGCCATCATCGAGCAACTGGGTGGCGTTGGTGGCGAGATTGATCGACCAGAGCTGGTAGCTGTTGCCCTGTTGTGAAATGTAGGCCAGCGTCTTGCCGTCCGGGCTGATGGCCGGGCTGACGTTATAGCCGCCGCTGTAGGTGATGCGCTGCACGCTGCCTCCATTGAGCCCGACCTTGTAAACCTGCGGGCCGCCATCGCGGTCGCTGACGAAATACAGGCTCTGGCCGTCGGGCGAAAAAGTCGGCTCGGTGTCGATCGAATACGAGCGCATCAACTGCCGCGGCGTGCCGCCTTTGCTGGGCATGAGATAAATCTGCGAGCGCCCGGTGAGGGTGAGCACCACGGCCAGCGTGCCGCCATCCGGCGAGAAGGCCGGTGCGCTGTTCGAGCCCTTGAAATTGGCCACTGCGCGCCGTGCGCCGCTGCGCACATCCTGCATGAAGACGACGGGCTTGCCGGTCTCGAATGAGACATAGGCCAGTTCCTGCCCGTTGGGCGACCACACTGGCGAGAGCAGCGGTTCGCGACTGCGCAGCGCAAACTGCGGATTGGCGCCATCGCTGTCGGCGATGTTGAGCGAGAAATTGTGCTGTCCCGCCTTGGTGATGTAGGTAATGCGCGTGGCAAACACCCCGCGCTGCCCGGTGAGCTTCTGGTAGATGTAATCGCTGATCTTGTGCGCCGCCAGTCGCAGGTCGCCTGGCATGACCGTCAGCGCCAGACCACCGAGATCGGCCTGCTTCACCGCGTCCCACAGGCGGAACTGAACTTGCCAACGCCCACCCGTCACCTGCGCCACGCTGCCCCCCGCCACCGCTTCGAGGTTTTGCGAACGCCAGGCGGTGTAATTCGGCGGACCTTGCTCGGTGAGTGTCTCCCCTCCCAGATTGCTCACGGCGAACAGCCCGCTGCGCGTGAGATCGGCCCGCACGATGTCGGCAATCGGCTGCGGGCAATGGTTCGGGTCGCGAAAAGCGCCTATGCCCACGGGAATCTGCGTGGCGCCGATGCCTGAAACATCCACCTTGAACTGCGCCTGCGCCGAGTTGGCCAGCGCGGCGAGCCCAACAAAAGAAGCCGCCCCGCGAACAAGCGGAGCAGAGAGAGAACCTAAAACAAAGCGGCGTCGCTGCATGGGGATGTCGGTGAAAGAGCCGGGTTGCTTCAGCCAGACCGAAGCCAACACAGCAATGGAATTCTAAGAAGGACGAGAGCCCTGCCGGAGTAAAAATTCGCAAGTCTTGCTGCGATGCGCAATTGAATCAGAACTTGACGACAACAAGACTGAGTTGGGAAAAGGGGAATGGTTCCGGGCAGAAGCTCTGCCTTCGAGAAGGAGAGCTCAACGCAATGATGACTTGTCCTAAGTTGCGGGTGAAATGTACGGAAATATCCTCTTGTTGGCCAAGCCTTATCGATGTCTCTCTAGAAGCCAAATCTTTAAATATCGATACCACGTTTCGTGCGCATTACTGCAAGCAAGTACAAATCCCATTTTTCCATCAAGCACGCCCAATCTCAAAATATAAGTTCTCAAAAAGGACCACAAAGACTTCATGATTGCCTTAGCGAGGGATGATCTTTTCCCATTTTCAAAGGCTCTTATGGCACCCTTTTCAGAGTAATCATTTATCTTAGATATAGATTCAAAAAGATCCCTGTAGGCGTAATGTATAATAGGATCTCTGAATTTCCCTAATGATCCTGAAAATTGCAAGCTAGCGTGAGTTGTTAGATTGGAAAAACGCGCTTGGTGATTACGAAATAGGCGTACAATTCGATCAGGCCACCAGCCGCTATGACGCATAAAGGTACCGCAGAAACTAGATGATCTGGGCATGGAATAGGCAACGTGATCAAAGTCTGAGTTTACTGCCTGCTGAATTTCTGTCTTCAATCCCTCACTGACGCGTTCATCAGCGTCCAGGCACAATATCCATTTCGAGGTACACGAATCAATTGCCCGATTCTTTTGCGGTCCATCCCCAGGCCAATCAACTCTATAAACCTTCGCGCCAAGTGATTCGCATAACTCAGGGGTTCCATCGGTGCTGCCAGAGTCGTAAACAACAATCTCGTTCACCCAATTCCGCACCGATTCAATGCAAGCACCAATATCATGGGCTTCATTAAAGGTTACTATAATTACGCTTATATCGAAAGTATTCAAGGGATGTCCCCTATCTTGTTTGTCTAAGTGGTTGGAATATTTTTTGAGGTTAATCGTGTGCTGTTATTAATGGCTGCCAAAAAAACCGCACAAGAGAAAGCGATAAGCGATACCTGCATGACTGGGACTAGGACATCAATAGTCATGCCAAATATGATTGTACTTGTGGCGACAGCAAGCCCACTATATGCCGCAGTTCTCGTTGAGTCCACGATAGAATTTCGACTTCTCCAAAAATAATATGTCAGGCCAAAATATAACATTAAGAGACAAATGAAACCAATGCCACCCATCTCGGCAATGGTTGAAAAAAAATCACTATGTGCGTGCTGATTTACAGCTTGAGAAATTAGCAATCCAGATTGTGCCAACTTATGCAAAGCGGGCTCAAGATGACCCTTTCCAACCCCGTATAGTGGATTGTCAATAAATAATCTTAAAGAAGCTTGCCATAGTGAGAGACGAAGACCAACCGATGTATCGGCATTGCCCGCACCAAAGCTTAATAGATTCGAAAATATATCGTTGAGCCTATGCCGGGCGTAAGGACTGGTAAAAAAAGCAACCAGAAAAATTAATATGCCTGTACTTAAAACGTAAAAGACGCGTCTGGTCAGAATTGATTTGTTCTGTGCAAGAATGATCACTACCAAGACGGGCATTGCGAGCCATCCCCCTCTTGATCCGCTTTCGTATGAAATATAAACGCCACAAATCAAGGAGAATAGACGGAGCGCCAAGGTAGGCAGACTATTACGCTCGGTCGCTTGCATGGTTATAACCCCAAGAAAGCCCAATAGTAGAGCGATATCTCCAAACGGGATAGGGTTGGTGTAGTAATTACCTAGGCGATGCGTATCGGCCCATATTAAGGGCTGAGGAAAATAGATTGACCAAAGATAGATGCCAATCGCTCCAGCGGAACATCCCCATCCAAAGAAGCGTATCAACTTCTGGGGATTCATATTGGATAAAAACAAAAAAAGAATAAATCCTACTGTGAATCGAGAAATTGCGTCCAACGCTCGCGGATCCCATTGATCTAAATATACTTGCTGTATTATTATCGCCAATGGAAAGCATATTGAAGCAAGTGCATAGTATCGAAAGTGACTGATGCTGGAAATATAATTCATTGCCTTGCCGCTAGTGATGCCATATGCTATTGAGATTAGCGCTAATAATATCAATATCGCACTTGTGCTGCCTCGAACTAGCAAAATTGTGGCGGGGGCTAAAAATATAAGCGATAAATAAAAATACTCAATAATATGTGGAATTTCTGGCGCGTGGCTATTTTCGTTTTGAGTTCTATTGATAAACTTCATTGCAAACAATCAAAATAATTGACAAGGCGATCGACGTGAAATTCTATTGACGGGTCGTACTTTAGGGCGTCTGTAAATAATGCAATCCTATTGCTTTCATTAAAATAAAGATGACAGGCGCTTTCAATCGCTTGTCTAAGGCTAGTTTCATCGTTTGGCTCAAAGAATAAATTGCTAGACCCGCCAATTATTTCAGCGCTGCCGATGTTTTTACTCATCACTACGGGCGTGCCGCAGAGTATCGATTCAACACAAACAAGTCCAAATGGTTCATATTGAGAGGCCAGTATTGTGTAATCAGCAGCCTGATAGGCAGCTTCAATGTCGGTTCTATAGCCTAGCTCGACTATATTGGTTGAGGGGCGAGGTATCGGCCTTCCGGCAACCGCTAGTAAGATAGGAAGCTTTGTTTGCGAAAAGACACGGGCTAGCAGGCCATAGCCCTTTCGAGCATGTCCAGTTGAAACGAAGAGAAAGACGACCTTGTCATCTGGAAAGCCTAGCTGGTGTCGAAGCTGTAAGCGCCTTTCAGCGTTCGCTACTATAAATCTACTTGTATCGCACGGAGGGTAAAGAAGTCTAATTTTTTGGCTTGGAATGCCATAAAAAGTTTCAAGCTCGCTTCGCATAAGCTCTGAATGAGCTACCATCAATTTGGATTTCTGGTACGCGGTTCTTTCGTACGCAATCACTTGTTTGTCATAAAGGCCTGCACGCTTGTTGGTTGCATTGAGATAACCTATATGTGTACCTACACAGGCGGAAATATCAGCATGAATAGTATGGTTGATGGCGAAGATGTGCTGTTCTTTGTTTTGAGAGATGCGGCGACCTAATTTGAAATCGTATAATTTCTGTCGCCATATCCTGGGCACTAATGAAGTATTAATAAGCTCGAATTTTTCACCACCCAGCTCTGGCAGACTGTGGTCAATCCTCCTTGCGTAAACAGTGAAATCGATGCCCCGCTTTTTTAGGCCCGAGGCAATATCTCTAGCGTATCGCTCTGAGCCGCCACCTTGGGTGAAGGCATTCGCAGAAATGCCAATATTTGAGCATTGTTTTTCACTCATCTTGATCCTAGTTTTCTGCCGGGCGGCCCGCCGCATCTTTGCTGGAAGTTAGTTTTGCTATATATTTTAACCTTATGATGGGATCATAAAGCCAAGGAAAATTTGTGTAACCGAAAATTCGCATTCGATAGGAAATGGGCACTGTTTTACACGATAGTGTTAAGAAAAATCTCTCTTTATGCGTGGTCGCGTCCAACATTCGCATAAGAAAATCTTCTCGATCTATTCTGCTTTGCAAACCCATCCGGACCCTATCGAACTGCCCTGCTAATTTTGCGTCAGCTAGAATTTGCTTTAGTTCAGCTCGTGTGGAAAGATTTCCCTTCCGTTGGTGCTCGAGCATTGCCTTTAGTGTGGGATGACGTCGCTTTCGTGATAATCCCCCACGACGCCAGCTCACCAAGGGTACCTTTAGTGTAGTTGCGCCGCCAAGGAGTAGCGCACGTAGAAGCATGATCTGATCTTCCGAATTGGAGCCTTGCTCTATAGGGCCAAACACTTCGAATAATCGACGAGTCCATGTGTGAGACGCGCCAACGAGCCACGGTTGTTTGTCAAGCCATGTCGTGAGGTTTATTTCGTCCAAGGGTGTGTGGCTGAGCACTCCAAGTTGACGATTATTTTCATCAATGTCAATCAAGTCGGTGGCAATGAGATCAGGTCGCCTGTTATGAGATAACCAATGCTCAACGACTTGCTCGCATCGTTTCGGATGAGAAAAATCATCTCCAGCGCATACAAAAAGTAATTCTCCTTTGCAAAGTTTGGCGACAGTCGAGAAATGCGCGCTTATGCCTATATTCTTGGAATTTCGCCGGAATGTAATATGGTGTTGACCTTTGTACTTCTGGACGGCAGCTTCGATAATGGAGTACGTGTGATCACAAGATGCGTCATCTGAGATGATGATTTCTAGCGGAGAGTATGTCTGAGCGAATACCGAATCAATAGCTTGTTGAACGACTGCCTCTTGTTCGTAGGTACAGAGAAGCATGGAGACAAGAGGTTTGTATTTTTTGTTGATGTTATCCTCAGACATTGGTGTTAGCTGTATTTTGGCACATGGGTTGTAAAAATCTAGGTGATCCGCAATTTATTATGATGGGATGTTGGCGAGTAGCATGATGTGAAATTGGTATGATGCAGCCATGCGAAAAATAGATGCGAGTTCGATTCTTTTATTAAGGCTTTTTAACGCCAACCCCCGCAACCGCTCCGCCGCCTTGCTCATCGTGCTGTTCGCCGCGATTGTGGCCGCGACCGAGCCGGTGCTTCCAGCCCTGATGAAGCATGTGCTCGACGTGGGCTTCACGGCGAAGCGGGACTTTCCCTTGTGGGCTGTGCCTGCGGTGCTCATGGGCTTGTTCACGATACGGGGTCTGGCGTGGCTGGCTTCGCAGTTTCTCACTCAGTGGTTGACGCAGAACGTGCTCGCGCGGGTGAGGGAACTGGTTTACGGGCAGATTGTGCACGCGCAGCTCGCGCAACTCCAGCGCGAGAGCGCCAGTAGCCTCATCGGGGCTTCGGTGTATGAGGCGCAGTTGGCCCTTGGCATGATCTTTCCGGGCCTGCTTACGCTGGTGCGCGACAGCTTCACCTTGATCGCCTTGTTCAGCTATCTGCTGTGGGTCAACTGGAGTCTGACGCTGTTGACCCTGGGCATTCTGCTGCCGCTGATTTTCACCATGCGCATCATCAGCCGCCGCGCCAAGCGCTTGAATGTGCAGATGCAGAAGGCGGCGGAAGAAACCTCCTACGCGCTGGAAGAGGGCATGCTGGCCGCGCCGGTGATTCGCGTGCACAACGCGCAGAGCGGTTTTGCCGCTCGGTTCGACCGCATCAACCAATCTTTGCGCCGCACCACGGTGAAAACACTGGTGTCGGGCTCCACGACCACGCCGGTGTCGCAGTGGTTGTCGGCACTCGCAGTGTCGGTGGTCATCGTATTTGCCATGTGGCAGAGCGATGTGTCGGGCCAACACAGCGTGGGCGGGTTTGTGGCGTTCATTACCGCGATGATGATGACGCTCTCGCCGCTGCGTCGCGTGGCCGACATCGTCCAGCCGATGATGCGCGCGCTCAGCTCCCTCGACCGTCTGCGCAGCATTGTGGATGCGCCGCGAGAGCAAGACACTGGCACGCACACCACTGAGCGCGTGCGCGGCGACCTTGAGTTTGACGATGTGGGCGTCACCCTCAGCGCCATGGACCGCCCGGTGCTCGACGGCATTCGGCTGCGCGTGCAGGCGGGTGAGAGCCTCGCGCTCGTCGGCCCGTCTGGCGCGGGCAAGACCACGCTCATGCGCCTGGTTCCGCGCCTGCTGGAGCCCACTCTGGGCCGACTGCTGCTCGACGGCGTGCCACTGCGCGACTGGAATCTGCACAGCCTGCGCGAGCAGATCGCCTATGTCGGCCAAGACGTGGTGCTGCTCAACGACAGCATTGGCGCCAACGTCAGCTTCGGCTCCGAGGTGGACGAAGACCGCGCCTGGGCCTCGCTCAACGCCGCCGCATTGGGCGATTTTGTGCGCGGCTTGCCCGGCGGTTTGCAGGCCCCGGTCGGCCACAACGGCTCGCAGCTCTCAGGCGGGCAGCGCCAGCGGCTATCCATTGCCCGTGCGCTCTACCGCAACGCCCCGCTGCTCATCCTCGACGAAGCCACCAGCGCGCTCGACGCCGAAAGCGAGCGCCTTGTGCAGCAAGCCATCAACCGCCTCATGGAAGGCCGCACCACCATCGTCATCGCCCACCGGCTTGCAACAATAGCCCACTGCCACCGCATCGCCGTGCTCGACGAGGGCCGGCTGATTGAACTCGGCACGCAGGCCGAGTTGCTGCAAAAAGACGGCCTCTATGCCCAGCTACACCGCATGCAGTTTCGGCCAGGCGAGGCCAAGTCAAATGCGGGCTGAGCCTGGAGGTGCCTGACTATTGATCCGGCATGGAGAAGGATGAACGGTTCATGGGCCTCGCCACGCAAGGCGCTTCCCCTCCCAGCCTCCCCCACGCTGTGGGGGAGGAGTGTTGGCTCCCTCTCCACTTGTGGGGAGGGCGGGGTGGGGATGAGTCGTTTCAAACTTTAACGTGCCGATTCAATAGCCTTACCGCGCAAAGACTTATTCCAGTGTGAGCAGCGTGGCACTTAGCGTCTTTGCCGAAGCGGCGACAGGTCAGGCGAGTCAACAGGTCAAGCGATGGTCTGCACAACCGGTCACGTAACATCGCCGCCTCCAAGCCCTCTGTTGTCGCTAAATCTGTCGCTACATGTCTGCACTCCGCATCGCCTTCAACGACCTCACCCGCAGCATTTTTGCCTGGCGTTTGTGGAGCCTGCTGGGTTGGCTTGAGATTCGCCAGCGCTACGCCCGCTCCAAGCTCGGGCCCTTCTGGCTCACCATCAGCATGGGCGTGCTCGTGGGCACCATGGGCGTGGTGTATGGCTCGCTGTTCGGTGTGAAGCTCGCGGATTACCTGCCCATGCTGGCCATCGGCATCGTGATGTGGGGGTTGTTTTCCAGCATCGTCAACGAAGGCAGCACCGCCTACATCAACAGCGCCAATTACATCCGCCAGGTGCACACCCCGCGGTTGATTTACATCTTGCAGGCCGCGTGGCGCAATAGCGTGATCTTTGC